>OLOE01000481.1_pt1 | contig 20230 bp, 16 predicted proteins | sample 1673201 | NCBI WGS metagenome assembly OLOE01 (sample SAMEA3136765, study PRJEB25190) | human gut metagenome | biome: human gut; feature: human-associated habitat; material: faeces | place: Austria | collected 2013
CTAGAGCACGCGGTTCATACCCGCGGTGTCGAGGGTTCGAATCCCCCTCTCGCTACTTTGCTGATAGTCTTTTATACGCACAGACTTTTCAGCAAAAGTTTTTTTAATTGAATATGGCGAGATAGCTCAGTTGGCTAGAGCACGCGGTTCATACCCGCGGTGTCGAGGGTTCGAATCCCCCTCTCGCTATTATAGATGTTGCAGATTGCAGCATCTATTTTTTTTATCTATCAGCGAAGCGGACCTGGAATGTCCGCTTCGCTACTTGCTCATGAACGCAGTCGCTTCGCGATCTGTCAGTGGGAGTTTTCAAGTCAAACGCCATAAAACTTGGCATGTATTTTTTCCAGTTAATAATTTTTAAAGGAGTAACTGCATGAATATTGACCCATCTATCCGTAAACTTCTTGATAATGAAGCTACCATCCACGAAGCTCAGATCCGCGCTTTGTTCCAGACTCTTGACCGCAGGTTTGGGCTTCGTGGAGCTTCTGTGCCTATCCGCTTTGGTTACGATGAGGCTGTACTTGGCTCTTATACACCTGCTTCTTCTCATGAAAAGGAAGGCTTCTATTTTTCCCTTCTGTTTATTGGTTATGCCGTAAAGAAGCCTCTTTCCAAAGAGGATCGCCTGGATCTTTATAAGCACGAATACGCCCATTATATGCAGTACAATATGAAAATACCGGCGCAGTACAACTGGCAAGCCGGGAAACACGGGAGCGCCTGGAAATACTGCTGTTCTCTTGTGGGCGCCGCGCCTACTCCCTATTATAGAATCGGAGAAAGCCTTCTGAAGCACGATTATGACAAAGCTCTGAAAAACCCTATTCACGACAAGACAGTTCCCATCCGGGACACCTACCGCCGTGAACAGGCCTACAAAAGCGCCAAACATAGCGAAATAAAATTCCAGGTAAACGATGTGGTAACTCATCCCAAATTTGGGGAAGGTACTGTAGAGGAAATCGTACAGCTGTCCAATTCCGTCAGACTGCATATCCGGTTTGCAGATGATGAGGTAAAAAAGATTGACCAGAAATGGCTGCTGCGGTCTGGTCATAAATAGTTATATTTTTACAAAACCCAATAAACTTATCATATAAAAGGAGTAAAAAGCCATGAAAAAAAATCATCATCTACACCTGCAGATTCACCTCTGCCTCATCATTTTACTGCTTCTGTTTTGCAGTTCAAGCCAGGTATTTGCCGCAGCAAAGGTAAATGTGAAAAATACCAGGATTAAATTATCAGCCACAAAGCTTACCTATAATAAAAAGGTACAGCGTCCAAAAGTAAGAGTAACTTATAAAGGAAAAGTCTTGAAGGAAAAGAAAAACTATATTGTAAAGTACTCTAAAGGCTGCAAAAAAGTAGGAACTTACACGGTTCAGATTATTGGAAAAGGCACTTATACCGGCACTGCTAAAAAACAGTTTGTTATTTTACCGCCGAAAGCCCAGATAATGAATATCTATGCAAAAACAGCAACTGCAACTGTAGTAGTAAAAAGACAAACCTCCCAGACCAGTGGTTACCAGCTGCGCTATGCCACTAATTCAAAACTAAAAAATGCAAAAACTATAACAGTCAAAGGTAACAAAAATAACACAATTTGTCTCAATGGCCTCCGTGCCGGGACTACATATTATATGCAAACCCGCACTTACATGACTGTTAAAGGAAAAAAATACTATTCCAAATGGTCTTCTACAGGCCATTGCACAACAAACAAAGGGACAAACAGTACCCACCAAAGTGCAACACCTACACCTACACCTACACCAACGCCTACATCCACACCGACTCCCAAAGCTGATCTGCCTGCACACGATAAAGAAGAAACTGCACCAGCTAAATATACATATGAAATTTATGGTCTGGACAAACAGAAGGCAGATATTTACACCGATTGTCCCAAACCTTTTTTTATAAAGACAGACAATCCGGATCCGAACTCTTTTTCCTGTATTTTTAATGGAAATGACTCTCGGACCAGCGCATACAGAAGTGGTTCATCTCGTTTCTTTGATGATATTCCTTTAGAAAACAATGACTCAGAAACTACTTCATTAGAGAAAGTAAAAGGCGGTTATATCAAATACGTGCATTTTTCCGAAGCAGGAACCTACACTGTAGAATTCAGGGAATATTCATTATCAGGTTATACGGTTGCAAATACAGTGACATTAAATGTTCTGGATTATGAACAGGCAAAAAACGCATGGATGATTGACATTATTAACAAAACTACAACTACCGATATGACTCCTTTTGAAAAGATGGACGCTATAAGTGCCTACCTCAGAGAACCAGGCCGCTTTAAATATTTAACCAGATATAACGATCATATAGTCTCTCTGGCAGCAGATCCCAATGATCCATTTTTTGTAACTTACCGTTGGGACTCTAGCACATCACCGGCAATTCTCGGTGAGTTCGCTGAATTAGTCGGTGGATTTGATGATATTCATTATTGCTTTGGTGATTATCTGGTTGGCTCTCCATCATGGTCCATATGGCATTATGTGGTAAAGCTTACTATAGGAAATGAGACGCGAAACTACGCCGTTTGCCCAATGGCTTCAACCGGCAACGTTGAAGAAATCAAAATGATTGATTTTTCCGATCTGAGTAATATGCGAAAGTTCGGATAATCTTAATTTAACAAATCAAAAAAGTCCCCATCCCACTGTTTTAATTGCAAAAAACAGTGAATGGGGACTTTTTTCGATTATTCTATTTTTTAAGCTTCATTTTTACCGGCTCATACGTGGTATTCGTTTCATAGTCATATCCCCGTATTCCGATTTCGTCGGCAAGGTCCGTTTTCTGATAGCTTCTCTGGAAGGTGGCTTCTTTTCCAGACTCTGCCACCTCTGAACCACCGCCAAGGTCGGAAAGCTGCCACAGATTTCCATTCAGATCCATTACGTCAAGGGAAATACTGTCGCACTCTTCTAAGAAGATGCAATGGATTGTGACGTAATCGCCCACTTCTGTTTCTTCTATATCTGCGGACAGGATCTTTACTTTTCCATCTGCAGTTATCCCTTCACCATCCACAGGCACATAGGTCATACTTTTCCCCTGGCTCTTATCTTCCAGCTGAAAAGTAATGTTTGTACGCATCACATCATCAACGCACTTAGCATCAGGAAGCGTGGCAGTTCCGATGCAGGAAACGGTAAGATTCTTACTCTCATTTGTCTTTACCGCGGAAGAATAGAAATCTACTACATCATCTTCCAGATTTCGATAATTTCCCACTGCTGTTTCAATGCCCAGATCTGAATCAAAATCAAAGCTGGCTCCGACCTTTACGATGGTCAGTCCTTTTTCTGCGGCATATTCTTCTATTGTCTTATCACTTTCAATTCCAAGATTTCTTACAGGATCCTCATTCAAGGCATCTTGTCCTGCCAGAAGATACTTGCCTCTTTCTTTCGCTGTAACTTCCACCACCACCTGGACACTGTTTTTATCACAAAGGGCTTCCTTCACGGTGTAAGTAAGAATGGAATCTCCATCTTCCTGCTGCACCGGATCTTTTTCAATCAGCTCCTTGGCTTCTTCCGGCATCTTATTTCCAACTTCCTGGAAAAAGCCGGAAATGCCTATATACTTCTCTGCAGCAAAAACAGTGGCACCAAATGCCATCACTGCCGCAAATGTCAGGATCAAACTGCGCTTCCAGTTTTTCCGTGTACCAATTTTTCCCATTCTGTCAGTGCCATTTATTACTTTTCCCGTTTTTTCTTCTTTCTGATACCCTCTATTAGACTCTGCCGAATTCTCTATCATTTCCAAGGTCTCATTTACACGCCTGAGCACACATTCCGGCACTTCTGTTTCTTCTGAAAAAACATCAAACAATTTATCATCCATGAATATATCCTCCTTCATACTCTGCACGAAGCTGTTTTCTGGCTCTGGAGAGCCTTGTAAGCACTGTATTCTGGCTGATTTCCAGAAGAGCGGCAATTTCCTTTACACTAAGGGATTTGCTGTAATACAAAAGCATCACCACCTGGTACTTCTCATCCAGGGATGCCAGGATTTCCTTCCATTCACAATCTACATAGCCAGGTTCCTCGAAGATTCCCTCTTCCATTTCCATCGTAGGAAAAACGCGGCCTTTGTGCCGAAGCATTTCATTGCAGTTATTGATCAGGATCCGAATCATCCAGGTTTTGAAGTAAGAATCCTTTTTTAAAGTGGAAAGCTTCTCATAACACTTTAAAATCGTTTCCTGTATGGCATCTGCCACATCTTCGTCATTCTTCAGATAGGCCCAGGCTACTTTGTACATGCTCTGGGTATTCATCCGGATGAGCTGTGCAAATGCACCGGAATCTCCGGCTTTTGCCTTTTTCACCAAATTTTCCATAAGGGTTTTCGCTCCTTTTTTTGTGTTCTGCAGTACACGAAATATATTGCTGTATTTCCTTTTACATACATTAGATGGAAAAGGCAGGGAGAATATTTCATCGAATATAATTTTTCGCCCATGATGAGTGAATACTAAGCATAAAAACAAGAATATTAGATATGTGTAATATTTTACACGGTCGGAGATTTTTAATAAATATAGAAAAAGCTGGCATTTGCAATTTATTCACTCACAAATGCCAGCTCCTATAATCCTATTTACTTATTTATTTGAAGTACTCAACACCAGACTCAAAGATCTGAATATCCTGCTGTCCATAGATGTTGATTGCAACGCCATTGTCGCGACGCTCGCTGTGTGCCATCTTACCAAGGACACGTCCATCCGGGCTTGTGATACCCTCAATGTTGTATGTAGAACCATTGATGTTGGATTCTTCGGACTGATCCAGCTCTCCGTTTGGATTTACATACTGGGTAGCTACCTGACCGTTTGCAAGAAGCTTGGTAAGCCATTCATCGTTTGCTACGAAGCGTCCCTCACCGTGGGAAGCCGGGTTGCAGTATACACCGCCAAGAGCCGCTTTCTGCAGCCATGGAGACTTGTTGCTTACAACCTTTGTGTAAACCATCTTAGAAATATGACGTCCGATGGTGTTATAGGTCAGTGTAGGAGAATCCTCTTTCTGTCCGCAGATCTCGCCGTATGGAACAAGTCCCAGCTTGATCAGCGCCTGGAATCCGTTACAGATACCAAGTGCAAGACCATCTCTCTCATTTAACAGCTTCATAACTGCCTCTTTGATCTTTGCATTCTGGAAGGCAGTTGCAAAGAATTTCGCAGAACCGTCTGGCTCATCACCAGCGGAGAAGCCGCCTGGGAACATGATCATCTGTGCCTGATCAATGGATTTCTCAAAAATTTCCACAGAATCACGGATATCCTCTGCACTTAAGTTCTTAAATACTTTAACGTCTACCTCAGCTCCTGCTCTTTCAAAAGCACGGGTGCTGTCGTACTCACAGTTTGTTCCTGGGAATACAGGAATGAATACGCGAGGTTTTGCTACTTTATGCTTGCAGACATAAATATTCTTTGTATTATAAATACCATTCTCATAGGTTGCTTCCGGATCTGCTGTCTTTACAGCCATGGCAACTGGTCCATCGTTTTCTTCGCCGGAGGTTGTCTTAAATACCTTCTCCAGAGTACCTGTCCATGCCTTGTAAGCCTCATCCAGTGTAATCTCAGCATTTCCGTAGGAGAATTTGCCATCAGCTGTTACTTCACCGATCACGGTGTATGTGATGGAAAGCTGACCAACCTTTTCAGCCGGAACCTCCAGAACCAGATCACCGAAGCCTGGTGCAAAGAAGTCTCTTGGATCCAGGTTATGCTCAATCTTCACGCCCATTGCATTTCCAAATGCCATCTTGCTGACAGCTGCAGCAATGCCGTGACGGTCAAGTGCATAAGCGGAAACCACTTTGCCTGCCTGCATGTCATTGTGTAATTTCTCGTACTGATCCATAATTGCCGCATAGTCCGGTAAATCGTACTGATCTTTCGGAGCGCGAAGCCATACCAGTTTGTTTCCAGCCTTTTTCAGCTCTGGTGTGATCACATCCTGAAGCTTGGCAACATCCACTGCAAAGGAAACCAGTGTTGGCGGAACATCAATGTCATTGAAGGTTCCGGACATACTGTCCTTACCACCGATAGACGGAAGACCGAATCCCATCTGTGCTGCATAAGCACCAAGAAGTGCTGCAAATGGCTGGCTCCATCTCTTTGGATCCTCTGTCATACGACGGAAGTATTCCTGGAAGGTGAAGCGGATCTTCTTATAATCACCACCTGCTGCCACGATTCTTGCAACAGATTCTGTCACTGCATAAGCAGCTCCGTGATATGGGCTCCAGGAGGATAAGTATGGATCAAAGCCATAGCTCATCATAGTTACAGTATTAGTTGTTCCATTCTGTACAGGTACCTTTGCAACCATTGCCTGAGTCTCTGTAAGCTGATTTTTACCGCCATAAGGCATAAGAACGCTTCCTGCACCAATGGAGCTGTCAAACATCTCTACAAGCCCCTTCTGGGAGCATACATTTAAGTCTGCCAGTGTGGAGAGCCATTTTTCTCTTACATCCGCTACGTCCGGACGCTCTTCAAAAAGGTTGCCCTCTTTATTCGGAATTTCAACTTCTACAGTTGTCTCCTGATGTGCACCGTTGGTATCAAGGAATGCACGGGAAATATTTACAACCTCTTTTCCTCTCCAGGAAAGCACCAGTCTTGGCTCTTTTGTTACAACTGCAACCGGAACTGCTTCCAGGTTCTCTTCGTTTGCAAAACCAAGGAATTTCTCTACGTCTTCCGGAGCAACAACAACTGCCATACGCTCCTGGGACTCGGAAATTGCGATCTCAGTACCATCAAGACCTGCATATTTTTTTGGAACTTTGTCCAGGTCGATCTGAAGACCAGGTGCCAGCTCTCCGATTGCTACGGATACACCGCCTGCACCGAAGTCGTTGCATTTCTTAATGATATAGCTGACTTCCTCACGACGGAACATACGCTGGATCTTACGCTCTGTAGGTGCATTTCCTTTCTGTACCTCAGCGCCGCAGACCTCGATAGAAGCCTCTGTATGTACTTTGGAGGAACCGGTAGCACCACCGATACCGTCACGTCCGGTACGTCCTCCAAGAAGGATGATGATATCTCCCGGATCAGAATTCTCACGGATAACTGCACGTCTTGGAGCCGCGCCCATAACTGCACCGATCTCCATACGTTTTGCAACGTAGTTCGGATGATAGATTTCTTTTACATAGCCGGTAGCAAGACCGATCTGGTTACCGTAGGAGCTGTAGCCGTGAGCTGCGCCACGAACCAGTTTCTTCTGCGGAAGCTTGCCTTTCAAAGTCTCTTTTACGGAAACAGTAGGATCTGCTGCTCCTGTTACACGCATTGCCTGATATACATAAGTACGTCCGGAAAGCGGGTCACGGATTGCACCGCCAAGGCAGGTAGCTGCACCACCAAATGGCTCGATTTCTGTCGGATGGTTATGTGTCTCATTCTTGAAGTTGATCAGCCATTCCTCTTCTTTTCCATTTACATCAACCGGCACTACAATACTGCAGGCATTGATCTCGTCGGACTCTTCCTGATCCTGAAGCTTGCCTTCGGATTTCAGTTTCTTCATAGCCATAAGAGCAAGATCCATCAGGCAGACGAATTTGTCGTCCCGTCCCTTATAAAGGACTTCTCTGTCGGAAATATATCTGTTATAGGTATCAACGATAGGAGTTTTATAATCACCCTCGTCGAATTTCACCTGTGTAAGCTCAGTGGAGAATGTGGTATGACGGCAATGGTCAGACCAGTAAGTATCCAGAACACGGATCTCGGTCATGGATGGATCACGCTTCTCCTCGTTCTTAAAATAGTTCTGGATATGAAGGAAATCCTTGAATGTCATAGCAAGGTTCAAGGAGCTGTAAAGCTCCTTTAATGGTGCTTCTTCCATATCGCGGAAGCCATCGAAGATCTTAACATCTTCCGGGTCTTTGAACTCTGTAACCAGTGTTTCCGGCTTCTGAAGGCCTGTTTCACGGGAATCTACAGGGTTAATGCAGTGATTCCTGATTGCCTCGAATTCTTCCTCTGTAATGTCACCTTCGATCACATAAGTAGTTGCTGAACGGATGATTGGCTGTGCATTTTCGTCCAGGAACTGCACGCACTGTACAGCGGAATCGGCTCTCTGGTCAAACTGTCCAGGAAGGAATTCTACAGAAAAAACATGTGCGCCATCTGCTGCCTCGAATTTCTCCAGATAAAGGTCATCTACCGGAGGCTCGGCAAATACGGTATGGCATGCTTTCTCAAATACATCATCGGAAATATTCTCTACGTCATAGCGGATCAGTTCCCGCACGTTTGTTACAGTCTGAATGCCCAGATAAGAGCTGATCTCATGCTTCAGTTCTTTGGCTTTTACGGCAAAGGATGGTTTCTTTTCTACGTATACTCGTCTTACGTTACTCATTGGAAAACTCCTTTCGTGAATGTGAAATCATAGTGTGGTGTGCTTTTTCATTTTGAAAAAATATGGATGACTGCGCAAAACTGCAGCCATTCTTGCACATTTTCGTTTATTATAGTATCATAGGTTTTGTCATAAGTAAAATTAATATATCTTATATTTTTTATTACTATTACTTCTATATGTAAATAAACATGGCACATCAGTCATAGCAGAGCTACTTCTTGTGCTTGTCACAAGAAGGTTCGTCTTTCTGTGCATCGCGAAGCGTGTTACTGGTCACGGAGTGGACAGTAACGAGTTTGATTTTGGAGGATTTATATATGGATATCAATCTTGAATTATACAAATGCTTTTACTACGTTGCCACCACCTTAAGCTTCTCTGAAGCCTCCCGCCAGCTGTTCATTTCCCAGTCTGCAGTAAGCCAGGGAATCAAGACTCTGGAAAAAAAGCTGGGACGGGAACTGTTTTTCCGAAGCACCAAGAAGGTTTCCCTTACCCCAGAGGGAGAAATACTTTTCCAACATGTTAAACCAGCCCTGGAAATGCTTTCCCAGGGAGAGGCACAGCTTCTTGAGGAAGACAGACTTCAGGGGCAGCTTCGGATCGGGGCAAGCGATACCATCTGCCGGTACTTTCTGATTGACTACCTGAAGCGCTTTCATCAGGATTATCCTGGAGTGCGGATCAAGGTCACAAACAGCACCTCCATGGGTTGCGTGGAGCTTCTGGAAAACCGTCAGGTGGATCTGATCGTAAGCAATCTTCCCAATTCCCGGCTTACCGCACACACAAAAGTACAGGTGGTAAAAGAATTTCGGGATATTTTTGTTGCCAATCCGGACTTCTTTCCACTTGAAGGAAAAGCCCTGGAAATAAAGAAGCTGATGGAATATCCTCTTCTCACCCTTTCGTCCAAAAGCACAACAAGTGAATATCTTCATCAATTTTTTGCAGCCCACAGACAGAACCTGATTCCGGAGGTTGAGCTTAACAGCAATGATCTGCTCATTGACCTGGCACGCATTGGTCTTGGAATTGCCAGTGTTCCGGATTACATGCTGGCTTCTTTACGGGGACAGGAAACCTCTCTGATAGAGGTCAGCCTGAAACAGCAGCTTCCGCCCAGACAATTAGCCCTTGTATATCACGAAAGCCTTCCCTTATCCCAGGCTGCCCAGAAATTTTTTGACTATTTTTCATCAAAAAGCACAAAAACTACTTCTTTTTAACATATTTTGATAGCTAAATATTACCATATCATGTACAATGTAGATGTATGAAAAAAACAATGGGAGGTATTAAACTTTATGGATCTTTCAACTTTGGTAAAAATGTCAAACACTTACGGAAGCAATCCAGCTTACGTTCTTGCAGGCGGTGGAAATACTTCTGTCAAAGATGAAACCACACTGTATGTAAAGGGCTCCGGTACACAGCTTGCCACCATTAAGGCAGAGGAATTCGTTGAGATGAGCCGCGCCCGTCTCAATGAGATCATGAAAACAGAATATCCGGGAAATGACACTGAGCGTGAAGCTGCCTATCTTGCAGATGTAATGGCTGCAGTGACCGATGCAGATAAGACCAAGCGTCCAAGCGTGGAAGCATTACTTCACAATTTATTTGCATATACCTATGTACTGCATGTTCATCCAACTCTTGTAAATGGTCTGACATGCGGCAATGGCGCAAAGGCACTTTCCGAGCAGCTTCTTGGAAAAGAGGTTCTCTGGATCGACATCTGTAAACCAGGATACACTCTTGCACGTATCTGTTATGAGAAAATGAACGCTTATAAAGAAGAATTTGGAAAAGATGTTCAGGTTCTTCTGCTTCAGAATCACGGTATTTTCGTAGCTGCAAATACCGTAGAAGAGATTGGTGTTTTATTTGATGGCGTGATCTCCACCCTTGAAAAACAGGTAAAACGAACAGCTGACGTCAGCGATGCTGTTACCCCGGAAAAAGAGACTGCTGCACAGAAGCTTTCCCAGCTGCTCGGACATGCTGTAGAGGTTGTACCGGCTGCTGAAGCAGATAATTTTGTAAAAAATAAAGAAGCTGCCGCACCGCTTCTGAAGCCTTTCACTCCTGATCACATTGTATATTGCGGTCCATATCCGTTATTTATTGAAAACATTGATCAGGCAAAAGAAGCACTGGATGCGTTTATGACTGAAAATGATAAAGAGCCAAGACTGATCCTGGTTCAGGGCGTTGGTGCATTTATTATGGAAGATGACAAGGGGAAAGCTGCCAAGGCCCAGCTTCTGGCTAAGGATGCCATCAAGCTTGCAGTCTATGCAGAAAGCTTCGGCGGTCCGCTTCAGATGACAGATGAGATCACTTATTTCATTACCCATTGGGAAGCAGAAGCTTACCGCAGTAAGAAATAAAGAAAAGAAAAAGATTCTGGTAAAAACAGGATGTTACAATCTTGTTTTTACACAGAATCTTTTTTGCAAATTATATGCCACAATTTGTGTGATTTTCTATAGTGTTCTCAGCCTCTTACTGTGGCATAACCCCATCTGCTGCTTCGATATACGGATTATCGATCTCATCAAAGGCGCCCTCGTCAACCTTGGCTGCATAGGCCGGGTCGATTGGCATTTTGCCAAGAACCGGAACATTCAGGGATGCGGCGATCTCGTCAATGTGGCTTTCGCCGAATACTTTCAGCTCTTTGCCGCAGTCTGGACATTTCACATAGCTGTAGTTCTCTACAAGACCCAGAACCGGCATCTTCATCATTCCAGCCATATTGTATGCCTTCTTCACGATCATGCTTACAAGATCCTGTGGAGAGGTTACGATCACGATTCCCTGGATCGGAAGGGACTGGAATACAGTCAGCGGAACGTCGCCTGTTCCTGGCGGCATATCTACGAACAGGTAATCTACATCACCCCAGATAACATCTGTCCAGAACTGTTTTACCATGTTGCCAAGAATCGGTCCCCGCCAGATTACCGGAGTGTCCTCAGTTGGAAGAAGCAGGTTAATGGACATAACCTTGATTCCGTTTTTGGTCTCCATAGGGAAAATACCGCTGTCGTTTGCCTGGGCAGCACCTTTCAGGCCATACATTTTCGGGATGGATGGTCCGGTAATGTCTGCGTCAAGGATTCCTACTTTATAGCCTTTCTTTGCCATTCTGTTTGCAAGAGATGCTGTCACGAAGGATTTTCCAACGCCGCCTTTACCACTTACAATACCGATTACATGCTTTACATTTGACATTGCATTCATTGCTGCCTGCATGCTCTGCGGATTTTTCTTGCTGGCACAGCCTTCACAGCTTGATTTGTCGCAAGTCTTGCTGTCACATTCTTTTGCCATTTTTATCTATCTCCTTTTTCCTTATTTATTTCATAAACCTGTCAATTGCACGTTCCAGTTCCTTGATAGCGTCCTTGTCTCCATGCTCTACCGCATCCACAATACAGTGTTCAATGTGATCCTGTAAAATAATCTTGCCTGTATTATTAATAGCAGATTTCACTGCGGAAAGCTGGATCAGCACTTCGCTGCAGTCCCGGCCGTCTTCCACCATACGTTTGATGGATTCCAGGTGCCCGATTGCACGGGAAAGCCGGTTCAGTACAGCCTTGGTCTGTGCATGACTGTGGTGATGTCCGTGTTCTCCATGGGAATGCATGACAGTGGTGCCATCTTCCAGAACATGGGTATGCATATGCTCTTCCTCGCCTTCATGCAGGTGGTTCTCTAAATGTTCTTCTATCATGTCATCCTCCTGTTTTTCCAACCATTTCGCATATCCAACAGTGTTCTGTGGATGGTTTCTGACTGGTGTAATTCTTTTGAAGCACGTCCGTTTATTATAACATACTTCCCTTAAATATGCACTATTTCTGATGATTGTATTAAAAAATATGCCTTAGAGCCTGTTTGAAAAATCATTCCCGCAATCTGCACGCCCCACTTTGCGGGAGATTTCACCCGAATTCGGTTGCCGTAGCCCGCTACGGCGCCCTCATCCGAGCGAAATCTCCCACAAATTGTGACGCACATCTTGCAGAAAGCCTTTTTCAAACACGCTCTAGAAAATCTTCTGTAAAAAATTATACAGCGCCAGATGCCAGTTTCCCATAGAATGATACCGCATTGGAAATACATCAAAACAGGTATTTACACCAGACCGCAATCTGGGTTCAATATCCAGCAGAGCCTGGTAATCCTGAACCTGTCCAGGCAGGGCGAAGTCGAAGTTGCCGCTTGCCACATATAAATAATGAATTGGCAGTTCTGCAAAATCGCCTGTCTGAATGGTATCTTCAAATGCAGTCCTGTCTGTCCTGCTTCCGCTGAATGCCCCGAACCATGAAAAATAATCCAGACTCTGACACAACGCAGAATGATACATCGTTACCGCCCCTCTTGACAAACCGGCAAATGCTCTGTGATCCCGGCTCTCTGCGAATCCCTCATCATCTGCCGATTTTGCATATGTAGAATAAACGGATTCAATCTCAGGCATCAGATCATTTCGCAGCTCCTTTGCAAAAGAATAGGTCAGCTGATCCAGATCATCTGCACAGTCATCTTCCACATAAAAAGTCGGTGTCACCACAATCAAAGGCTCAATATCTCCATCTGCAATCATATTATCCAGCATAGTTTTGTTATACGGATTTGTTTTCAGCCAGTATTTTTCATCATCACCTGTTCCATGCATCAGATACAGAATATTGTACTCTTTCTCCTCGCTGTAGCCATAAGGCAGATATACATAAGCTGTCTTTTTCACGTCCCGCTCATCAGTAGCATATGCCTTGGTATCGTACACTACTTCTTCCACAGTTCCCGCCTGTTCTGATTCTTCCGCATCATATTTCGCCGGAACTGCCCACAGCTCATCCCGGGCCTGTCCCTGCGCCTCATGCCCTGCCTCATACCTTACTTTCCAAAATCCTAGGAAACCTGCCAGAATTAAAACAGCTGCCAAAAGCGGCAAAACTGCCACACGCCCCACAGGGATTTTTTTCCCGATCATTACTGCGATTCCCAGGATTCCTCCCAGCGCCGCAATAATACTCTCTACCAGAAACAACCAGTTAAAGTAATAAGTGCTGGTAGAAAAATTAGTATTAAAATACAAAACAAAAGCTGCCGCTGCAATCACCAGATACAGAAAAGGCATTTTGCTTTTCCATGCCATATACGCCACCAGCATAAAAGTCACCGCAATCATACTGAATGTAATAAATGCTGTCTTATCTCCCAGAATTGCAAACCGGACAATATCAATTCCGGAAAGTAACACCAGAATAACTGCGGGAATCCGGCTGATCCGGTTCCACATTTTTTCATCTGCTGTCTTCTCAATTTTCTGTTTCATCATTTCTCACTCCTACATTTTCTTCAAATACATTATCACATTTCGCAAAACATTTCCTGCAAAATCCGCAATTTGCAGCCCAGAAACCGCCAACTGCGTTACTGTTCACTCCGTTCACAGAAACACGCTTCGCCGAATCTTCCCTGTGAACAGCAACCACGCCGTGCACAATCATTTTCCCCTCAAATGAAGATAACAGATTTCTTCTTATTTTTCAGCATTCTGGCAAATACAGACATCTTTTGGGCAAAAAAATACCGGGAACAGCTCTATAAATTCTAAAATTTAAAGAACCATTCCCGTTTTTAGAAGGAATTTCAATTATAGATTGCCGCGGTCGCACTGCGCACCCCAGATCACTCTTTCACCGCACCGGAAGTCATACCGCCCACAATATATTTCTGGCCAATCATATACACGATCACAACTGGAATACAGGTAAGCACAATATCCGCAAAAATATAATTCCAATAGCTTTTATTCTTTCCAAAGAACTGATAAACTGCCATGGTCATCGGGAACATTTTGCTCTTGCTTGACAGATACAACGGAGTCAGGAAATCGCTCCACACACCCATAAACTGCAGGATAAAACAGGTTACCATAGTAGGCTTCAGAAGCGGCATGATGATCTTGAAAAACAGGCTGATAGGACCTGCGCCATCAATAACTGCTGCCTCGTCCAGTTCCACAGGAACAGAAACCACAAAGTTGCGGATGGTGAATACACAGAACGGAATCATGGCGCTGGTAAACACCATAATAATTCCCTGTCGTGTATCGTTCAGATGAAGAGTGCTTAATACTCTCACCAATGTTACATAGTTAACCGGGAAAAACAGTCCGCAAAGTACGAAATAATATAAAAATACATTTAATCTGGTACGCTTACGGCACATTACAAAGGCAGCCATTGCACAGAGCACAACACCAAGAGTGGTTGCAACCAGTGCGTAAAGTAAACTGTTTGAAAATCCCTGGAGCAGATTTCCTTTGTCGATAACCTCGGTGTAATTGGAAAACAACCATTCTTTCGGAAGGGCAAGACTCATTCGGGAAGCCTCGCCTTTACTCTTGAAAGAGTTTATAACTACCATATAAAAAGGCAGGATAACGGTCAGGCACAGCAGGATGCAGACCAGATGTTTCAGCAGATTCTGAACTTTTTTCTTTGTCATTGCTGTACCTCCTGTTTTCCTAAAGTTTTAACAATTACAACACCAGCAATTGCCGTGATCAGAAGCAGAATACTGTTCAAAGCAGAAGACATACCATACTGGCCTCTGGAATAAAGCTGGAATGCGTAAGTGGTAAGAACCTCTGTTGCATGTCCAGGGCCACCATTTGTCAGAACGTAAACGATATCAAATACCTTCAGGCCATAGGTAATACCAAATACCAGGTTGATCATGATGGCGCCGCTGAGCATTGGAAGTGTCACATAGCGAAGTCTCTGCCAGAAGTTTGCTCCGTCGATCTCCGCTGCTTCATAGTAGGATCTCGGAATGGTATTCAATCCGGCGAGGAAAATCGTCATTACATAACCAATACCTCTCCATGCATCCACACCATAAATGGATTTCCACACAACCCCAAGATCTGAAAGCCATTTCTGTTTCAGGATACCAAGATGCAGTGCATCCAGGATTGCATTAAGAAGACCGTTGTTATAGTTTAAGATAGACTTAAAAACAAGACCGATAATAACAAATGGAAGAATGGACGGCAGATACAGTAAGGTTCTGTAAAGTCCTTTTCCCTTCAGTCCTTCCTGAAGCATGATGGCAATCAGAAGTGCCGGGATCAGCTTCACAATATTGGAAATAATGGTAAATTTTAATGTATTTCCAATACCGCTTAAGTAATCCTTATTTGATGTAAAAATCTCTTTAAAATTGTCCAGTTCCACAAAATGGACACCATTTAATACACTTCTTGAATTCCAGTCTGTGAATGAATATGCAACACCCATTATACTGGGAAGCAGGAAAAAGATAATGTACAAAGCCAGCGGCAGTATCAGAAACCACTGTGGATAAATTTTCTTCTTATTCAAAGGCGATACCTCCCCTCTATCAAACAGTGCGAAGGAATCACTCCTTCGCACTGAAGATATACCCTTATTAAATATCTTATGCTTAAATAATTATGTCAATTTCTTACCGGAAAACTTTATTTAGTTCCAGTTTGCATCGCCAACTGTCTTGGCAGCCTCTGCACGGTTGGTGTCCATATTTGCAAGAACGTCATTTGCTTCCATTTCGCCCTGGCAGAATGCAACCATATCCTGACCAAACTGCATCCAGTAATCGTTTGTATATTTTGTGCCGGTCTGCAGAACAGATACGCTCTTCTTACTGTCATCTACTGTTGCAAGGAACTCTTCTTCCTCTGGCAGCCAGTGTTGCTCAATTGCATCATCGTTCATATCAACGTTTGTGTATGCAGGAGAGTTGTCAAGGATTTCCTGAAGACTCTCTGTGGTTGTAACAAAATTGAAGAATTCTTTTACAAGATCCTCATGCTCTGTTCCCTTGTAACCAAACATGGTAGGTCCAGCCGGGTTGGTCGGATACCAGGTGTTATCGCCAAGTGGGATCAGGAACATACCAAACTCATCCTCTGTGCCTGTGTCATCTTTGATCTGCTGAATGTAACTGGAGTTTGCCATAGCCATTGCAATGTTTCTGTCGCCAAATTCATTTGTCAGGTTGGTGCTGTCAGTTCCAATCCAGTCCTCTCCGAAATATCCTGCATCGGAAAGCTCTTTGAACTCGTTCAGAACCTCAAGCATTTTCTCATTGTCAGCAAATGTAGCCTGATTTGTATTCAAAGCATCGTAAAGTCCTGGTGTAGCTTCTTCGTAAACACCACCGATCTGGAAGAATGCCAGCTGATGCTGCCATCCATCTGCACCTGGCATAAACCATGGAGTAATTCCCTGTTCTGCGATCTTAGCGCAAAGGTCTTTCAGCTCTGCATAAGTAGATGGTATCTCCCAACCATTCTCTTCGAACAATGTTTTGTTATAAACCATTACATATTCTGGTGAATTGTGCCAGATCTGAAGTCCGTATAATTTATCATTGTATACACAGGATGTTTTTCTTGCTTCCGGCATAAGATCTTCCCAGGAAGCTCCTGTGAAATCAATACAGTATTTCTCTGGATCAACGATTGTAGACTCGATTGCAAATGGGTTAGACTGAATCCAGAAAATATCTGCGCAGGAATCAGTAGCCAGTTTGGACTGAAGCAGGTCAGAATACTGGTCAGCCGGAATAGTCTGAAGGTCAACTGTTACACCATAAGTATCTTCAAAACGCTCGATTGTTGCATCATATCTGTTATCCATCCAGCCTGCTGATACCAGAATACTCAGTTCCTCACCGGAAAAATCTGCAGTCTCCTCTGCAAATACGGTAAGTCCGCTTGTCATGGACGCGATCATTGCTGCTGCACAAGCCACTGCCACAAAACTCTTTCTTTTCATTTACATATCCTCCTTTTAATAAAATGGCATTTACCTCATTCAGGAATCTCCGCTGATTCCTCTGTTCTTTTGATGATATTATTTTATCAGCCAGATGCTTTTTAATCCATGGATATTCTTACTTTCAATTTGTACTTTTTTCACCACATATTATACTTTTTTCACATAAGCTTATGTTTCTTCGAAAAGTCACCCGAAATTCTTATATATATTTTCTCTGTTTTCGAGCATTTATTTGTACTTTTTAAACAAATATGATATACTGATTTTTAATGTTTCACACATGGATTTCTGCATCTGCTTTCATAATATAGTCAGCAGCGCGGGCAAAACAATTACAGGAGGTATCGCCAGATGAAATCACGCAGTTTACAATCCAAGCTTTTTTTTGCCTATATCAGTCTGGCCTGCCTGATTCTTTTTTCTTTTGCTGTTTTTTTCTATGCTTTTGTTTCCAGACAGCTGAAGGATAGTCAGATCAGTGCCATGAACACTCTCAATTCCAGCTTTCAGACTCAGGTAGATTCCGCCATCCGCAATCTGGATGCAGTATCTGTAAACATTAACTACAGCAATCAGTCAAAAACCATTCTGGACAATTCCTTCAACTTAAATATTTCCAGCAACATGCTTTCTGCCATGTCTGATTTGTTTATTTCCCTTTCCGGAACCGAGCTGAAGGCAGATCAGGTAAATCTCTATGATTTTTCCGGATATGTTCTGGAAGCCGGCATCTCAACTATAGTCAAAAAGACGGATGGCTCAAAGGATGAGTGGATTGAGGTCGCCCGTGAACTGGAGGGAAAAAAAGTCCTTACTCCACCCTACTGTACCAGAGAATATACAAAAACAGCCACCTATGACCAGTGGTTTATTTCCCTGTACCGATCCTTTAATAATCAATATAAACGTGGCGTGGGTGTGATTGAAACAGCCAAGCAGTGCAAATCTGTTTTTAAAAGTATCATCACTTATAAAAAAAAGAACCATGAAGATGCTGCCAGCATCTATGTTTTTGACAGCAATGGCGATCTGATCTATCCCTACGATATTTCCCAGGAATACAAAGCAGCACTTCAGCCCTACTATGAACTTACCAAGGGAGATGATTCAGCCCTCACTTTTATCAGTCCTCTTACAGGAAAAACAGAGTATGCAGCAGAGGCCGTATCCTCTTATACCGGCTATACCTATCTTACAATTCAGCCGGAATCTGTAGTTCTGGCTCCGGTTTACAATCTGCTTCGTATTCTTGCGGCAATTGTTGCGCTGTTTCTGACAATCTCCATCTTTATTTCCTACCGGCTTTCCCGTTCAGTCGTAAAACCGGTAAAGCATCTGAAGCATATTATTCAGCGCATGGAGCTTGATACACTTGGACAGGAAAAGGTAACTGCATATCCGGTTTCCGTTAATGAACTGGAAGAGCTCTACCAGGCCTTTCAGCTGATGAGCGACAATCTGAAGGATTCCATGGAGCAGCTGAATCAAGCTAAGGAGCAGGAAATGAAAGCCAGAAGCATGGCTTTGCAGACACAGATCAATCCTCATTTTTACTACAATACCTTGTCCAGCATTATAGTTCTGGCAGAGAACGGAGATTCTGAGACCGTGGTAAAAATGTGCCGGAATCTTTCCCGGATCATGCGTTATATTACCAATACCACAGAGACAACGGTCACTTTAAAGGATGAACTGGATTATGTACAGAAATATCTGTATTGTATGAAGGTCCGTTATCAGTCCAGCCTGAATTACAGCATCCATGTAGATGAAAGCCTTCTTTCCCAACCAGTCCCCAAGCTGATCATCCAGCCTATTGTGGAAAATGCCATTCGCTATGGTTCGAACTGTGCACCGCCATGGAACATTTCGATCACCAGCGTGGTCACGGAAGGAAGCTGGCAGATTGAAGTGACGGATTCCGGTCCTGGCTTTACAGAGGAAGCCAAAGAGAGGATCACTGCCAACATTATGAAAGCCATTCAGAATCCGGGACTTCCGGAACTAAAAATAAATGGGCTGGGAACTATAAATGTGTATCTCAGATGGAAAATATTCTGTAAAGGAGACATTATTTTCAGATATGGAAATACCGCTGATGGGCACGGAATCGTGTCTATTGGACGGTATTTTTCCAAGACAGCTAAATCAGCAGATGAAACTGACTGCATAAGTGAATAAGCAAGGAGGAATCAAAACAGTATGACGTACACTGTCATCGTTGCGGAGGATGAAGAACTTCTGCTCACAAATCTTGTCCAGAAAATCCAGAAAGCGGATCCGGATTTTCTGGTGGCAGGAACTGCACAAACAGGCGATCAGGCTCTGGCTCTGGTAGAAAAGCTCAGCCCTGATCTTGTAATTACGGATATCCGTATGCCTGTGATGGATGGAATCACCCTGCTCACAAAAGTAAGGGAGCAGTTTCCATTTACTAAATTTATTATCACCAGTGGATTTTCAGATTTCGAATATGCAAAAAAGGCCATCACTTTAAAGGTTTCTGATTATCTGCTGAAGCCAGTTGATTCAGAGGAGCTTAAAGAAGCTCTCTCCAAGATCAAACAGGAATTTCAGATTGCCGGAAATGATTACGAAGAGGTGTTTAATGCCCGGACTGCTGCCATGACACCAACTCAGATCGCCACATTACTGAAAGATTTCATTGTAAAAAACTACAGCGAGGACATTAATCTGAACCTGATCGCAGATAACATGAACTACAGTCCCAGCTACCTGACCAAAATTTTCTGCCAGGTCTACGGTTGTACCCCGTCCAAATATCTGATCACCCTGCGCATGAGCCACGCCCAGCGTCTTCTGGTCCATGAGCCTGGTCTGTCCGTGAAACAGATCGGGGAAATGTGCGGCTATCATGATCAGGGATATTTCAGCAGAATTTTTAAGAAACAT
>OLOE01000483.1_pt1 | contig 20214 bp, 19 predicted proteins | sample 1673201 | NCBI WGS metagenome assembly OLOE01 (sample SAMEA3136765, study PRJEB25190) | human gut metagenome | biome: human gut; feature: human-associated habitat; material: faeces | place: Austria | collected 2013
TTGGTGATTTTGAACTTTTGCTTTGCCACGGAACGGTCTGCGTTGTCGGGAAGATACGTGATCTGATCCTTCAACTCAGCAAAAGTTCGATTTATTCAACAAAGCCATTTTGGGACTGGATATTCCTCTCTCAACTATCTAAGAGAATTTCCATTTGATGCGATTAAGTTAGACAGAACATTCATTAGTGGTATTGCCCACGTTGCACGGGACTTATCTATTGTAAGAAGCATAGTGTCTCTTGGAAAAGCTTTCAGTTTAGGTATAGTCGCAGAAGGTGTGGAAAATAATGAACAGTTTGAATTGCTAAAAAATATGAATTGCGATGAATTTCAAGGTTATTATTATTCGAAGCCTTTGTCAGGTGATCAACTGATTGATTTTTTGAGGGGCCAAAAAAAATAGGGCTGTATGTCCTATTTTTTCATATACTATCGTTTTCCCTTTTTAATTTCATACATTCTTTCGTCTGCATCCTGCATGATAGCAGAGCATTCAGTATGAATTTTCTCATCATATTCAATAATCCCTGCAGAAAAATCTATGTTGTATTTTTTTTGAGAATTAAGATTGTAGCTGGTAATCCCGGCCCTCAATTTATGAAGGAATTCTTCTGCTTCTTTATAGGTTGACTCGGGTAATAGAACACCAAATTCATCACCTCCTAATCTTGCAACAACGCTTTTTGAACTACTAAGATCTTCCAGCATATCTGCAAAATTGCAAAGTACTTCATTACCTTCTGAATGACCGAAGTTATCATTGATTGGTTTAAAATTATCGAGATCTATGATCAGAACACAGAATGTTTTTTTCTTTTTTTTGGCTTTTCTTAACGATTCATCCGTCATTAGGGCGAAAGAACGCCGGTTACATATACCTGTCAAAGGATCAGTAGTTGCTTCGTTTATTATTCTAAACTCATCCTCTACGATTTCTGCTAAATCTTTAAGCAATAAGAAGTCATCTCTGGTTAATACTCTTGGTTCTGTATCAATAATACATATTGTTCCAGCTATCTCACCATCTGGCAGTCTTACGGGATGCCCTGCATAAAACCGGATATAAGGATCATTTTTAACTAATTTATTTTCTTTGAATCTTGGATCAAGGCTTGCATCGGGCACTATTAATGGTTCACTAAGATCTACTGCTATTGTACAAAATGAATCACTTCTATCTGTCTCTTTTATCTTCAGCCCATAACATGACTTAAACCATTGCCTGTCTCTATCAATTAATGAAACAAGTGCTATTGGTACATCAAAGAGTTTGGTGGCAATCCTCGTCAATCTGTCAAATCGTTCTTCATATTTTGTATCAAGGATCCCCATAGAATATAATGATAATAACCTGTTCTCTTCTTTATGGTTTGTCATAATTTTCATCTTGAGTGGTTATTGCAGGGTAGTGTTGGTTATCGCTATCTTATCAGAATTGTCCTGGAACTCAATAATCCCAATATCTCATAATCATATAAAACTTAACAAGTTTCCAATAAATCATGATGAATAGTGAACTGTTACATCTAATCATCTGTGACCTGAAGCGCTCATTATACACTTCCATGTATTCAGAATGCATAATGATTTGTATATTAAAAATCGCCATAACTTACAATGACTTATTTTTTGTGGCACAATTAAAGCGCATCTGTTCAAATAAATGTAAAGACATTAATGCTTGATCTTCATGGTTTCTTATGAAAACCAGTGGCTGAAGAAACGTATGGCAGTTCTGAATCTGAACAAGACGAGACGGCATGAAAGGTTCAAGAAAATTGTCCAGGAAGGTACATAGTTTCCTTATCCAATATTTTCTACTGAGGGTATATTGTATCAGCTTAAGACAGGAACTGTTGATACAGAACAGAAAAGTTCAACACAGCCTGAATCTGCGCGACGCTAAATTTTTTCCTTCTGGCGAACCAACAAACAGCCCGTTTATAGAGAGATTCTGCAGACGACAAAAGGATTAATCCCTGAAATTGCACTGAATTGTCACCTGAAGATGTGCAGGACAAGCCAGATTACTCTTACAAGGGATACCATCGTAATTTAGCAAAAACACCTAAGACCTAAACGACAGCTAAGTACATAGTGCCGGACGGATCATGATTTTTTATTTAACTTACGGACTTCATTTTTCAGCAATTATCTTTTCTCTTCTGTTGTAAACTTATGAAAGCGTTACGCGAAATCCCGCAAGGTTACAGGGGTGTACCAGGCCGGAAATCGCGTAGCGCTCTCTTCTCTTCTGTTTCCTGCCTAACATGTACATCCTGGCATTACTCCAATTCTCCCAAAAACCGTAAAACAGCCATCAACCCGCGTCATTACTGGCTTCATGGAGGATCTGAGCAGAAAAAGGATCCTTTACGTATTTGGTTTTACCCGCAATAATGCGGGATAAGACAACAAAAGGATCCGCGCGCTGCGATTTATTGTCATGGCAGGATCGGCCCGTCAGGTGCAAAATACCTGTATCCATAAACAGTGCGTGCGCTACGTGAAAAATAACTCATGAACAGCATCATTCCCCTGCAGAATTCACCAGAACGCGTCTCCCTGCTGCCGATCGCCCCGGGCGTTGATTTTGCGACCGCGGTGGCACTCCGGCGGATGGCCACCTCAACAGGTGCCACGCCGGCTTACCTCCTGGCGCCGGAAGTGAGCGCCCTCCTCTGGTATATGCCTGACCAGCGTCACCACATGTTGTTCGCCACCATGTGGAATACCGGGATCCGTATCGGTGAAGCCCGGACGCTCACCCCGGAATCGTTCGACCTGGATGGTCTGCGCCCTTTTGTTCGGGTGCTGTCGGAAAAAGTGCGGGCACGTCGTGGCCGGCCGCCAAAAGATGAAGTGCGTCTGGTACCGCTGACGGATGCCAGTTTTGTGCGTCAGATGGAAAGCTGGATGGTCACCACCCGCCCCCGCCGGCGTGAGCCGTTATGGCCGGTCACGGATGAGACAATGCGCAACTGGCTGAAACAGGCGGTGAAGCGGGCTGAAGCTGACGGCGTGCATTTTTCGATTCCGGTAACGCCGCATACTTTCCGGCACAGCTATATCATGCACATGCTTTATCACCGTCAGCCCAGGAAGGTCATCCAGGCGCTGGCCGGGCATAAGGATCCGCGCTCGATGGAAGTCTATACCCGGGTATTTGCGCTGGACATGGCTGCCACCCTGGCCGTTCCCTTTACCGGTGACGGTCGCGATGCCGCGGAGATCCTTCGCTCCCTGCCCCCGGCCGGCTGAGATTGGCACGCCTGGCATGACGTCCTGTATTCCGCTAATACGGAATACAGGAGCAGAGCGCATTCAGCCCCCTCCCTGCTCCAGCACACCAGTCCATCATGCTGATGACTGAACCGCCGTGGTCTTACCCGGTGACCTGCAATCCTGCAGGCATCAACATACCGCAGACAAGACAGGGCACAATGCAGGCATTCTGGCCGTGCATCCCACGGTGCGTTATTTCCTGAAAGCTCAGCGAATCATCCCGTTAACTGCGACAGTCATTGACCATCTGTGGCCCACATTTTTCTGCCATCCGGCTCCCGTTTCCTGATCGCATTTAGCAGCGTGAAGCTGGCGCCGGGTTATACAAACAGCTGCAGTCTCATCCTGCCGGGCTAAATCTGCAGTACACAGGGGAACGGATACCATCAGGTAACATGACCGTCTCAGCATCCGATTGAGATCTTCGTAAGGGGTATAGAGCTTTACTGAAAAATTGACTGTGGCATGTTATCACCCATGAAATAGTGAACAGACCAGGGAATACCCCCGTTAAACCCGCATGCCGTAGTCAATATCTGCGTATCAAGACCCGAAATCACATATTACAGTCAAGATTGTTCGATCCGGGCAGACATGATAGAGAATAAATATTGACTGCGGTATGCGTGATGCATATCACAGTCAATGGAATGTCCTTAGCGGCATACGGCAGTCATGATATGCATATCGCAGTCAATTTTCTGGCTTCATCGCTGAGAGGGCTTCAGCCAGTTTAAGAGGATCGATGCCCGCAGCCTTCAGCGCCTTAATGACTTCGTCATAATTTTGCTCTGGCGCCTTCTCTTCTTCCTCATTGCGCGGAACCTTCACAGGGCCACTGATGAGTTTGGGGTTGCGATAATGCACGCTGAAATAGGTGGCTCGGCCACGTTTAAACTCGGTGTAATCCAGATAACCAATATCCCGCAGCTGCTCCATCGCCTTACGCACCGTGTGGTTCTGCGTATAGACATTTGAGGTGAGATTCAGCCGCTCACGCATCCGTTTCATGGAAATAGGTGCAGGATTCTGGGGAAGACTTTCGATGTAGGTATAAAGCGCCTGGGCTGATTCCTTGCGCTGCAGGGCGTCAATGGCTTTCAGCCGCAGCAGTACCCTTCTGTCCATGTGGTAAAGCTCAAACAGCTTAGGTTCAGCCTTGATCTCAACGATATCCTCGTTGATGTCATAATAGGCTGACTGCACCAGATGGGTGGTCCATCCTTTGGTCTCGCTCTGGAACTTCAACGTAACCGAGGCGAGTTTAAACAGGGAATTACTGATGCGATCGCGCATTTTTTTGTTTGAACGACGGGAGTCAAATCCGCACATCTTAACGAATTCGACGAACGACAGTTCCAGGGTGTCACTTTTTACCCCATACTCCGACATGGAGCGAATTATCCCCAGCCAGACTTTAAAATCCGTGTCCATATCAAGACGCGAACCGGTGATCTTAACGTCAGTGTACCCTTCGCTTTTGGCAATGGACAGCTGTACAAGCTCCTCAGTCGCGTCTGTAACGTTTTTCCGGTTCGCCTTGCTCTTCCCTGTTGATTTCAGAGTTGGGACGAAGAGACCGAGTCTCATGAGCGCTACTGGCTGCACGGTACTGGTGCTGTTGACATCCAGCTTAACAACTTCGCCGGTTGTCTTATCAACTTCCTGAAGGTTCAGAAGTAAGCTGTTATTTTCGCTCGTCATCTTGATCCTCAACGGTTATCCACAAAAGGATGTAGTAATACGTATCGCAGTCAACGGATATACATACCTCTGTAAATACCGTTGCATATCACAGTATTAGATTATGCATATAACAGTCAACATTTTACATTCCGCAGTCGATCCAGACAGACGTTAAAGCCAGTTACAGCGCATGCTGGAGCGATCCGGGGATCTCTTTTGGATCTCACTATGATCTCCTTGGGATCAATTATTGGATCGAGACCATGAATAACCCAGATACAAGGCCGGAAGCGCCATACCAGATATCCAGAACCCTGGCCTGATTTTCCTGAATACGCTCTGGAAGATTGAGATCTACAGGTACAACAATGAAACATTGACTGCGGTATGCTGAGTCGTCTTTCCTCTTTCTCGACACAGATGCGGTAAGCATCATACCATAGTCAATATATTACATACCGCAGTCAATTTCATTATAACTGGCTTATCCAGAGCCATCTTTAGCAACCCGACGTACGTGCAATCTGTGAATTCTGTGATTTTCCGCTTCCTCGCCGCTTTCTCACTCCGTGAGATCGCTTACTGCGGCGAGCGGCAGTGATTAATATTGACTGCGGTATGTACTCTTTTGTAATCCCCTGCGTTCTTTGCATCACCCAATGCGGTTCACTTTGCACTTTTTCGTGCACTTTGCGTTTTTATTGTTGCTTTGCAATAAATTCCAAGATTTAATAAAATAATGCAAAGTGAAGATTAAAGGATGTTCAGTATGGGACTCATGGATACACTCAACCAGTGCATAAGTGCTGGTCATGAAATGACGAAAGCAATCGCCATTGCGCAGTTTAATGATGACAGTCCGGAAGCCCGGAAAATAACCCGGCGCTGGAGGATTGGTGAAGCAGCTGATTTAGTTGGCGTGTCATCTCAGGCTATCAGGGATGCCGAGAAAGCTGGCCGGCTGCCGCACCCTGATATGGAAACCCGTGGGAGAGTTGAGCAACGCGTTGGTTATACCATCGAGCAAATCAATCACATGCGGGATGTATTTGGTACACGACTGCGCCGTGCTGAAGATGCGTTTCCGCCGGTGATTGGTGTTGCTGCTCACAAAGGTGGTGTTTACAAAACCTCAGTATCCGTTCACCTGGCTCAGGATCTTGCTCTGAAAGGACTCCGTGTTCTGCTTGTTGAAGGCAATGACCCACAGGGAACTGCTTCTATGTATCACGGATGGGTGCCCGATCTTCATATTCATGCTGAGGACACTCTCCTGCCCTTTTATCTTGGGGAAAAGGATGACGCCAGCTACGCTATAAAGCCCACCTGCTGGCCTGGCCTTGATATCATCCCGTCCTGTCTGGCACTGCACCGCATTGAAACCGAGCTGATGGGGAAATTTGACGAAGGCAAATTACCTGCTGACCCGCACCTGATGCTCCGTCTGGCCATTGAAACTATCGCTCATGATTATGACGTGATAGTTATCGACAGTGCACCCAACCTTGGTATCGGTACGATAAATGTTGTATGCGCTGCTGATGTACTGATTGTCCCTACTCCGGCAGAGCTTTTCGACTACACCTCCGCACTGCAGTTTTTCGATATGCTGCGTGACCTGCTTAAGAACGTGGATCTTAAAGGCTTTGAGCCAGATGTCCGTATTCTGCTTACTAAATACAGTAATAATAACGGCTCGCAGTCCCCGTGGATGGAAGAACAAATTCGGGATGCCTGGGGAAGCATGGTCCTTAAAAATGTTGTGCGCGAAACGGATGAAGTCGGTAAAGGTCAGATCCGTATGAGAACCGTTTTTGAACAGGCTATTGATCAACGTTCTTCAACTGGCGCCTGGCGTAATGCCCTCTCTATATGGGAACCTGTTTGCAATGAGATTTTTGATCGTCTGATTAAACCACGCTGGGAGATTAGATAATGAAGCGTGCCCCTGTCATTCCAAGGCATACCACACATACTCAATCGACTGAAGATACTTCATCACCGGCGCCGGCCGCGCCGATGGTGGATTCATTAATTGCGCGCGTGGGTGCTATGGCCCGCGGTAATGCTATCTCTCTTCCGGTATGTGGACGGGAAGTAAAATTTACCCTTGAGGTGCTCCGGGGAGACTCTGTTGAGAGCGCCTCACGCGTATGGTCAGGAAATGAGCGTGATCAGGAACTACTTACCGAAGATGCTCTGGATGATCTCATACCTTCATTTTTACTGACCGGTCAGCAGACTCCAGCTTTCGGCCGCCGGGTTTCTGATGTCATAGAAATTGCAGACGGCAGCCGTCGCCGTAAAGCCGCAATCCTGACGGAAAGTGATTATCGCGTTCTGGTTGGTGAACTGGACGATGAGCAGATGGCTGCATTGTCCCGGCTGGGTAACGATTATCGGCCGACGAGTGCTTATGAACGTGGCCTGCGTTATACAAGCCGGCTGCAGAATGAGTTTGCAGGAAATATTTCTGCGCTTGCCGATGCGGAAAACATTTCTCGTAAGATCATTACCCGCTGTATTAATACGGCCAAACTGCCTAAATCCGTTGTTGCCCTGTTTGCACATCCTGGAGAACTGTCTGCCCGGTCAGGTGAAGCCCTTCAGAAGGCTTTTGCAGATAAAGAAGAATTACTGAAGCAGCAGGCTGAGACTCTCCACGATCAGAAGAAAGCGGGACTAATCTTTGAAGCTGAAGAGGTCATTAGTCTTTTAACATCCGTACTGAAACAATCTCCCGCATCAAGAGTTAATCTGAGCTCACGTCATCAGTTTGCTCCAGGGGCAACAGCATTGTATAAGGGCGATAAAATGGTGCTTAACCTGGATAAGTCCCGCATTCCTGCGGAGTGTATAGAGAAAATAGAAGCCATTCTTAAGGAGCTTGAGAAACCAGGAGTCTAATGCGGACACGCTTTAGTCTACGGTTATCTCCCTTTACTTCATTTCCTTTCTCACAGGCCAGAAAACATAACTGGCCTGAATATTCTCTCTGGGACCACGGTCCCACCTGCATCGTCGGTCAGGTTATCTGCCTGGGACCACGGTCTCACCTGCGTCATCGGTCAGGTTATCTGCCTGGGACCACGGTCCCACCTGCGTCGTCGGTCAGGTTATCTGTCTGGGACCACGGTCCCACCTGCGTCATCGGTCAGGTAATCTGCCTGGGACCACGGTCCCACCTGTATCGCCGGTCAGGTTATCTCCCTGGGACCACGGTCCCACCTGCGTCATCTGTCAGCTTATCTGCCTGGGACCACGGTCCCACCTGCATCGTCGGCACATTATTAGTTAGGGATAACGGTTCAATCAATGCCTGTCACGAACAGGTATTGGCTTGTCGCCAGCAACCCGATGAGCGGAGTAATCACGCAGCAGGGCGGCTATTACAGGCGATGGTGAAAGCTCTATTGGGATCTGAACGAAGCATGTTGAGTGAAATTTGCAAAATTTCGCAGAGTATGCAGCTTAATCTTTAAGTTTCCGCCGGCATTTTTAAAGCCAGCTACCGACGCTGCGCGTTGGCCGGCCCTTCGTCCGGCGGGTAACCAGTACCGGCCGATCTTACGACCCTGGATGAACATCATCCCGTCAGCAGCGTCTCCACTGTGATGTCGTTTTTCACACTGTGCGATCACAAAATAGAACGGGGAGGGACAACATATGGTAGGAAAAGCAACTGCCAGAGACACAATATATTGATTATCCACAGTAACGGGGGATAACCGTGTGGGTAACATATTGAAAGTCCGTCACGTTATCGTATTAATTGACTTTGTAGACACCACTGGACCATAAAAAGAATCCGGGGGAATCATCACAGCGCATAAACATACCGTTTGTTTTTGGGGGACGGCAAGAGGCCCCTGTTATCCAGTGCGCCGTAAAACCCCGACCTTCAGGGCGGGGATATAAGGCGCGGTTTTCCGACTAACTTCGGTTAAAATAGCCTCATGAAACGACTTCAAGCCTTCAAATTCCAGTTAAGACCGAATGGTCAGCAGGAGCGCGATATGCGGCGCTTCGCTGGGGCTTGTCGCTTCGTCTTTAACCGTGCGCTGGCGCTTCAAAACGAAAACCATGAAGCGGGGAACAAATATGTTTCCTACACCAAAATGGCTTCATGGCTCATTGAGTGGAAATCACACCCTGATACCCAGTGGCTAAAAGACACGCCATCACTGCCGTTGCAGCAGTCGCTCAAAGATCTGGAGCGCGGCTACAAGAATTTCTTCCAGAAGCGTGCAGCATTCCCTCGTTTCAAGAAACGCGGCCAAAACGATGCCCGCAAGGCGTGAAGCTCGATCAGACCAACAATCGTATATCGCTTCCTAAGTTGGGCTGGATACGCTATCGCAATAGCCGTGAAGTCATCGGCGAAGTTAAAAACGTCACGGTCATCCAGTCATGCGGCAAATGGTACGTTAGCATCCAGACGGAATACGAAGTGCCTGAACAGGTTCATAAGGCAGCGTCAATGGTCGGTTTGGACGCCGGAGTCACGAAACTTGCCACGCTTTCTGATGGCACCGTATACCAGCCAGTCAACAGCTTCAAAGCAAGCCAGCGTAAGCTGGCTATGCTTCAACGGCAGTTAAGCCGCAAAGTTAAATTCAGTGCCAGTTGGCAGAAACAGAAGAAAAAAATCCAGCGTCTGCACTCACACATTGCCAATATCCGGCGCGACTACCTTCACAAAGTCACCAGTGAAATCAGCAAAAACCACGCGATGATCGTCATTGAGGACTTGAAGGTCAGTAACATGTCGAAATCGGCAAAAGGTACGGCAGAGCGGCCCGGACGAAACATCAGAGCCAAATCAGGCTTAAACCGTTCGATACTGGATCAGGGCTGGTACGAAATGCGCAGACAGCTTGAGTACAAGCAGCTCTGGCGTGGTGGTCAGGTACTGGCGATACCTCCGGCATACACAAGCCAGCGTTGTGCCTGCTGTGGTCATACGGCGAAAGAAAACCGTCAAACGCAAAGTAAATTCGTGTGTCAGGTATGCGGCTATACCGAGAACGCCGATATCAACGGAGCACGTAACATTTTAGCGGCAGGACATGCCGTGCTTGCCTGTGGAGGGATGATACAGTCGGGCCGCCCGCTGAAGCAGGAACCCACCGAGGCGAGTCAGGCTCCGGTCTGAACGCTGTAGGAATCCTCGCCCTTCAGGGCGGGGAGGATGTCAACAATTGCACCAGGTCTTTTTCGTCCAGCGCATCGAGCATTTGTTCATACAGAGCCGCGGGCACACAATAAAAAACAGGGCGGTTGCGGTCAATAATCGCGACCGGGTAGCCGCCGCCGGCACTGGCGGTGGCCACCGGATCGTTTTTAAGTTCTCAGACGCTGGCAGTCACATCACACAGAATGATGTTTGTCATGGTTCCCTCCTGAGACAAGTCATCTGTATGATCGGTAAAGTAAGCTCTGGCGGCAAGTCCCGTCTGTCATTTCGACGGTCAGAAACGGGCAACCGGCAGCTCCTTCCAGCGGGTGGTATATGCCGGTGACAGCATCTCCCGTTTCATCTGCCAGTCCGGCGCAATACCCCGTCCGGCAAACCAGACTTTCCCGAGTCCGGAATGATTAATGCCGTCGAGTACCTTCATCAGCGCATCGCTGTGCGGCCGTGGCTGCACGTCATCGAACAGATTCAGCTGCGCGACGCCGTTCGGACTGAAATCATTGAGCATTATCCCCGCTTTTGCGTAGCGGTGGCCATCGAGCCAGATCCTGTCCAGAGACCTGACCGCTGCCGCGATAATGTCCCGGGTGTCACGGGTAGGGGTGTTCAGTTTTTCCGTGGCCACGTTACCGTAATACGGCTCATTAACCGCAAAAGGGGATGTCTTGATGAAGGTGCTGATATGCCGGCAGTACTGTCGCTCACCGCGCAACTTTTCCGACGCGCGCTCGGCATACTGGCAGACGGCCTGGCGCATTTCTTCGTAGGTGGTGATCCGCTGCCCGAAGCTACGACTGCAGACAATCTGCTGTTTCGGCGGCGGCGCTTCCTCCAGTGAAATGCAACTCTCGCCGTTCAGCTCACGTACCGTGCGCTCCAGCACTACGTTGAAGTTTTTCCGGATAAATGTGGGGTTCGTCAGCGACAGCTGCAGGGCGGTGGTGATCCCCATAACGTGCAGCTTTTTCGCTATCCGGTTCCCCACGCCCCAGATTTCTTCCACCGGCTGCAGGCTGAGTAATTTTGCCGTTCTGCGTGGATTTTCGGGCGACAGCGCCAGTACCCCCCTGAATTGTGGCCATTCCTTTGACGCCCACTGCGCCGATTTGGCCAGTGTTTTTGTGGCGCCGAAGCCGACACCGATCGTCAGTCCGGTTCCACTGAGAACATGCCCACGCAGCTGCCTGCCAAAATCCTCCAGATCCATACAGTGGCCAATTCCCCGGGCATCCAGGAAACATTCGTCAATTGAGTATTGTTCGACGCGGGGCGACAGCTCTTCCAGCAGGGCGACCACACGGTTACTCAGGCTCGCGTAGAGCTCGTAGTTGCTGGAAAAAACGTACAATTTTTCAGGAAACTGCGCCTCTTTGAGCTGGAACCAGGGGGTTCCCATCTTTATACCCAGCAGTTTGGCTTCAGCACTCCGGGCAATAACGCAGCCATCGTTGTTACTGAGAACGACGACAGGTTTGCCGCGCAAATCCGGCCTGAAAACCTTCTCGCAACTGGCGTAGAAGGAGTTGACGTCAGCCAGGGCGAACATCAGTCTGCCCTCCGGGTTTTATGAATGAAGGCTGTCACCACGCCGAAAATTTGCAGCGTTTCCGGATCCGGGTACAGGGAAGGGAAGTCCGGGTTCATCGCCTGCAGGGCTGGCCGCGGCGTCAGAAGCAGGCGTTTTACCGTAAATTCACCCTCAATTTCCGCGATAACAATATCCCCGTGCCGCGGCTGTTCTGCTTTATCCACGACCAACAGATCGCCGGAATAGAGGCCAATATCAGTCATTGAGTTGCCAATCGCCCTGACAAAATAGGTGGAGTGGCGCCGGTGAATGCAGTACTCATTCAGATCCAGTTCAGACTCAGTGTAGTCTGCTGCCGGTGACGGAAAACCCGCAGGGCATCGCTCTGTGAACAAAGGAATTTTTACTATGCTGGCTTCTGATACTGCAGGAATGAACTTCATCGTTTTTTTCCTCGCTTAAAGCTGTATATATATACAGTATTATTTTGCGGAGGCCGTTTTTATTCAAGTCATCTTGTTGCCGTTGTCTGTAACCATTTGCTGTTCCTGCAAAAACAGGGAAATTTCAGAAGGATCGCTGCCAGTCCGGAGAATCGTTATCTAATAAAATGTAATATACTGAAGTACAGTGCATTTATTCTGAGTGGAGTGATTATGAATACGGGTTTAAGGCAGGTTCTGCGATATGCAGGCGTCCCGGTTGACGCCGCTGAACCGGTGCGCCGGCAATTCGGTAGCCGCCTGATTTTAATCGTGACGGTTGCTCTTCTTCCGCTGTTGATTGTTGACGTCCCTCAGTGGCTATTTGTGCTCTCTCAGATTATCTGGGGAAGCGGTATGTACATTGGTATCTCCGTGGCCAGTGATAAACCAGATCGCCGATAAGCTCAGAACGAGAGGTCTCCCGGGCCGCCTGGTGACGGGCAGCTGATAAACTGGCGCCATGCCATCAACACCGGATAAGGACGTCGCCGGCTTGTCTTTGCCGCCGGCTCCGCTTTGTCCGGCCCCCTCCCTCCGGTCTGCGGCCTTTATACGCAGCCATCGCGTCGCGATGCCAGCTTCTGCTTTTCTCCCTGCGCTCGTAAACCGCGACAGGGGACCTCATGTTGTATCTCCTGCATCGCTTCGGGTAGTGCCGTGCCTTCACTTTAGCCCGGCCGCTGCAGATGCAAGGGTTCGCTGGCGCCGCCATCCTCGCCCGGTCGCAGTTTTTTTATGAAGCTCGCCGTTCTTCCCGTCGTTTTCTCGCTCAGGTTTCGCTCTAAAACCGTCCAGACCAGCTTCGTGCTTTATCTGCGCTGCGGCCTCCGGTGTCGCCCTTGCATCTTCCGCTTTCCGCCGGGCTGTCGTGTCGGCACGGCACAACCCGGTGCCGCAATCTTATGAACCTGTGGAGGTTGCTATGTATCATGCCCGTCAAACCATGCTGAATGTAGAGGAGTCCGACCGTCTCTCGTTCCTGCCGGATCTGTTTGGTAACGATTTTCTGGCCGGAGAGATGCAGGTCTATGCGCTCGCTGAGAAACACATCACCGATTACTGCGGAGGCTTCTGGCATTTCATCCGTATTCCGGAGGGCGGCGGCTACATGATGCCTGACGGTGACCGTTTCCATCTGACTAACCCGGATAACTGGTTTGATCGGTCCGTCAGCGCGGATGCGGCCGGAGTTATCATTACGGCGCTGGCGATCAACCGCCGTATCTGGCTGCACCATGAACGCGGTGATGCTGCCCTGACACGCCACCTGATGCTGCGGGAATCGCAGCTGTGGAATTTCATTGACTCTCATGACGAATGCGCTGCTATTTACGCGGCTCTGGACTGATACTATATCGGGGCGCCCGACGCCCCGTTTAAGGTCTGAGACGGCACGATCTGTGAGGAGCTTACCCGGCTTTGCAGATCGGTGCGGCCGCGCGAAAATCCTGGCAGGCTTCGCCTGCCGGTGAGGCGGTTCGCCACACCTGCGGCGCTGCGTACTGGCCTCACCTCAACAGGTCGCCAGTTAAGGATTAAGAGCGTAATATCTGCGTACCTTTTCTTCTTTTGCTGAATTTGCGTATGTCGCAGTGGAATATTGCCTCTTTTTCAAAGGAGGAGCAGGACAAAGTTGCCGTCGATAAGGTGGCTGCTGATGTTGCCTGGCAGGAGCGCATGAACAAGCCCGTCATGCCGGAACTTGTTGAACGGGAACAGCCTGAACACCTGCGCGAATATTTCCATGAACGGTTCCGCGTACATCGACTGAACAGTCAGCAGCTGCCGCGCGCAAATGCACCCGAATATAATAAACCGGGCGATGATCAGCAGAATTGATTTTCTTACTCAGTGTGTCCAGGGAGGGTAATCTGTGCGTATGTCTCTGATGTTTGCTGCCGTGACGCTTTTAACATGTATTAACCTGTTTTTTATTCCGTTTCAGCCTGTTCCGGCTCTGTGGGGGGCTATCCTGGCCGTTGCTTTTGTTCTGATTAATGTCGTGGCGGATAAGCTGCGCCTCTGGAGTGGTATTGCGTGGATTATCGTTGCCGGCATCATCATAACGCTGATGCTGAAGGGGAAAGAGCCGGGTGACGAATTTCGTGTCCTGATCACCGTTTTCGCTTTCCTGGCTTCAATCTGGTATAGCGTTGCGCAGTTCAGGAAGGAAAATAAGCTCCGTTCCTGACGCCCCGTCTGGTATGCCGCCGGTTTATCATGGCTTCTTTCCGGCGGCATGAAAAACATATTCTCTCCAGCCTGCATCTTTACGTTTCCGGCTTGCTCCCTGCTGTCTGTCTGCTTTCTCTTCTTCTTCCTGCTGTGATGTCTCTTTTTAACCCTTAAAGGCTTTAAAAGCACACCCGCACTGGACACCTTCGGCTCCCGGCCAGCTGCGCTGTCCGGTCGTCGAGCCACACTCCGCCAGGGCAGCTGCTTCGCACCTGCCGGGCTCCGCCGAACCCGCAGGCGGTTTCGGGCCTGACGGCTAGTGTCTGATGTCTGAAGTCAAGGTCAACGGCAGCGCTTGCTGCGACCGTTCCGGTCGCGCCGCTTTCACCGTGCCGGCGATAAAGCTGCCGGCACTCTGCAGGGCAACGCCGTTTCGCGCCCGCGCTCTTCGTCGTTGCGGCGGGTGCCTGCTCCTTTCCCCTGGTGCCGTATCACCCGTTTGAGTCCATTCGCCTGGGCTGAGACAACCACAGTCGCCATCATCCGTCCAGGGTAAATGGCACGCGGTAAACCGCGCCCTGGACAGCTGCCGTCGCCCGTGCTCGTTTACGCCCTTGCGGCGAACGGCTCTCAAACGGGTGAAGGTTTTATCCAGGGGGCAGGTTCAGCAGGTCCCCGCACAAAGTTAAAACCGCGGCCCCGGCAACTCAACGGGTGATGGTTTTAAAAGGCAAAACAACGGATTAAGGAGATTCATCATGGCAGCACGTGGCGTTAACAAAGTCATTCTGGTTGGACATCTGGGACAGGACCCGGAAGTGCGTTACATGCCCAACGGGGGCGCAGTGGCCAATCTGACGCTGGCCACGTCTGAAACATGGCGTGACAAGCAGACGGGAGAGATGCGCGAAAACACCGAGTGGCACCGTGTTGTCATGTTCGGCAAGCTCGCGGAAGTGGCGGGCGAATACCTGCGTAAAGGCGCACAGGCCTACATCGAGGGCCAACTGCGCACCCGCAACTGGCAGGACGATGCCGGAGTCACGCGCTACGTCACCGAGGTGCTGGTCGGGCAGAACGGCACCCTGCAGATGCTCGGCGGCCGCCGTGAATCCGGAGTGCCTGAGAGCGCCGCGCAGCCGCAGAATCCTGCCACCCCGGCACAACCTGCTCAGGCCGCAGCTAAATCCCCGAAAGCGAAGGGCGGTAAGAAAGGCCGTCAGGATGCCGCCCCGTCTCAGCAACCGCCTCAGCCTCTCCCGAATGATTTCCCACCAATGGATGATGACGCGCCCTTTTAAACCACGATGAAGACGCCCCGTTCAGGCGGGGCAGAAAAGGAGAAACACATGGACCATAACGTTTTGTCCCCGCTTGTATCCCTGCCGGATGGCACGTTTACCCGCGAGCAGGCTCAGGTTGTCGCAGCGCAGTATCAGAATGTGGCGATTGAAGATGACCAGGGGACCCATTTTCGCCTTGTCGTCCGTCATAAGGATGACGGCAGCATGATCTGGCGCGTATGGAATTTTGAACCGGGCGGCGAGGACATAATGAACCGCTACATCCGGGACTACGGAGTACGCAAAACGAAGTAAGCAGTAAGAAGAAGGCCGGACAGGTGGGCTGTCCGGCAGACATTCATCAATAGCTAAGAGGTATCAATTATGTCTGCAACAGAGTCTAAGGTAAAAACTGCACCGAAAACCAGCAAAAAAACACTTAAGTCTGCCGAGGCTGAGGCGCTTAAAGTGGCTCTCGATGCCGCACAGGTCGAGTATGTCCCGGTGTCTGCACTGGTGAAGTCTCCCCTGAACGTCAGGACCATTCCCTATCCGGCGGAGAAAGTCTGTTCAATGGCTGATTCCATTGAAGCCATTGGCCTGTTGCAGAATCTGGTCGTGCATAACCTCCCGGATGGTCGCTGTGGTGTGGCTGCCGGTGGTCGTCGCCTGAAAGCGCTGCAGCTCCTGCAGAGTGAAAACCGTATCGATGCCGGATATCAGGTGATGGTGAAAAAGGTACCTGATGAACTGGCTGTTGCGGCATCAATGGCAGAAAACGAACAGCAGATGGCAATGCATCCGTCTGAACAGATCGCCGGGTTCCGCACACTGGCAGAGCAGGGGAAAACCCCCGCGCAGATTGGCGATTTGCTGGGGTTCGGTACGCGTCATGTTCAGCGCATGTTGAAACTGACCGAACTGGCTCCCGAAATTCTGGCGGCGCTGGCGAAGGATGAAATCACCACCGAACACTGCCAGGCACTGGCGCTCGAAAGCGATCAGAAACGCCAGGTGGAAGTGCTGGAATCCGCCCGCAAACGGTCCTGGAATAATGAAGTATCAGTTTCCTCGATCCGTAACCTCATTACCTCAGAAGAGGTTTCCACAAACGGCGACAAATTCCGCTTTGTGGGAGAGGCCGCATTCAGTCCGGATGAAATCCGGGTTGATCTCTTCAGCAGCGAAAACCGCGGCTATGTCAAAAGTGCATCGCTCGATACCGCCCTGCTGGAAAAACTGCAGAACATCGCGGAGCACCTCCGCGAAGCGGAAGGCTGGTCATGGTGTGATGGTCGTCTTGACCCGATTTCACACTACGGGAAGGACACTAAAATCTGGCGCCTGCATGCTGTCCCGCCTGTGGAATATACCGAAGCCGAATCAGAACGTCTTGCAGAGTTGGAAGCTCTGGAAGCTAAGTATGAAGACGAGAACCCCAGCGTGAATGATGACGTCGTGGCCGGGGCTCTGGAAGCCGTCTGGGAAGAACAGCAGACCATCGCGCACCGGGCAAAACACCGGGCATGGACGGATGAAATGAAGCAATCTGCCGGAGTGGTGGTTTCCTGGACTGGCCAGGAGGTGAAAGTACAGCGCGGTGTGGTGCTGTGCGCCGATGAAAAAATGGAGGAGAAGGATGCATCCACCGATCAGGCACCTGAAAAAGTCGATCCGCTGGACGCCGTCAGTGTCCCGTTGCTGACCCGCCTTTCTTCTGAACGCACACTGGCGGTTCAGGCGGCCCTGTTGCAGCAGCCGCAGAAAGCCGTCGCGCTGATGGTCTGGAAAATGTGTAACTCGGTTTTCCATACCACAACGTCCGTCAAAGAGCCGTTCTGCATTAGCGTGAGTGTGTCGCATTACGCGCTGACCCGTGAAGCACCTGACGGTGAAAACAGCGTTGCGTTTCAGGCCATCCAGGCAGAAAAAGAACGTCTTGAAGCCCTGCTGCCGGAAAACTGGCGAAAGGATATGACCACCTTCTTTACGCTCGATGGCGCAACCCTGATGGCGCTGATGGCTTTCTGCACCGCCTGTTCCATAGATGGTGTACAGGGCAAGGATGAATTTGGTCGTAAACACCAGAGTTCGCTGGATGGGGTGGAAAACGCCATTCAGTTTGACCTTCGTGACTGGTGGAAACCGACGGCTGATAACCTTTTCTCGCACATGAAGCTGCCACACATTGTACAGGCACTCTCTCAGGCCGGACTGGCTGGCGCAGCACAGGACGCCGCGAAGATGAAGAAAAAGGATGCCGCTGAACATGCAGAGCACTTCCTCTCAAAAATCCGTTGGGTTCCGGAATGGATGACCAGTGCTGACAATCAGAAACAGCTTGCCGCAAAGTCTGAACTCAGTCTGGCAACAAGTCAGAACGATACCGACGCTGATGCCGGCGACGTCACCGACCATAACAACCCGGCCTGCGCCGCCTGATAACGGAGACGCCGCCCTGCGGGGCGGCGATAAGGAGACTGAAAATGAAAACGTTACTGACTCTGGATGTCCTGAAAACCATGTCTTCTGATGAGCTGGAAGACTACCGCGCCGCCAGTGAAGACTTTCGCCGGGAGCTGAGTCACGCTGTCATGCGCGATCTGACCTCACCGTCCGGCTGGTCCGTGAATGCCGAATACCGGTGCGAATTTGGCGGCTTCTTTCCTGTCCAGATCCGTTTTACCCCCCCTCATGGTCACTTTGATGTGGCGGTATGCAGTTCGGGGGAGCTGAATCCTCGCTGGATAGTGGTCTTTGTTACCCGTGACGGTCAGCCGTTCTCTGTCGTTCGCGTGATGGATGCATTCAACCCTGAACTCATCACCCATACTCTGGATCTCATCGAGTGTCTTGACGCCGGTGGCTACTCGTTTGCCAGCATCATCAGCACGCTGTCACAGGAGGGCGCACAATGATCCCGTCATCCAGTGCTCTTGTATCCCTGAAACCAGCCCGTCAGGCAGCGCTGCAGGCCATCATGACGGTGGAAGAGGCTCGCCAGCGCGGCGCACGTCTGCCATCGATGCCACACGTCCGGACATTCCTGCGCCTGCTGACAGGCTGTAGCCGGATTAACAGTGACGTTGCCCGCCGTATTCCTGGCCTTCACCGTGATCCAAAAGACCGCCCTTCCAGCCTGAAACAGGTGGAAGAGGCGCTGGATATGCTTATCTCCAGCCACGGGGAATACTGTCCGCTGCCGCTGACAATGGATGTGCAGGCTGAACTTTTTCCGGAAGTCCTTCATACCCGAACAGTACGCAGGCTAAAACGTCAGGACTTTGCCTTCACCCGAAAAATGCGCCGTGAAGCCCGTCAGGTCGAGCAGTCCTGGTTACTGCGTCAGAACCTGCTGGGACAGGCTGTCACAGAACTGAATTTTCAGTCACCGGAAACCGTCTGCACCTGGTACACCCGGTGGAGCGACGAGTTTGACGCGGCAGAGCTTGCAGCACCGTTCTGGCGCTGGCAGTCGCGATTCGCATCGCTGAAGGAACTTGACTGGCTTCGCATCAGCGGTGAGCCGCTGTATGCAGTGATGTACGAAATTCCGTTTATTGTCCGGGAAACACCTGAGCATATTCGTGTTGCTGAACGCTGGCAGGTGCCAAATAAGCTGGCTGATCGGAGTGGTGTATGAAGTGGCGCTATTCTCTGCGCTGGAAACTGCCGCACAGGCCCTGCCCAGGTCCACGGGAACTGATTTCCGTTGTCGTGGAGGCTGGGCAGGCGGCACCTGAAGAGGTGATGTCACGCTGGGTGGCTGGCTCAGGTTACGCTGTATGCGTGGATTTTCTCGGCCAGAAACAGATCCAACGCTGGAGCGATGAACGGAAAGCAGCAGTGAGAAGGCGCAACATGCAGGCACGTATTAATCGTGTTGCCCCTTTGTTTGCCGACGAGTTAATCGAGCGTGAACTGGCTGCGCGTCCGGAGTATTTCAATGGCAAGTCCGCCCGATGAATAAGTACAATGCTGTCTGACAACTCAGATGGCCAAATACAAGGAAAGCAGAACTATGAGGTACTGGTTGCTCGTTATCTTAATGAACGTGCTGTTCTATTTTATCGTGAAGCATGTTGCTCCGGAATGGTATGGTTCCCCTTGTTATTATGCAGGCCAAATCATCTGCACACTAATAGCTGCGGTCATCACATGGCGTGATCCGCCTGACTGGTTAGATGAAATCCTGCTCGGCGTTATAAATTTCGGCGTTCTGATTGCCGGGATTATATTCTTTGTCTGGGGCATCGGGTACAAGCTGGCATTCTGGGGGCAACATGATCCTAATACCATATACGCAAGTGCAAACGATGTTATTTTGCCTAATCTTGCGCTGGGCACGGGCGTCTTGATCGCGGGATGGGTATACATTAGATATTTAAAGCGCTAAGCAGCATAAAGCGTGGATATACCTGGTAAGAAATAGCACCGGCCCGGTATAATCGACGTGGCGCTTGAGGCTTTTTGCCTCATGACGTTAAGGTGGTTTGTTACCGTGTTGTGTGGCAGAAAGGGCTTTGTTGAATAAATCAGATTTCGGGTAAGTCTCCCCCGTAGCGGGTTGTGT
>OLOE01000492.1_pt1 | contig 19963 bp, 13 predicted proteins | sample 1673201 | NCBI WGS metagenome assembly OLOE01 (sample SAMEA3136765, study PRJEB25190) | human gut metagenome | biome: human gut; feature: human-associated habitat; material: faeces | place: Austria | collected 2013
GGGGGTACAGGGGGCGGCGGCGACTGGCCGCCCCCTGTGCGCTCCCTGCGCCATGAGAGACATAACGCAGAAGAAATATCGGGAGCGCAATCTGCTCTGAAATAATAAAAAACAACTGTTTTTCCCGGACCAAAACCGTTGCAAACCGAGAACAGTAACCAAGGTCCGTACGGCCTGCTTTTAATTTATTTACCATGCTGGCTGAAACTACCGGCCTATGGTCAGAACCTCCACTCCGTTCCTTCAACGCCATTCACCAGCAGCTTACGCTTTTCTCCTACCGGTAATGACAGCTTCAGCGCTTCCCACGCCGGGCGATAGTTGCCGCGGGCGTTGATATCCAGGTTTATGCTGCTGGCGCTGCAGGTCATTTCCCACTCCAGCCATAGCGCATCCCCCTGTTTATAGCCCCAGCTTTCGCCGTCGTCTTCAAACAGCAGACCGCGGGTTGAGCCGGTACCTTTCAGCGGGAACAGCTGCAGTTCGCGACGATCGTCTTTTTGCGCATCGACATGGCTGATACGTTCACTAAGCGGCAGACCGGCGCCGGCGCGGACCAACAGCGGCAGTTTTTCCAGCGGCGCGTCCAGCGTCACCCACTGGCCGCCGGCGAACCACTGATGGCTGTAGAAATCGTACCAACCGGCCTGATTATCGGGCAGCCATACTTCACGCTGGCGGGCGCCCGGCTCGACCACGCTGGCCACCAGCAGGTCGCGGCCCAGCAGGAAGTCATCGCATTCGGCGAAGGTCTGCGCATCGTGCTGGTGATCGAGGAAGGTCGGGCGGAGCATCGGCTCATCATCAGCATGCGCCTGCCATAGCAGAGTGTACAGATAGGGCAGCAGGCGGTAGCGCAGCTCAATGGCTGAGCGGATCGCCGGAGTGATGGCCGGATACATCCATGCTTCGTTTACCGTCTGGTCGTCATTCCACGAGTGAATGGTAAAGCGCGGATGCATGACGCCATTTTGTACCCAGCGCACAAACAGTTCCGGCTCGGGTTTATCGCCGGAGAAACCGCCGACGTCGTGGCCGACGTTAAACAGCCCGGAAAGGCTCATCCCCAGGCCCATGCGGATGTTATAGCGCAGCGTATCCCAGTTGGTGCGGTTGTCGCCGCTCCAGGTCTGGACGTAGCGCTGCATCCCGGCGCAGCCGGAGCGGGAGATCAGATATGGGCGCTTTTGCGGCGCAAAGCGCTGCTGGGCTTCCAGCGAGGCGCGCATCATCAACAGCGGCATCACCGGGCGAATATGTTTGATGGCGATTTCGCGGCCAAAGCCGTAGCAGCGGGCTTCGCCGTCCCATACTTCGTATTCGTTATTATCGTTCCAGGTCGAATCGATGCCCATCTCCAGTAGCTGGGTGGTCACGCCTTCCTGCCACCAGGCCACGGTTTGCGGATTGGTGAAATCGAGATGCGACCCTTCATCATCCCAGAAGCTGGAACGCTCCGGAGCGTCAGTTTGCGAATCGCGAATGAAGAGACCGCGCTCCGCCACCTCGCCGTAGCGCGGGTGATCCTGCAGCAGGCACGGTTTGATATTGGCGGCCAGCTTCAGCCCGGCATCGTGAAACGACTGGCTCATCACTTTGGGCTGCGGCACCTTGTCGTAGTTCCAGTTAAAGACGTAGCGCTTGCCGTTGATTGAGGTATAGCCGGAAGAGAGCTGGAACGAATCGCAGGGGATCGCGTGCTGCTCGCACAGGCGGATAAAGTTCATCAGCTGATTTTGCGCATCCGGCGCGTCGGTATAGTGCATGGTGGAGCCGCTGTAGCCGAGGCTCCATTTGGGTCCAAACAGCGTTTTACCGGTCAGGCGAACGAAGGCTTTGGTCACATCCAGCACCTGCTTACCGGTAAACAGGTAATAATCGATGTCGCCGGCTTCCGCCTGCCAGCGGCGATAGGCGGTGTGGTAGTTGTCGATCTCGTTCCCCAGATCCAGCCAGCAGCTGCTCAGGTTGTCATAGAACAGGCCGTAGCTGATATCGCTGCGCTGGGTGATGGTGAACGGAATATGTTTATACAGCGGGTCGGTGCTGACGGCGTTGTAGCCCATGGCATCGAGGTTACGCATCTCATAGCGTTTACCGGTGCGCTGCAGGTCGCCGGCCTTTTCGCCCAGGCCGTAAAAACGCTCGTCTTTGCGGCGGCTCAGATAATGGGCGACGCCGTCGCCGTGGGCATTCGCCAGGTAGGCGCTGGTCGGACGGTCATTGGCAAGCGGCTGCCATTCGCCGGCCTCGTCGCGATAGCTCCACTCCAGCCACAGCGGCTGGTGAACGGTGATGCGCAGCTGGCGGGTGGCGATAGTCAGCGTATCGCCCTCCTGGGCCAGCTGCCAGGCCGGGAGACTAAAACCGCTGAGGTCATCCCGGGCGCGGCCTTCCCACGGCACATCCTGCTGCGGAGCGATGCTCCAGGTGCGATCCAGCGCCAGCTGGCCCTGGCGTTTTAGCAGGACGCGGAACAAATTCTCTTCCAGTACGTACAGGCACAGGGTGTGCTGGCCATCGACCGTCAGTTCAACGTGATGCTCCAGCTGTTGATGCAAACTCCAGTGTTTCAGCGTCTTCATATTTTACATCCACTCTCAGGCGCGCTTGGCGCGACGTTCAGCAATAAATGCCACCAGGAAAACGGCGCCAATCAGGTCAAAGAAACCCATGGCGATAAATAGCGGGTTGAAGCCGATTTTGTCGGCGGTCACCCCGATTAATAACGAGAACAAGAAGCTGGCGATCCACGCTGCGGAGCCGCGCATACCGTTGACCGTCGCCATTTGTCCCTTGTCGAAAGACTCCACCACCAGCGCGCTGAGCATGCAGGAGATGATCTGATGGCCGAAGCCGCCAATGGAGATCAGGATGATGGTGATATAGGGATCGCGGGTGATGGCGACGAGGGCCAGGGAGAGCATCAGGAACGCGCCGGTTACCGAGCTGGCGATCACCGAGTTCACTCGCGTACAGCCGAACCAGCGAACATACAGGCGGGTGAGGTAGCCGCTGACCACGCTGCCGAGATCGGCGGCGAGAAACGGCAGCCAGGCGAACATGGCGATCTGCTTCAAATCCATGCCGTGCTCTTTCGCCAGGTACAGCGGCACCCAGAAACTCAGCACCGCCCAGGCGGGCTCGGCCATAAAGGCGGGAATGGCGATCCCGTAGAAACGTTTATTTTTCGAGACGGTTTTGAGCGCGGTAAAGAAGGGCTGTTTTACCGGCGGGGCTTCGTTATCCTGTTTGATGTACTCCAGCTCGCTTTTGCTGAGATTGGGGTGCTTTTCCGGGGTCTGATAGAAGGCCCACCATAGTACTACCCACAGTAGCGCCAGCGCGCCGGTAAACATAAACGCCCCTTGCCAGCCGAAGGAGGCGTGGGCGAAGTAGATGATCGGCGGGGCCAGCATCGCGCCGATGGAGAACCCAACGCCAGCCCAGCCGGCGGCAATCGGGCGTTCAGATTTCGGAAACCATTCGCCGATGGTTTTGGCGTTGGCCGGAGTAGCGGCCGCCTCGGCCCCACCCATAAAGAAGCGCAACATAGCCAGGTGCAGCCAGCTACCGGCCCCGGCGTGGGCGATACAGGCCAGCGCCCACAGGGTGGCGCAGATCATAAAGCCAAGCTTCAGGCCGATGACGTCGATAAGCCAGCCGCACAGCGGCTGGAAAATCGTGTAAGCCAGCTGAAACGCGCCGACGATCCACGAGTATTGTTCGGTAGTAATGCCGAGGGTCGCTTTCAGTTCCGGCGCGATAATTCCCAGCGAGTTGCGTGTGATGTAGTTGACGGTAACGCCAAGTAAAAACAGGACCAGCACCCACCAGCGCAGGTTTTTCACTACCCGGCGTGTTTTGCTGACGGCGATATCATTGTTGAGGCCTTGACTCATAGCACACTCCACAAGACGTTTGTAGGGGAAAGTGACGGTCTCACTCCCTGAGTGGTCACGTAGATTTATTAACTATTTGAATAGTCTATTTTTAATCTCAACATCATTGGTATAACTAGTATGGGAGATGTTGGACCAATTCAGGCTAGGGCAGAAAAATCGTCTGGCAAAGCGCTATTTATGCAAGTTTTTTCATGAAATGAGCGAGATCGCATATTTGACAGCGGAATTTGCTTGTAACGTGTGCTTTGGCGATTATGAAAATTCTTTCATTTTTCAATCGGAGCTGGATCACAAAATGGATAAAAAGCTGCGCGTCGCCGAAATTGCCGCCCGCACCGGGCTATCGCCCAGCACCGTTTCACGCGTCCTGGCCGGGAAAGCGAATACCAGCGACAAGGCGCGCCGGGCGGTGCTGGAGTGCGCCCGCGAGCTGGGTGTCATGCAGGGGTTGGCCGCCGGGCGTCTGCTGCTCAATCATCTGCTGGTGTTTGCCCCGCAACGCGCATTCGATGAGCGATCGGATATCTTCTACTACCGGGTGATCCAGAGCATCAATAACGCGCTGGCGGCGCATGAAGTGCGCCTGCGCTACTGCGCGCTGGATGAGAACGACAGCGACGCCAACCTGTTTCTTGCCCGCATGAATGAACCTGAGACCCAGGCCGCGGTGCTGCTGGGGATCGACGATCCGCATATTCATGGCCTGGCGGCGGATCTGGGCAAACCCTGCGTATTGATCAACTGTCGGGATGAAGGGATGCGGCTGCCGTCCATCGCTCCCGATCATCGGCTGATCGGCCAGTGCGCAGCCCGCTATCTGTTTGATATGGGGCATCGGGCGGTGATGAACGTGATGTGCCTGCGCCGCTATACCATGGAGCTGCGGCTGGGGGGGATTCAGGAGGCGTGGCGCGCGCGTAATCTGCGCTTTACCGCCAGCCGGGATCTTATCAGCGTCGCCAACTTTAGCGCCAGAGAGACGGAAGAGCAGGTGGGCGCCTGGCTTGACGGCTTACAGGGCAGGCCGTTGCCCACCGCCTTCCTGGTGGGCGGCGATTTTATGGCCGCCGGCACCGTCAGCGCATTGCAAAAGCGTGGCCTGCGGGTGCCGCAGGATGTCTCGGTGATGAGCATTGACGGATTTAATCTGGCGGCGATTCAGGAGGTGCCGCTGACCGCGGTGCATGTGCCGCGGGATGAGCTGGGCAGCGAGGCGGTGCATCTCCTGCAGCAGCGCCTGCTGCGCCCGGAGGCGCCGCACGGCTCGCTACTGCTGCATGGCACGCTGGTGGTACGCGATTCGGTACGGCGGATCCGGCCGGGCAAAGGCCATACCGCCGTCGAGCCGCAGGGGCTGTATGACGATTAGACCGGCATACCCAGCGCCCGTTTGCCGTGGATATTCAGATCCTCCAGGGTGAAGCGCCCCTGCCAGCTGGCTTCATAGTCCTCGCGCGGGAAATCCCCCGGCGAGGCGCCTTTTTCCAGGGCGATTTTTACTTTCTGCGCGTAGGCGAGGTTCTTCTCGCACATCGGCGCGGCCGGAATGTACATCACATTTCCCCAGCCCTGCTGATTTTCCACCGGCGCCACCGAGTGAATGATGTCGCAGTGCCACCAGACGGAGTCCCCGGCATTCAGCGCTGGAATCGAGCTTAACGCTTTAATCAAGAGCGGGTGCCACTGCTCAGAGATCGGCAGCACTCTGCCCGGCGCGACGCCGCACAGCTCATCTTCCGGCACATCGTCGAGCAGGGGGCGCAGCAGCACATAAGCCATCGCCTCCGGGATCGGCACCACGTGCAGCAGCCCCTGACCCGGGATCATGTCCGACAGCGCGGTCCAGCCCTGGAAGGTGCGGAACACCGAGCATTTGGTGGTGTTGTCGACGGTATACTCTTCCACTTCGGTACGGTGCGCGGCGTCCCACGGGTCGTAGGCGTCGATATTGCCATTAAAAACGTTGGCGAAAACCTGCTGATAGGCGGGAAGCAGCCAGCGCTCCAGCGCGCCGGAATCGGTATGCGCCCCCAGCCCCTTCGAAGTGGTTCCCGGCGGGCGGCGGCGGATGCGGTCGGGATAGATCACGCTGACGTCCGGATCGAACCAGCGTTTGCCATTCTGTTCAAAACGCCACAGGCGGTTGAGGAAAGATTGCACTGCCGCCATTTCATCGCTCTGCCGCGCCTGCATTTGCGAGGGCGACCAGTAGATCGGGTAGATCTCCGGGCGCGAAGCCTCCAGGACCGAAGAAGCTGTCGCCAGGCCCTTTGTAAACATCGTCGAAATGGTTGCGATCCAGATATTCCAGCATCGCGGTATCCCACGCCAGCGCCTGTTCGCGTGGGAAGTGGCCTTTAATCACCGCGCAGCCACGGCGCTTAATGGCCGCGCGCTGCTCATCGCTCACTGTTCCTTCGGCGATATCGCGAAACGGAACGGTTGGCCAGACCTCCTGGCCTGCGGCTTTCAGTGTCTCAATCTCCTGCAGCCGCTCGCTGATGCGCGCTGAGAGCTTATCGAACACCGCCTGGACGTCGCCAATTTGCGCCCGCAGGGCCTGTTTCATCTGGCGAATCGCCGCTTTGTGATCGGCGGGAAGTGTTTCGTGGGTCGGGAGAGCAGCCATAATAACCTCGCTGTATCTTTCATTCGAAAGTATGAAATATTACAAACGTTAATTTAAGTTAAAATGGAGTTAATGCAAGTTTAAAATCTTGCTGCGGCGCACAAAATGGAAAACCGGGGCGCGATGCCCCGGCGAAGGGTCAGGCGTTGAAGGGCGGGGTGTTATCGAGGACGGCCTGGATAACGTTCAGCGCGCCGTCATGGTTATTATCGTCGGTAGCGTAGCCGGCGATGGCCTTGATGCTGTCGGCAGCGTTACCCATGGCGAAAGCGTATTTCACCAGCTTCAGCATTTCGGCGTCATTGCCGCTGTCGCCGATGGCGACGCATTGCTGCGGCGAAAGATCCCAGCGCTTGAGCAAACGGCTGATGCCGTTGGCTTTATGCAGGCCAGGGATAATCAAATCGACAAAGCCAAAGCCGCTGGTGACCGGCTTCATGATGCCGTCGAGCGACACGTGCAGTTTATCAATCAGCTGTGGGATCTCGCTGTCCGGCAGGTTGAGAGAGAATTTAAACAGCGTATCGTCGATGGCGTGATAGTCGCTCACCCGCTGTAGGCGATGGTAGTGCTTCGACATCAGCTCAACAAAGGCGTCCGGAGCTTTATCGCTGACGTAGGCGCTCTGCAGGCCGCAGGCGACAAAGTTGAGCTGCGGATCTTTGAGCAATTCGCCAATCACCACTTGTGATTCGTGGGGGGTCAGTTCGCCGTGGAACAGCTGCTTGCCATGTTCATAAACCAGAGCGCCGTTTTCTGCGACGAATGAAATCTGCTCGCGAATTTCCGGGAAAAATGAGATCAGCTGATAGTACTGATTGCCGCTGGCGACAACGAATTCAATACCTTGCTGCCTGAGCTGCGCAAACTGGGCGAGGAAACGCGGGCGGTCGTACTGCTTGGCGTCATTGAGAAAAGTTCCGTCCATATCGGTGACGATAACTTTAACGGTCATAAGAGAGTGCTCCTAGCTTAACTTCGACCAGTAACATTCTAATTACAATGTGATGAGGAGCACAAATTTATTTCGAATGAAAGTTCACGCATTCAGAAAATGCCGGAAGGGCATGTCTTTTCCGGCCTGCAGAACAGGGTTGGCCCGCTAAGCATAGCGCCAGCGGGCACGAAGGATTACAGCGTATGTTCGGTACGGGCGATGATATCGTCCTGGGTATCCGGCGACAGGGCGGTGAAGAACGCCGAGTATCCAGCGACGCGGACCACTAAATCGCGGTACTGGTCAGGATGTTTCTTGGCTTCCAGCAGCGTGTCGCGCGACACGATGTTGTACTGGATATGCCAGCCTTTGTGCACCTCGAAGAAAGTGCGCAGCAGCACCATCAGCTTCTGCTTATCGGACTCGTTCTCCAGCGTTGACGGATTCAGCTTCTGATTAAGCAGCACGCCGCCGAGGATCGCCCCGGTCGGCAGCTTGCCCACCGAACTGATAACCGCCGTCGGCCCCAGATGGTCGGTACCGGAGGCCGGGCTGGCCCCCTCCGCCAGCGGGGTATGCGCTTTACGGCCATCCGGCGTCGCCATGGTCTGCGCGCCGAACGGGACGTTAGCGGAAATAGAGGAGGTGCCAGCGTAATAATTGCCGCCAATCGGGCCGCGGCCATAGCGCGGGTTGTGATACTGCTTCAGCTCGTCGATATAGGTCTGGTAGGCCCGCGCCAGCAGTTGGTCGACGCTGTCATCATCGTTACCATACTTCGGCGCGCCGTTGATCAACCGCTGGCGCAGCTGCTCGTGGGTCAGACCGTCGAAATCTTCCGCCAGCGCCTTCGCCAGCTCCTGCTGGCCGATGGCGCCCTGATCGAAGACCAGTTTTTTCACCGCCGCGAGGCTGTTGCCGAGGTTGGCGATACCCACCTGCAGGCCGGAAACCCAGTCATACTTCGCGCCGCCCTGCTTAATGCTTTTCGCCCGTTCGATGCAGTCATCGACCAGCGCCGAGCAGAGAATATCGTGGACGTTTTCCTCCAGCATGGTATCGACCACGTACTCAATCTCAATGGATTTACGGGTGTAGTAGCGGATCTGGTTATCCCAGTCTGTCAGCACCTGGTCGAAATTAGCGAAGTTGCCTTTCGACAGGGCATGCTCCTGCGGCAGGAATACCTGACCGCTGGTGGCATCGCGGCCGCCTTCCAGCGTCGCCAGCATCACCCGCGCGAAGTTAATAAAGCTCATGCCGGTACAGCGGTAGCCCCACTTACCGCCGACCGCGGTTTCAATACAGCCGATAGCCGCGTAATCGTAGGCGTCCTGCGGCTCAATGCCCAGCTTAATGAATTCCGGGATGACGATTTCATCGTTGTTAAACGCCGGCATGCCGAAACCGCAGCGGATCACCTGGACGCAGGCGTCGAGGAAGTCGTTGCTCATCCCGGCGTGGTAGCGCACGCTGAGGTTCGGCTGGGTAGAACGCAGGCGACCGCAGGATTCCAGGATCGCATACGACAGCGGGTTGACCGCGTCCTGCGGCTTACCATCCACCAGATTCTGGCCGCCGATGGTGACGTTCTGGTATAGCGGGCTGCCGGCAGAGGCTTTGGAGTGCGAGCCGGAACGGATCTTATTGACCTCCAGCAGCTTCAGCCAGCAGCTGTGCAGCAGCTCAATGGCCTGTTCGCGATCCAGCGACTGTTGCAACTCAACGTCGCGGCGGTAGTACGGGTAGAGGTACTGGTCCATACGGCCAAAGGATACCGAATGGCCATTGGATTCAATCTGCAGGATAAGTTGAATGAAGTAGCACAGCTGCAGCGCCTGCCAGAAGGTTTTCGGCGGCTCATGGGCGATGACGTCGCAGTTTTCGGCAATCGTCAGCAGTTCGTGGCGGCGTGATTCGCGGGATTCTGCTGTCGCCATCTCGCGCGCCAGCGCGGCGAAGCGTTTGCTGTGATCGCTGACCGCTTCCAGCACGATATCAATCGCTTTCAGGAACTGCTCGCCATGCAGGTCTTCCAGTACCGTCAAATTGATACGCGAGCGGCGTTCGGCGACTTTCGCACGCATTCCGTCGAGCCCTTTCTCCAGCAGCAAGGGGTAGTTGACCGCCAGGTGAGCATCCCCGGAGGTCATATTGCCTTCCGCCTTAATAATGCCGGTGGCGAGCAGCGCCTTTTGCTCATCGGTGAACATACCGTAGCAGCGGTCTTGTACGGTCTGGCCGCGCCACCATGGGCACACTTCATGCAATACGCGTTTATTCTCCTCGCTGACCGAGAAGCCGGCGCCGGGGCGGTCGGCGAGATCGTCGATCTCTTTCTCAATCCAGCTGACGGTGTATTCCGGGAAAATAGGCGCGGCGCGCACTTCGCTGGCCTGGTTACCGACGATCAGCTCATCGTGCTTGATCCAGATGGTGCGCTCCGCCAGGTGGTGAGCCAGCGCCAGCGCGCGGCGCACCGGGATCGGTTTATCGAGATGCCGCTGATACATCTCCGTATAGTGGCGGGCGCGCTCGGTACAGACCGGCGGCTTGACGATATGCACCAGCGCCATTTTATGGGCCTGGATACGGGCGCTGAGGGTGTTGAGCTTCAGGGTAGTCATAGGGTTATCCTCGTAATATCGCCGTTAGCCCCTTGCTTTGCGCATAATCCTGCGCGAAGGCGAGCAGCTCAGGAGCGTCCAGCGGTTTGTCCGGTGCGGTGTAGGGCTGACTGAGTAACTGGTATTTGTTCATTCCCAGCGTGTGGTACGGCAGGTAATGGATCTCGCTGACCTGCAGGGGGTCGGCGGCAAAATCGGTGATCGCGGCAATGTCGGCTTCGCTGGCGTTGAATCCCTGGATCAACGGCACGCGAATAATCATTTTTTTCCCCGCCTGCGCCAGTCGCTGCAGGTTATCCAGCACCCGGCGGGCGCTGCCGTCGGTCCACTGCTGGAAAACGGCCTCGTCAACATGCTTCAGATCGGCGAGAAACAGGTCGACAAAGGGTAAAGACGGTTCAATGTATTTCCACGGCACGTGCAGGCAGGTTTCCACGGCGGTGTGAATGCCTGCCTGATGACTGGCTTCGAACAGCGCTTGCGCCAGCGTTGGGTTCATAAAGGGTTCGCCGCCGGAAAGAGTGATGCCGCCGCCGCTGCGATCGTAGAATGGTTTATCACGCAGCACCGTCGCCATGATCTCCTCGACGCTCTTCTCCTCGCCGCACACCGTGAGCGCGGTGGTGGGGCAGCAGTCGCGCAGCGCGGCGATATGGCTGTCGTTAACGTTTTGCCGGTGAATGATCAGGCCATCGAGGGTGCGGGTGATAACCGCCGGCGCCGCCTGCTGGCACAGCTCGCAGCCGGCCAGGCACAGCCGCGAGTCATACAGCAGATCTTCGCTACGGGCGCGGCTCTCCGGGTTCTGGCACCAGCGGCAGCCCAGCGAGCAGCCTTTCAGGAAGACGACGGTGCGGATCCCTGGGCCGTCATGGGTGGAATAGCGCTGGATGTTGAAGATCATGGCTTATCCTCTTGTTTGCGTATGAATATAAAAACACTTTCGAATGAAAGTTATGTTGACGCAAATCAACAAGCGGGATGGGGATAAGTCAGAGAGGAGAAAATAACGAGAGCGGTCACAAAACCACCGGCGACTCTCGTCGCCGGTGTGAGGGTCAGTGCGAGCCGCATACCTCGCACTGCGGGTGACGCATCAGCCTCATTTCGCGAAACTGGCAGGTCATGGCATCGTAGATGACGATTTTTCCGCTGGCAGGGGTGCCGTAGCCGCTCAGCAGCTTAATCGCCTCCATCGCCTGCAGCGAACCGATGGTGCCCACCAGCGGGGCCATTACCCCGGCTTCGACGCAGGTGAGGGCATTTTCGCCGAACAGACGGCTCAGGCAGCGGTAGCAGGGTTCGCCATCCTGATAGGTAAAGACGCTGATTTGCCCCTCCATACGGATCGCCGCTCCGGAGACCAGCGGGGTTTTGTGCTGAAAGCAGCCGACGTTAAGCTGGTTGCGAATGGCGACGTTGTCGGTGCAGTCGAGCACCAGATCGTGATCGGCAATCTGCGCCGCCAGCGCGGTCTCATCCAGCAAGGCATTGAGCGGGACCAGACGAACGTGCGGGTTAATGCGCGCCAGCGCCTCGCGGGCGGAATCCACCTTCGGCTGGCCGAGGGTGGCGTCGCTGTGCAGCGTCTGGCGCTGCAGGTTGGAGAGCGAGACAGTGTCGAAATCGAGCAGGGTGAGCTGCCCGACCCCGGCGGCGGCCAGATACTGCGCGGCGGCGCAGCCGAGCCCGCCGAGGCCGACCACCAGCACGCGAGCGGCTTTTAACCGCTCCTGGCCGTCAAAATCAAAACCGCGCAAGACGATCTGCCGGTTATAGCGCAGCATCTCTTCATCGCTCAGCTCAACGGTCATTACAGCCCCCCAAACAGGTGACTGAAGGGTTCGACCTCGACCCATTCGCCTGCTTCAACATGGCCGCGCTCACGCTCCAGCACGATAAAGCAGTTGCCGAGGCTGAAGGAGCTGAAAATGTGCGAGCCCTGATGGCCGGTGGTGTTCACCACCAGTTCGCCGTCCGGGTTACGCTGCAGAATACCGCGCTGAAAATCGAGGCGGCCAGGCGACTTTTTCAGGCGCGTGGCGGCGCGGACCCGCAGGCGGGGCGCCTGAAGCGGGCCGTGCTTGCCCGAGAGTTTCGCCAGCAGGGGTTGCACCAGCTGACAGAAGGTGACGGTGGCGGACACCGGGTTACCCGGCAGGCCGCAGAACCAGCTGCTGCTGAGCTTGCCGAAGGCGAAGGGTTTCCCCGGCTTAATCGCCAGCTTCCAGAAGCCGATCTCCCCCAGCTCTTCGAGGATAGTTTTGGTGTAATCGGCTTCACCCACTGAGACGCCGCCGGAGCTAATGACCACATCGGCCTGCTGGTCGGCGGCGATAAAAGCGTCACGCAGCTTCGCCGGGTCGTCAGGAATAATGCCGAGGTTAATGACCTCGTAGCCCAACTGCTGCAGCATCAGGTGCACTGCCAGGCGGTTGGTATCGTAAATCTGGCCGTCGCCGAGCGGTTGACCCGGCAGCTGCAGCTCATCGCCGGTTGAGAAGACCGCGACGCGTACCTTGCGCACCACCTCGACCTCGGCAATGCCCAGCGAGGCCAGCACCGGCAGCTCGGCCACCGTCAGGGGTGTCCCCGCCGGGAAGACCACCGCGCCGTGGGCAATATCTTCTCCGCGGCGGCGAATATGCTGCCCGGCTTTTACCGGCGCGATAAAGCGCACGCCGGCCTCGGTCTGTTCAGTCTCTTCCTGCATCACCACCGCATCGCAGCCTTCCGGCACCGGCGCGCCGGTCATGATGCGGATACAGGTCCCCGACGGCCAGGCGTCGTTGAACGGCTGGCCGGCGAAGGCCTTACCGGCGACCGGCAGCGCCGCGCCGTCGCGAAGGTCGTTCAGCCGGACGGCATAGCCATCCATCGCCGCGTTATCAAAGCCGGGCACATCCAGCGGGGAGACGATGTCATGGGCGGTCACACGCGAGAAGGCCTGCAACAGCGGTACAGTTTCCGTCGCGTTCAGCGGCGTAATACGATCGAGCATCTGGGCGAGGGCTGTGTCGAGCGGCATCAGTCCGGCGGTAAAATCCATGGGTCACTCCTGCGGGCAAAACAGCGAAAACGCCTATTATGGCAGAAAAGCGGCGCGGGCTGTATGCCACCTGGGTACGAGGCTTTACATCGCCCGCCGCTCTTTCTATATTCAAAAATTGTATAAGACATTCAGCAATATAATGATATCAATACCCTTATTCATGACGTGACCGGCGCCGCGCCGCGGTACGACAGGGCAGGGGCGATCCACTTCATCGTTAAGGACTGGCGAAATGGGCAAGGCGGTTATAGCAATTCACGGCGGCGCAGGGGCGATTTCTCGCGCGCAAATGACGCCGGAGCGGGAGCGAGAGTATGTGGCGGCGCTGTCGACTATCGTCGAAAGCGGGCAGAAAATGTTGGCCGCGGGCGCCAGCGCGCTGGATGCCGTGACCGAGGCCGTTCGGCTGCTGGAGGAGTGTCCGTTGTTCAACGCCGGAATGGGCGCGGTATTTACCCGCGATCAAACCCACGAGCTGGACGCCTGCGTAATGGACGGCTACAGCCTGCAGGCGGGCGCGGTAGCCGGGGTCAAACATTTGCGTAATCCGGTGCTGGCGGCGCGTCTGGTGCTGGAGAAGAGTCCGCACGTATTACTGATCGGCGAGGGGGCGGAAAATTTTGCCATCTCCCACGGGATGGCGCGCGTGGATAACGATCTCTTTTCCACTCCTGAAAGGCTGCTGCAGCTGCAGGAGGCGAAAGCGGGCGGGGAGATTATCCTCGACCACCACGCCGCTCCCCTCGACGAACGCCAGAAAATGGGCACCGTCGGCGCGGTGGCGCTCGATCTGGCCGGCAATCTGGCGGCGGCGACCTCCACCGGCGGCATGACCAACAAACTGCCCGGACGCGTCGGCGACAGCCCGCTGCCGGGCGCGGGGTGTTATGCCAATAATGCCAGCGTGGCGGTCTCCTGTACCGGCACCGGCGAAGTCTTTATGCGCACCCTGGCGGCCTACGATATCGCCGCCCTGATGGAGTATGGGCAGCTCAGTCTCTATTCCGCCTGCGAGCGGGTGGTGATGGAGAAACTGCCGGCTCTCGGCGGCAGCGGCGGGCTGATAGCCGTCGATCGCGAAGGCAACGTCGTTTTACCGTTTAACAGTGAAGGCATGTACCGCGCCTGGTGCTATGCCGGCGATACGCCGACCATTGGCATTTATCGCGAATAGAACAAGGGAGAGGGCGAGTGTCGCAAACTCACGAAACCGATACCTGCGAAGTGCTGGTGGTGCGCAACCTGAACGTGGCGTTCCGCCAGCAGGATGCGCCGGAGGTGCAGGCCGTGCGTCAGCTTTCCTTCAGCCTGCGCCGCGGCGAGACGCTGGCGATAGTGGGTGAGTCCGGTTCGGGAAAATCGGTGACCGCGCTGGCGCTGATGCGTCTGCTAGACGCGGCCAGCAGCGAGGTGAACAGCGAGGGGCTGTGGTTGCGGCGGCGTAACCGGCAGGTGATCGCGCTCAATGAGCAAACGGACGCTGAGATGCGCCGGGTGCGCGGCGCGGATCTGGCCATGATTTTTCAGGAGCCGATGACCTCGCTGAATCCGGTTTTTACCATCGGCGAGCAGATTGCCGAATCCCTGCGCCTGCACCAGGGGCTGGGGCGCGAAGAGGCGCTGCGCGCGGCGAAAAAGATGCTCGATCAGGTGCGTATTCCCCAGGCGGAAGAGATGCTCTCGCGCTATCCGCACCAGCTCTCCGGCGGCATGCGCCAGAGGGTGATGATCGCCATGGCGCTCTCCTGTCGGCCGGCGGTGTTGATAGCCGATGAGCCAACCACGGCGCTGGATGTCACCATCCAGGCGCAAATTCTGCAACTCATTGCCGTCCTGCAAAAGGAGATGGCGATGGGGGTGATCTTTATCACCCACGATATGGGCGTCGTGGCCGATATCGCCGATCGGGTGCTGGTGATGTATCGCGGTGAGGCGGTAGAGACCGGCAGCGTTGAGGAGATCTTTCGTTCGCCGCAGCACCCGTATACGCAGTCGCTGCTGGCGGCGGTCCCGCGGCTGGGGGAGATGCGTGGCCAGGATCTGCCGCGCCGTTTTCCGCTGCCGGGCCAGCCGCTGGCGGAGAGCGAAACGCCCGATACGGTAGTCGCCGGCGAGCCGATCCTGCAGGTGCGTGACCTGGTGGCCCGTTTTCCGGTGCGCGGCGGGCTGCTCAATCGCGTGACGCGCGAAGTGCATGCGGTGGAGAAGGTCAGTTTTGATCTCTGGCCGGGAGAGACCCTGTCGCTGGTGGGCGAGTCCGGCTGCGGCAAGTCGACCACCGGCCGGGCGCTGCTGAGGCTGGTAGAGACCCAGGGAGGCACCATTACCTTCGACGGTCAGCGGATCGATACCCTCGCCGGCGGCAAGCTGCAGGCTCTGCGGCGCAATATTCAGTTTATTTTTCAGGATCCTTACGCCTCGCTTGATCCGCGTCAGACGGTCGGCGATTCGATTATGGAGCCGCTGCGGGTGCATGGCCTGCTGCGTGGGGAAGCAGCGCGTGAGCGGGTCGCCTGGCTGCTGAAGCGCGTGGGGTTGCAGCCGGAGCATGCCTGGCGCTATCCCCATGCCTTTTCCGGCGGCCAGCGGCAGCGGATCTGCATTGCCCGCGCGCTGGCGCTGAATCCGAAGGTGGTGATAGCCGACGAGTCGGTGTCGGCCCTGGATGTCTCCATTCGGGCGCAGATTATCAACCTGATGCTCGACCTGCAGCGCGAGATGGGCATCGCGTTTCTGTTTATTTCCCATGATATGGCGGTGGTGGAGCGCATCAGCCACCGCGTGGCGGTGATGTATCGCGGTCGCATTGTCGAAATAGGCCCGCGCCGCGCGGTGTTTGAAAACCCGCAGCACCCCTATACCCGTAAGCTCATGGCCGCCGTACCGGTGGCCGACCCGGGCCACCGTCATCCGCAGCGGGTTCTGCTGTCTGATGACGTCCCGGGCAATATTTATAAGCGGGGCGAGGAGATCGCCAGCGTGCCGTTGCAGCAGGTCGGGCCGGGCCACTTCGTCGCCCGCGAATCCGCCGATGTGCTGGGCAGAACATAACAACACATAACGCATCTTTTCAGGAGAACACGATGACACAACCTGTTTCACGCAAATGGTGGCTGGCGCTGAGTATCGCGGCAGCCCTGGCGAGCGCTCCCGCCTTTGCCGCCAAAGATGTGGTGGTGGCGGTCGGGTCTAACTTCACGACCCTCGACCCCTATGATGCCAACGATACCCTGTCGCAGGCGGTGGCGAAGTCCTTTTATCAAGGCCTGTTCGGCCTTGATAAAGAGATGAAGCTGCAAAACGTTCTTGCTGAGAGCTATACCGTGTCACCGGACGGCCTGGTGTACACCATTAAGCTGCACAGCGGGGTGAAATTCCAGGATGGCACTGACTTTAACGCCGAGGCGGTAAAGGCTAACCTCGATCGCGCGAGTAACCCGGATAACCATCTCAAGCGCTATAACCTGTATAAAAATATCGCCAGTACCGAGGCGGTCGATCCGACTACGGTCAAAATTACCCTGAAGCAGCCCTTCTCGGCGTTTATTAACATTCTCGCCCATCCGGCGACAGCGATGATTTCGCCGGCGGCGCTGAAAAAATATGGTAAGGATATCGGCTTCCACCCGGTGGGCACCGGGCCGTATAAGCTCGACACCTGGAACCAGACGGATTTTGTGAAGGTCAGCAAGTTCGATGGGTACTGGCAGCCGGGGCTGCCAAAGCTGGATTCTATCACCTGGCGTCCGGTGGTGGATAACAATACCCGGGCGGCGATGCTGCAGACCGGCGAGGCGCAGTTCGCCTTCCCGATCCCTTACGAACAGGCGCCGCTGCTGGCGAAAAACAGCAAACTGGAGCTGGTGGCCAGCCCGTCGATCATGCAGCGCTACATCAGCATGAACGTGACGCAGAAGCCGTTCGATAATCCGAAGGTACGGGAAGCCATCAACTATGCGATTAACCGTCAGGCGCTGGTGAAGGTAGCGTTCGCCGGCTACGCCACCCCGGCGACCGGAGTGGTGCCGCCGTCGATCGCCTATGCCCAGACCTACACCGCCTGGCCATACGATCCGGCGAAAGCGCGCCAGCTGCTGAAAGAGGCGGGCTACCCTAACGGTTTCAGCACCACGCTGTGGTCATCACATAATCACAGCACCGCGCAGAAAGTACTGCAGTTCACCCAGCAGCAGCTGGCGCAGGTGGGGATTAAGGCGCAGGTGACGGCGATGGACGCTGGTCAGCGGGCGGCGGAAGTGGAAGGTAAAGGGCAGAAAGAGAGCGGGGTACGGATGTTCTATACCGGCTGGTCCGCCTCCACCGGTGAAGCCGACTGGGCGCTGTCGCCGCTGTTCGCCTCGCAAAACTGGCCGCCGACGCTGTTTAATACCGCGTTTTACAGCAACCCGCAGGTGGATAACGCGCTGAGCGAGGCGCTGAAAACCACCGATCCGCAACAGAAAACCAAACTCTATAAAGAGGCGCAGGATATTATCTGGAAAGAGTCGCCGTGGGTGCCGCTGGTGGTCGAGAAACTGGTCTCCGCCCACAGCAAGAACCTCACCGGTTTCTATATCCAGCCGGATACCGGCTTTAGCTTCGAACAGGCGGACCTGACGCCGTGATCATGTTCATCTTCATGCGTCCTCTCTCCCGGAATGGGAGGGAGCGATGCTGAATTATGTGATTAAGCGCCTGCTGGGCCTGATCCCTACTCTGCTTATCGTCGCGGTGCTGGTGTTTCTGTTCGTCCATATGCTGCCCGGTGACCCGGCGCGGCTGATTGCCGGACCTGAGGCCGATGCCCAGGTGGTGGCGATGGTGCGCCAGCAGCTGGGGCTTGACCAGCCGCTGCATGTCCAGTTCTGGCACTATATCACCAACGTGCTGCGCGGCGATTTTGGCATTTCCATGGCCTCGCGGCGTCCCGTTGCCAGTGAGATTGCCAGTCGCTTTATGCCCACGCTGTGGCTGACGCTGGCCAGCATGAGCTGGGCGGTACTGTTCGGGATGGCGGCGGGGATTGCGGCCGCGGTGTGGCGCAATCGCTGGCCCGACCGTCTGGGAATGGCGCTGGCGGTGAGCGGCATTTCGTTTCCGGCTTTTGCCCTTGGTATGCTGCTGATGCAGGTGTTTTCGGTTGAGCTGGGCTGGCTGCCGACGGTGGGGGCCGACAGCTGGCGGCACTATATTTTGCCGTCGTTGACCCTTGGCGCGGCGGTGGCGGCGGTCATGGCGCGCTTTACCCGCGCGTCATTCGTCGATGTGCTGCATGAAGACTATATGCGCACCGCCCGGGCGAAGGGGGTGAGCGAAACGCGGGTGGTGCTCAAGCATGGTCTGCGCAATGCGATGATCCCGGTGGTGACCATGATGGGGCTGCAGTTCGGCTTTCTGCTCGGCGGGTCGATCGTTGTGGAGAAGGTGTTTAACTGGCCGGGGCTTGGGCGCTTGCTGGTCGATTCGGTGGAGATGCGCGATTACCCGGTGATTCAGGCGGAAGTGCTGCTCTTTTCGCTGGAGTTTATTCTTATCAATTTAGTGGTGGATGTGCTGTACGCGGCCATAAACCCGGCTATCAGGTATAAGTAAGGTGCGATTGCTTAACTGGAGAAGGCAGGCGGCGCTGAACGCCATGCCGGGCATCAGACCCGGCGAGATCCATACCCCCTGGCATGAGTTCTGGCGGCGCTTTCGTCGCCAGCCGGTGGCGATGGGCGCTGGTATTTTCGTGCTGTTGCTGATTGCGGTAGCCATCGTTGCCCCATGGATAGCGCCGTACGATGCGGAAAATTATTTCGACTACGACCGTCTGAACGAGGGACCTTCGCTGGTGCACTGGTTTGGAGTCGACTCCCTGGGACGGGATATTTTCAGCCGGGTGCTGGTCGGGGCGCAGATCTCGCTGGCCGCCGGGGTACTGGCGGTGCTGATTGGCGCGGCCATCGGCACGGTGCTTGGGCTGCTGGCTGGCTACTATGAGGGCTGGTGGGACCGGCTCATTATGCGACTTTGCGACGTGTTGTTCGCCTTTCCGGGGATCCTGCTGGCGATCGCGGTGGTCGCCGTCATGGGCAGCGGGATGGCCAACGTGATCATCGCCGTGGCGATCTTCTCGATTCCGGCGTTTGCTCGTCTGGTGCGCGGCAATACGCTGGTTCTGAAGCAGCAGACCTTTATTGAATCGGCGCGCAGCATCGGCGCCAGCGATGCCACCATTCTGTTCAACCATATTCTGCCGGGGACGGTGTCATCGATCGTGGTTTATTTCACCATGCGCATTGGGGTATCGATTATTTCGGCGGCCAGTCTGTCGTTTCTCGGCCTCGGCGCGCAGCCGCCCACCCCGGAGTGGGGCGCGATGCTCAACGAAGCGCGGGCGGATATGGTGATGTCTCCGCACGTGGCGCTCTTTCCGGCGGTGGCGATTTTCGTGACCGTGCTGGCGTTTAATCTGCTGGGAGATGGCCTGCGCGATGCGCTGGATCCGAAGTTAAAGGGGTAGGGTGAGGGAAAGCTCCGCCGGGAGTCCTTTATGTTATCTGCGGCTTCAGCGCACATTGCGCTTCCGGTTAATTTTCTGCGTTAGGTCTCTCATGGCGCAGGGAGCGGTGTGAGGCGGAAACGACCGCCGGACGGTTCCCTCTCCTCCCGGGAGAGGGCCAGGGTGAAGCGAAGCATCGCTGGAAAGTCCTTTATGTTATCTGTGGCTTCAGCGTAGTTTGCGCTCCCGGTTAATCGTCTGCGTTATGTCTCTTATGGCGCAGGGAGCGCACAGGGGGCGGCCAGTCGCCGCCGCCCCCTGTACCCCCG
>OLOE01000516.1_pt1 | contig 19374 bp, 21 predicted proteins | sample 1673201 | NCBI WGS metagenome assembly OLOE01 (sample SAMEA3136765, study PRJEB25190) | human gut metagenome | biome: human gut; feature: human-associated habitat; material: faeces | place: Austria | collected 2013
TTCTGGAATGATTCATCAAATAAAATTCCTTTTGTTTCGTCCATAATATCTCCCTTCTTTTAAACATATTTGTTTTTTTCTTAAATATCCCGGATATATTTGTTTATAATATTTATAGCATATTGTTGGCTTTTTTTCAATATAAAAAAATAATTTTGTCTATTTTGACACAAAAAAAGATGCTATACGCTCTATCCGGTCAATGGAGCATATAGCATTCTTTTAGTCTAATAGGCCAGACGTATAAATTCCAGCAGTTCTTCCTCGTTATCCAGAGGCTTAAACCAAGCCAGGGAGACAATCGCGATTATTCCGCCTCTGGCTTCTGACTCAAAGTTTTCTCCGATAATCGTATTCACCAGCGGCGCGAACCCTCCCTGGGCGAATCCCGCCAAAGCACACGCGACTGTATACCGGAAGAATGGCCCGTGCATCAGCCCGTTGAAGAAGAAGATCAATGAATAAGCTCCCAGGCAGCAGTGAAATGCCTGGTCTTGGCAACCTCGCAGAAATATATCAATTGTGTCAACGTCATATCTTGATCCCCCTCTGTTGTCGAGCATTTGTCAATTCCGGAAAGTATATCCCAGCCGATACTGAGCAGAAGATAACATACGCTCAATATAGCAATCAATATCAGCGAAATGCTGACTCCCTTAAGCAAAAATAAGCCAACTAATCCGAAAATTACCATAACTGCCAAAATAAATATTCCAATTATAACAGCTAAAACTATTTTTGCCCCTTTGCTCCCCTTATCATAAAAATATTGTGGCAAAAGGAAAAGGACTAAAATCAATCCGATATCAGCCCACATCCCCATGTCTCCAAATTGGTTTGAAGTACCGCCGGTTTGTGCAAGGGGAGATAAGGTTGCCAGCACGATTATCATACACCAGATCAATGCCAGGATGATTGTTAATACCGTTGTCTTTTTCATATAGTTACCCTCCATAATGTCTCATCGTTGCTATCTTTGATTCTCCTTTATTCTAGGAAAATCAAAGTCTCTATACAATAAGGAGGGCACTAACATACGGTATCCTGGCAAAAAAGGAAGGTAAACTCCTCTTCCACGCTATATTTATTCTCATAATAAATTATGGCAGGATCCATTGTCAATTCATTATTATGTGCTTTTAAATACCTATCACTTTATATTTATGCCTGGAATACGGCAGAATCTTAGATAATATATCTTCCGTCTTCACCTTCATATATCCTGTTGTCGTCCCGTCGCTGCAGCCATAATATTCGGAATCTGCAACTTCCTGGTCAAAAATCACCTGAATCGTCTTATCCCAGTCATCCAGCACGCTGTAGATAGTGGCTGCCCCTATCTTGGTTCCCAGGATTTCTTCAAATAGTTCCTGCGGCGCAAAAGATACCCGGGGAATCTCCAAAGCCTCGCAGAATTTCTTTGTGTCAAACGGCTTTTTGTCCGTGGTAATAAATAGATAGAACAGGGTCTTTTTCTTGTTGCACAGAAAGAGTGTCTTAACCATGTCCATATCCAGTTTCGCATTGATCTGCACACAGTCTTCCATCGTAATTGCCTCATCCGTGTCCACCCTTTTATAGGGTATCTTTAATTCTGCTAAAACCTGGTATACTTTTTGCTGCAAAGGCGTTTTGAATGCTTCTGGCGCATCTGTTTTGATTTCACTTACATAGAACATATTTTCACCTTCTTTAAAAATCATTTGATTATTTCCAAGCCTTATTGTATCATACAGACATCAAACACAATAACGAATATTTCTCATATTAAGCATGACAATATCAGATGGATAGGAGGATACTAAATATGGACATGAATATCCAGAAATATATGGCATTTGTAAAGGCTGTAGAGTATGGCAGTTTTACAAAAGCCGCCGAGATATTGAACTACTCCCAATCCGGTATTAGCCGCATGATCAACGACTTGGAAAAAGAATGGCAAGTCGTCCTGTTGGAGCGAAGAAAGACAGGGGTCAGACTGACCAGCGACGGAATGAAACTGCTTCCCTATGCAAAAGAGGTGTGCCAGAAGTATGAAATGCTGCAAATGCAGGTTGATGATCTTAGTGGGCTTAAGTCCGGCTTTATCCGAATCGGAACCTTTTCAAGCGTCGCAACGCATTGGCTTCCCAATATTATAAAGGCGTTCCAGAAAGCGTACCCTAATATCGAGTATGAACTGCGGCTTGGCAATTACAGCGAAATTGAGGAATGGATTCTGGAAGGCGAGGTGGATTGCGGATTCATACGCCTCCCTTCCCAGTCCCAACTTGACACGCTTCTTCTGGAACCAGATCCCCTGCTCGCCGTACTACCAAAAGGCCATCCCATGGCAGGCTGCCAGAAGTTTCCGATTGCCGCTTTCTGCCAGGAACCATTTATATTGCTTGAAAGGGCAAATAACACGGAAATTGCAGATATCTTCTCCCAGTATTCCTTAAAGCCTCAGACGCGTATTACTACTTGGGATGACTATGCCATTATGTCCATGGTTGAAAATGGCCTCGGCATAAGTATGCTGCATCAGCTGATTCTAAAAAGAACTCCATATCATATTGTCACAAAGGAACTGGATGTACCTGCCAGCCGCAATATCTGTTTTGCGGTGAGGAATAGAAAAACTGCTTCTCTGGCCGTGCGTCGGTTCCTGGAATACCTGGAATACCGCTAATTCCCGTTATCCATTAGAGAATCATCATCGCATGAAACACATTGAACAAATATCCTACAACAATAATCCCGACCGTGCAGATTGCGATAAACACCGCCAACAGCCTGGGCTTGACGGCTTTTCTAAGCATGATCATGGATGGCAGGCTTAATGTAGTGACTGCCATCATGAACGCAAGCACTGTCCCCAGCTGCGCCCCTTTAGAAAGCAGCGCTTCCGCAACCGGAATGGTGCCAAAAATATCGGCATACATGGGGATTCCAACCAAAGTGGCAAGGATTACTCCGAATGGATTATCGCTCCCCAGCACTGCTTCTATCAGATCCTGGGGAATCCAGTTGTGTATGAATGCTCCTATGGCTACGCCAATAAGGATGTAAGGAAATACCTTTTTAAAGGTGCCTGCTACTTGCTCCCTGGCAAACTGGATTCTGTCTTTCTTCGTGAGCGTTGGCGAATCGATATCCACATTTCCCGCCTGCGCAATGAAATCCTCCACATAACGTTCCATATGCATTCTTTCAATCAGCATTCCTCCAATAACTGCGATAGCCAAGCCAATTACCACATAAGAAACTGCGACTTTCGCTCCAAATATGCTCATCAGCAGTACAAGGCTTCCCAGATCCACCATCGGGGAGGAAATCAGGAAGGAAAACGTAACGCCCAGGGGCAGCCCAGCGCTGGTAAATCCAATGAACAGCGGTATGGATGAGCACGAACAGAAAGGCGTCACCGTCCCCAGCAGCGCCGATACCACATTTGCACCAATGCCGTGGAAACGTCCCAATATTTTCTTGCTTCTCTCCGGCGGAAAATAACTCTGGATATAAGAAATGACAAAAATCAAAAAGCATAGCAATACCGTAATCTTGATCACATCGTAGAGAAAGAACTGAATGCTCCCTCCAAGTCTTGCGTTAATGTCCATGCCTGCGCCAGCCAGCAGGCTGCCTATCATTTCCCCCAGCCATTCCATGCCAAGAATCTGATCCTGTATAAATAGCAGAACTGTTTTTAATATCTCCATGATTGTACCTCCAATTTTCATATCAACTTTTTTTGATGTATCAGGCTTTAGAAAAGCCATCTTCAGATGGCCTTTTCATAACCTTATGCCTCGCTATTCAAGTCGGGCGTCGTAAGCTTTGCCAGACGTTTTAAGGCGCGGTCTCTTCCTGAGGCGCTTAGCCTGTAATGCGTCCACTTTCCTTCCTGCCTGCTGTCCACAATGCCTGACTCGCATAATATCTTCATGTGATACGACAATGCGGACTGGCCTATGCCCATATCATCGATCAGGACGCAGGCACATTTCTCTCCGCTTCTTAACAGGCTTATAATCTTAAGCCGCTTTTCATCACATAGGGCCTTAAATATTTTTGCGTCTTCTGTATATTCCTTTTCCATAATCCGCCTTCACATCAATTTTTTTTGATGTATATATCCTACACCTTCTTACGAAACCTGTCAATAGTTATATCAACTTTTTTTGATATGAACTTAATGCCCAGCGTTTTCATCATCCTTATCTTCTTTTAAGCAAATTGCTTCCTTACTCCATCACGGTCAGCAGTTCCTTGGGCCTGCATCTTACAATCACCAGAAAGGATAAGCCCGCTGACAATGCCACGATAAGCAGTCCCATCCCACCTGCCGCTAGAACGGCTGGTGGATTTAATTCCATATTCAACTGCACATCCACGTCTACCGCATCCATATCAATCGGGCGATCAAAAGAAAAACTCGTCTCGTCTTCTAAACGCTGCTCTGTCTTGACGACAGAATCATTGTAAAGCCTTTTCCCAATCTGCCCGGCCAAAGGATAAGATACTCCTATGGAAAGACAGAACGCAAGCAGGAACACTGCCGCACATTCCAGAAAATGCTGCCAGAATATATTTTTCTTGGAGATCCCGAATGACATCAGTACTCCTGCCTCATGAATCCGATCCCGCTCCCAAAGAGCCAGAAGCAGGGACAACAGTACTATGCTGATTGCCATAATCAGCCATGATGCAAGGGAAGTTATGCCGCTTAGGCGCTCCAGAGGCTCCACGCTCTTTTGGTAAGCAGTATTATTCACAGTGAGTTTTAATGATTCCCAATTTATGCCTTTTAACTTCTCTGCCTGTTTTGTTATATTATCCAGATTCTTTGGATCTTTTGCAAAGAATGCTGCGCCTCCGTTGAAATCAATCTCCTTCTTCTCCTGAAGCGCGCTTCCTATAGCCTGGCTTGTTACAGAATCAATAAAGATAAAGTTCGCCTGTAGATCGCATTCCGGCGTATCCGCGCTGCTTCCTTCCGCCTGCATCTCCTCAAAGATACCCGCCACTTCCAATTGGAAAGTGGTTCCGGACGCACTGCTGCCCGGATTGTCATCTTCTGTTATAGCCACAGAAAATGAATCTCCTACCTCCAGAGAATTTATCTGGGCCAGTTCGCCGGAAACCAGCGCTTTCCCGACATCCGAAGGTGCTATGTGCCGTCCTTCCTGCAGATGAAATAGATCCAGCATAAAATACTCATTCAGCGCGCTGTCCGAATTCCCCAACAAACGAGCCATCTGGGCCTTGCTGTCCGCTTCCATTGAAAACTTTCCCGCCTTAAGCACGAGTTCCGGAACCGTCAAGTAGTAGGTCGCCATCGCATTATAAGCCTTAATGCCATCAATCTGCATCACCTGATCGATCAGAGACTGATCCACCGTCTGAAGGATGTCCATCTTCTGATAGTCGGTCGCAACCTTAAAGTATCCGCCAATCTCTTCCCTGAGTCTGGCTGCGGTTCCCTCTGACGCCTGGCTGATAGCCGTGTCCACAAGAACCAGCGTCATGATCGTCAAAAACAGCACCAGCAGCAACACCATCTTCCCTGTTTTCCGTGTTACATAAAGAAATGCCCTGCGCCAAGCCTTCATATCTTTATTCCCCCTTCAATATGTCCCGCGGCCTTTGCCCGCTGATACGCAGATACGAGATGCTCACAGAAATCATCGTCACCAGAAGCATAACAAAAAATACCAGAACTATCGTCCCCGGCATCAGATCATATTTTAACGCCACTTGCTCCGTAGGGACTTTATTTACCTGTATTTCTGTCAGGTTATCATTTTTCACCTCATAGGGCTGATCGCCAATCGTTGCGTTCACTGATTTTGCCAAACCATTCCCCATCACGCCTGTCACCGGCTTTGCGAGCACTCCTGCCAGCAGAAATGCAGCCACGGCCACCAGGCAGCTTTCTAAGATGAACTGTGCCAATATTGCCTGCTTTTTTATCCCCAGCGACGATAGTATTCCAATCTCCCGCTTTCTGCCCCTTATCCACATGGTCAGAATCAAAGACAGGACGATCAGAAGGCCAATAGCCATGGCTGCTATCAGAATGGTGGACAGCGTTACCATCATATTCAACGGGCCTGCTGCCACCTTATAGTCATGGTCGTATTCCTTGAAGTCATAGTAGTTCCAGTCTACTCCGTCGATAGCCAATATCTTCTCTTTGACGGAATCCAGCATCAGCGGATCCTCCACAAAGACCGTCAGATTATCCAGCGTCTCATAACTTTCTTTGGCAAGCACCTGCCGGTTAATGTGCTTATTGAATTCAGATTGTGCCCAGTACCGCATTTCTCGATCCACAAATATGGCATTCGCCAATATGGCATCCTCCGAAGTCCATTCCGAAAGATCTTGCTGAAAGTTAATCTTAAAAATCCCTATAATTTCTGACCTAAAAGAATTTCCAAAACATTCTCCTGTCACAAAATCAAAATTGCGGGATTCTATCGCATCCCCGATGCCAAGTCCGTTTCTGCGCGCAAGTTCTTCTGATATGACGGCTTTTCCACTATCTTCCGCCTCAATATTGCGTCCCTCCACTAACTCCAGCGCTCCATTAATAAAGAAGGGATGCCACTTCCCCTCGTCCACCAGATAAAAGCCATTGACATGAGAATATACATCAAAGTTGTAAGCGTCCTCCTCTGACTGGCCCTCTGCATCTGTGCCATTCTCCGCCATAGTGTCCGGACTATTCGAATAGCCTCCCGGATGGACATCCAGCCCGGTATAGAGCGTTTCATGTCCCATTTGCGTATAATAGCCCTGCACTCCATCTATCTGAAGAATTTCTTTAAGTTTTGAGCGCGTAAGCAATGGCACCTTTAAGGTTCGTACCATCTCCCCCTCCTCGTTGGGAACCAGCTGATATATAGAATCTCCTGAAATGTCGGTTAACTGGAATACAACGCCCGTGGTTATGGACTTTCTCACGTCTTCCGCGGCTTTTGCCGCACTGGAACGGATCAGAACGCCCACCAGCATAAAAAGTCCCATAAGCAGCATAATCAGAAACAAGAGAAAACTTCTCGCCTTTTTTCTGGAGATATAAAGGAATGCCCTTTTGAAAACGCCCATATCATTCCCTCCAATTATAAAATTAGTCTAATAATCATTGCACGTCTGCCTTGCCTCTATTTTAGCATACTATCTGAATATAAGAAATAACTGCCGCAAGATGTTAATCGTCTCAAAATCAATATCCTTTTAATAAAGGGGGAATTAATCAGCAAAAGGGCATTAGTTTGCCCTTTTGCCCCATCACCACGTGCTTTTCTTTCTAATTCATGAATTAAATATTATTCTACCATGCAGCATTTTTAAACGTATTTCTGCGAGAGTTATTCTCACTGGTAAAAACCTTGGTATACTGAGTAGAACTGCTGCCGCAGGCTATGCAGGACATCGTGTTGCACGAGCAGCTTCCTATACAGGAGTCTGTCATGGCTTCAACCGTGGATTTCTTGTCTAAAAAGTTCTTTTTAAGTTTTTTCATATTCTCTGCCTCCTCCTTTTTATTATGAGATTTTATGCACATGGTGTCGGTAACTATTTTTTACATTCCAGCATCTCCATAAAAGCATCGCTTAACTTATCAACTCTGAAAATAGAATAATCATACCCTTTCAAAACTTCTGTGACCGGTATTTCTAATCTCCGCTCTAACTCATCAAATATATACAGAAAGTCAGCAGGATGAATATCCAGTTCTAAATTAAGCAGATTCACATTATCGGAATCCACATTGACCTTCGTTACTGCTCTGACAGTATTCTGAATTATACTTATTATCTCTTTTTTTGTATATTGCATATTGGCTCTCTCCTGACTATAGTGCATCAATATTTGACTGTAATTTTTCAATTATACGTTTTACGGAAGCATTTGCAGCATCCTTCTTCCATAAACAATAGATTGAATCATCGACACTGTCGTTTGTTGTATAATGCCGTTCCAGATACCCCTCATCCAGAAAGGAAAAGGTGAGTTCATTTTTAACCTCATCCTCTTCGAACGTATTCCTTCCAATATAGAAAACATCAACAGGAATTGAGAATCTTGTATTGGCGAAATCACAGATCTCTTTAACTGCGCTTCGATTGTTGATATTCATGTAATACATACATAAAGCCGCGCTGTCTATGCTTACCGCATTTCCAATAACCAAAGGATATTCGCTAAAATGATTTGTCTCTTTTACCTCAAATGCCGCTATCCCTTCCGGAATGCCAATTAATAATACGTCTGGCTCTTCTAAAGTTATAAGATTATGAATAAAGTGATTATATTGGATAATCTTCTTTTCAAAGGAATAGTCATCTCTATACAAGAAGTCAGGCGTACTATAACTGTTAAATATGCAGCCAAGGTCATTCGAAGATACCCAGGTTGATTTATACCCTTCCTTTTCCAAATATGTGTTTATCAGTAATTGGGCTTCAAATTTGCCGCTGTTTTTTCCTGCCCCCGCTACCGCTATGACCGGAACGTCAATGGGGTACTTTCTATCAAAATACATTACCGGCTGCTCGATATCTAATCTAGGCTTTTTCTGCAATATTTGATATTTACCCTTGTAGCAGTCTAAAGATAATTCTTTTGCAATCTGTGGCATTATCCATACTTCTTTTCCAAGTTCAACAACCTTGCCAATCACTTCATAATACTTGTCGTTCCTTAGGTCTCTATAATTATCTAATATCAGCAGCACATCGCCTAGCTCCATTATCTCTTCCATCTGTCTGGAATTATGTAAAACAGCATTGATTCTATCTGTCATTATTGAATCCTCTTTAAAAGAGCAGACTCCATATAAACTGACGTCTTTTAATTCTCCCAGCCATTGAAGCAAGGTCTCTATATCCGGATGGTAAGGAAATATTACTATTCTTTTCATAATCGCAATCCCTCCTTGCTATCTGTATATCCAAACTCAGCCAGCACGCATTGCTCGTACAAGTCGAATTCCGTATCATTTCTTCCTTTTTCACATTCAGCCATTTTATTCTTTTTGCTTGGATGATCGGCTCCATGAAATTCAATTTGATTAGAACATATAATGCATTGTCTTAAATTCCAGCATTCTTTACATTCTTCTTCCGTTATCTTCCCTATATTCAATAAATCTTTTACTCTTTTTAAATTAAATCCATCATTCACTGTGCCAATCTGATAATACTCCAGTTGCTCGTTCACCCTTTCACAGGGGAAAAGCGCGCCGTCGCACCTTACAAATAGTCGCAATACCCCCGGCATGCAAGGCCCTCCATGGTGAATTACTGATGGCAGCTCGAATCTGCCATGTAATGCTTTTCTCATTTTCATCACCTTATCTACCGAACTGGATGTCAGCTTGCTGACATATTCTTTGTCCAATTTTCCTGCCAGGTAGAATAGTGTCTTGACATATTCAAATCTACGTATCTCAAAATAGGATTCTCCATATGGAATATCCTCTTTTAAATTCGTTGGAACCATCGTATTAAACATAATTGCTTTATCCCCGAGGATGTCGCTTGTCTTAAAATAGTCAAGCACGCATCCCAAATCCATGTAGGGGTTCACTGTAGTAAGTATGCTAATACGCCTTTTTTCAAATTCCGGGTACTTCTCCATCATTGTTTTTAAATTCTGGATCACAACATCAAAAGACCCCTCGCCATTTTTGAACTTCCGGCTGGCATTATGTTCTTCTTTCGAGCCATCAAGGCTAATACTCACATCAAAATCATGTTCTACTAAGAACTTCGCCACCTCACCCTTTAACAAGGTCGCATTTGTTGTGATATTGTATTGAATCCGTTTCCCCTCGCATCTTTCATTGGCATATTCCACGCATCTTCTGATAAGTTCGAATTCAAGCAAGGGCTCCCCTCCATAAAAGCCAATTACTACATCCGAAGTCTCTATGCTATGCTCAAGGAAAAAATCTATCGCCTTTCTCGCCACTTCAAAGTTCATCCTTTTATTGGCATGCGTACGGTTCCCATCATAGATTCCGGAATAAATGCAGTATTCGCATCGCAGGTTGCATTGCTGCGTTACCTGAAGGGTCAGTTGCTGCAACTTCTTTTCTGTGTGATGCTCTACAATATCCGTCTGCGGATGCCATATTTTCTCAACGACATTGGGCTTGAAAAGCCCCTCTTTTTGGTACTTGGCTATCACGGCGCTCTTTTCCGCCGCAAGTTCTGCCTTTTCTACTTTCCGCAGTTCATTGAACTCATCTTCATCAACAGCAATCACTGCATTCATATGCCTGTCATAAACGTAATTTTTTCTGTAGGTTCTAAATGTCCTAAAAATAATAGACTTCTCCATCAATTTCCTCCCACGTATTCTCTGATAAGTTTATCGTTCTTCTCTGAATGCTCCCTAATTTTCTTACATTTATATATGTTTTAACACAATTATCCAACTATTCACAAGCCTTAATAGACAACTGCCGCTTTTTATGTATAACTAACGCTTACGATTGAAACTTGCATAAAAATAACGTCCGCATCTGCTTTTCCCTCGCAGATGCGGACGTTTATATCATCTTTTCTAAATTATTCTTTCATTACCTTCCCGTGACTCAGCCTGAACACTTCGTCTGCCTCCTTCGCCACTGCCTCTGAATGAGTAACGACTACCACGCAGCGGTTCAGCCTGTGGGCGTTATCCTTCAGGATCTCCGTAATCTCCGCTGCCGTGTCCTCATCCAGGTTCCCGGTGGGCTCATCAGCCAGGATGATCGGCGCCTGGCTTGCCAGCGCTCTTGCAATTGCCACTCTTTGCTGCTGCCCGCCAGACAGTTTCAGAACATTCCTTTTGGCCTCTTCCTCGCTGATTCCCAGACTGTCAAGCACCGGCATCGGTGCTTCCTTTGCCGTTAGCAGCACATTCTCCTTCGGTGTCATATACTCGATCAAATTATAATTCTGGAATACAAAGGCTACATGATGCTTCCGGTGATAGGCCAGCCCTTTCTTCTGAATATCCTCCCCTTCATAGAGTATCTGCCCGGCCTTTGGTTCATCCAGCCCGCCAATCAGGGATAGAAGCGTCGTCTTGCCGCAGCCGGATGGGCCGGATATGGCGTAGAACTTTCCCGGTTCCAGTTCCAGCTGGATCCCATCCAGCACCTTCTTATTCTCATAATAATAGTAACCTACGTCTCTTACCTCTAAAACTGCCATATCCATTCCTCCCTATTGATTAGTTGACAAGATTTCTTTGGGGCTCATCCTCGCTACCGTCAGAAATGATACAAGAACCGCGCACAACTGTATCACACATCCGCATGCTGCCGCGGCCAGAACATCCGCGCCTTTAATCCCCATCGTAACAGAATTTTCCATGTCCATAAGGTCCCCCGCAAACAGCAGGTTTCCTACGCCTCCCATTACCACATTCGCGCACAGCATGGCAGCCGCGAATGCTGCCAGATACAAAAGCATGCTTTCTATAAGAAGCTGTACCAGGATATCCCTTTTCCCAAGGCCCGCCGCAAGATAGATTCCCACCTCATGCTTCCGGTCTTTCATCCACATGAATAGGATCAGACATAGGATGGCTGCGCTTAATATAAGGACAGTTATGATGAATATCCCCGTCATCCGTATGACCTTCTCAAGCGGTTCGGACGACTTCAGATACTTCCCATTATTCTCCTCGATGCGATAAGCTTCATCAAGACCCAGACTTTCTTTAAGGTTTTCTACCGTCTCCTTAAAATTGCCGGAATCCCGGATATAGAAATTCACTCCATAGCGATACCAGTCTGTTTCATCGTCCCGCAGAATAGATACGATGCTATGACTCGTCTTTGCATCTATAAAAATATAGTTTTCCGGGATATCGCATTCAGCCATCGAACTGCTATCCTTCGTCGCATTCTTTATGTGATAGATTCCCTTTACTTTGTATGTAAACGTTTGCCCTAAGGCTTCGTCGTTTCTGCCTTGGTAGCCTTGTGTGACAAGGCTATCAAACTCATCTCCCACACACAGGCTGTTATCTTTAGCAAAATTTTCAGAAATCAGGGCCATTCCTTCATCATCCGCCCGTATGTGCTCTCCTTCCTTCAGTTCTAACTCTCCCAGATAGAACTGCTCATTATACCGGGTATCCGTACTTCCCACAAATCTCGCCACATGGGCCAGATCTTCCTTCCCTTGCGCGCCAAACCGGCCCGGCGTAAGCAGAAGTTCGGGAGTGCACATATAATAGACTTCAATTCCATTATAAGCCATGATATTCGTATCCTTCAACACATCTTTGCAAAAATCATCCGTAAGCATCTCCGCCGCGCCCTCAACATCCAGATCGGGGATGATGGTAAAATATCCGCTTAGCTTCTCCTTTAACTGTGACGTGACTTCATTGGTCCTATTTCTGACCGCGCCTGCCACCAGCACGCTTAAAAGGCATACCCACATAATCGCAAATAGCATCAGACTCTTACCCTTTTTTCTTTTGATGTACAAAAGCGCTCTTTTCCAATTCTGCATAGTCGCACTCCTTTATGGCATGATTCTGAATCTCATATATTCTATCCATCCCGGCAAGGTTCTCTGTCTTATGTGTAATCACAATCAGCGTCTTGTCCGGGAAATCCTTTAATATATTATAATGCAGCAATTCATTGTATTTTTTGTCAATGTTGGCTGTTGCCTCGTCAAGCACAAGAATCGGAGATTTCTTGATGATCGCGCGCAGCAGTGCAATCTTCTGGCGTTCCCCGCCGGATAAGTTTTCGCCGTTTTTCTCAAGCCGCGTCTCATATCCCTGTGGCAGTTTTCCGATAAATTCCTGCATATTCATCATCTTGCAAGTACTGTCCATTTCTTCATCATCTATCTTGCGACCCATGGCAATGTTGGCTTTCACCGTATCCTTAAATAAATAGATATCCTGGCTTACAACTCCGAATAGATCTCTGTATTCCCCCAAGTCATACTCCTCTATCTCTTTCCCATCCAAGTAGATGCTCCCCTTTCCTGGTTTCAAAAAGCGCAGAAGCAGACTGATAAGCGTCGACTTTCCGCTCCCGTTATCCCCGATTATGGCAATCTTTTCTCCTTTGCGTATCTTGAGGCTAATATCTTTTAGCACCGGCTGATCTTCATATGCAAAATCCACATTCTCAAATCGTATCTCTTCTTTCAGTTCCTTGATATCCTGTCCAGGCTTAGAAGGCTTTTCTGTCTCCAGTTTAAAAAATTCACGCAGCCTTTTGGCTGATGGCTTCACTTGCGCAAAAAGGAATTTAAGATTGAATACAAGCGCAATTGGCCCGATGACATAATTACTGTAAGATATAAATGCCGTTAGCCCGCCGATGGTAAGGCTGCCGCCACAGATCAGATAACCGCCGATTCCATACAGGGCCGAGGTGACGGTCCATTGCAGGATAGAATCCCCAGACAGATTATACGTTTCCAGCAGATTGCTTCGTTTCCCCAACTCCAGGACCTTTTTTTGCCTTCGCCTTAATTCCCTGCGCTCTTTTTTATAAAGATTCCATAATTTGACCTCCCGCATCCCGTTAATGGTGTCTCCAAACCATGCGGAAAAATCGGTGGACTCCTGAATCCATTCTGCCACAGCCTCTTCCTTCCTTTTTGAGAAGAAACGGATCAGAAGATATTTAACCGGCACAATTGCAAGCACCAGCACTGCGAGTTTCCAATCAATTACGAACAGCCCGATTATCCCGCTTATAATCTGAAGGACATAACTGATTATACTCATTACGCTGCTGTCTACCAGTGTACCCACACCGCCTATATCCGTTGAAATCCGATTCATGATCTCTACGGAATTATTATGAGAAAAGTACTCCATCTTGGCATAGAGAAGTCTTTGGAATACCTTGGTGTACAAGTTTAATATGACGCTATTCTGCAAATCTGTAAATAGTTTTGCCTGCAAAATATTGAGCGCCTCTTCAAGAACCGCCAACGCGAAAAGCACGCCTGAAAATATGAGAATCACTTGGAAGTCCTTGGCCATCATCCCCTGATCCATAATACGCTTCATCACCAGCGGTCTGTAAAACGACGTTCCAATCAATACTATGTAGCAAAAAAATATAAGAAATATCTGTCTTTTTCGCATATTCATCCCCTGCCCGCTATCCGGCATCTATGTCAAGATTCGATAAATCGTATCCGCTATGTCTTCTACATCCGCCGTTATACATCGTTCCTCATATATCGCCTCAAGGCTGTGTCCTTCCAGTTCTATCTCTATATCAAATGCAGCCTTATACCTGGCTGCATCTATCTCCTCTTTCTTTACAAGCACAAATATTAAATCCGTCTTATAATGGCAGTTCATGAACAACAGTTCATCCTCTAAATCATCCAGTTTCCCTATTTTTCGAAATCGGATATCATAGTCCATCGTCACGCTAGATATGCCTGTCGCCTGGACTTTATAGCATTCGAAAAATTGATCTGCCGCCTTACATGCTCCTTTGACGATCTCACATTCTTTCTCTCCGTATACAAGAATAATAGGAACTTCTGCGCTTCTGTAGAGCAATAACTCATCTTTCCTATATTGCTCCCTTTCATATGGTTTCAATTGCCCTATCACCTGCTCCAAATTCATTCCACAGCCCAACTGTCTACATATGAAAGCTGCTGTCACTGGCGCGGACAGACTGTTGGACGGCATATAATGCGCCTGTTGCACGAAGTCAAACATGCAGTTCGCATACACTTGCGCGCCAAGCCTCTCCCCTTCCTGATATGCCAATTCTCCGGGATGCAGATACTGTTCCCGATCAGACTGCACGCCTACTACAAATGGATAACTGGCTGGAACCGTAACATATCTGTCATTATCCAGCGCTGATACAATCACTGCCTTTTGCGAAAGCCTCTTTGCGGCATCATATAAGTATTTGGAATCTGATAAAAGAGAAGATACTGCGCTTAAGTTGACTACATCGACTTCCAACTGCGTGCATAACTTAAGCGCCGCCTCCAAATCTCTAATATCTCCGGCTGTCTTTCCCTTTCTTCCACTGTCGTCCGGCAAAACTTGTATACTTACCAATTCGTAATTTTCTAAACAATGATCAAGCACCAACGCCACCATGGTTCCGTGTGATATTCCGGTTCCCGTCAATGCCTCGCCGCCTCTCCTGCATACATTATACGATTCAAACCGTTGACAATGCAGCTTTCTGGAGTCAATAGCTGTATCTATAACTGCAACTCTATGCATACGACAACTCCTCATTTCTATACCCTCACCTCACTTTTATAGCAAGGACAGTATCTCTTTTGGCTTTAGCTTTAATATCTCTCGTGCCGAAAAAATCGTGACCACTGCCAACACTAAGGCTAATATTCCGGATGTACCCAGTATTATAGGAATCGTAACTTGGCAATCAACCGTCTCAGGCGCTTCTACCTCCGATTCCACCTGGAATTGCTTACTGAATTCCTGTATATCTTCTGCCGCTGCTGGCGGCTCTTGGTAATTCTCCTCCAAATTCTCCGCCTCTTTCTTTCCCTGTTCATTCATACCTGACAGCATCGAATTTCCAATCCCATTGCTGACTCCTGCAGCAAGTATACTCGAAAGTACCACGGATATGGCTAGAATCAGAAGCCCTTCAATCAAAAACTGACCCGCAATGCTTCTTCGACCATTCCCAATAGACAAAAGAATCCCCATCTCTTTACGCCTGGTTCCGACCCACATTCGGAGAATTAAAACTAATAATATAATACAAATCACCAAAACAAATACTATCATGAAGATAGATATCTTGCTCATATTCTGTAGTGGCTTGAGTGATGATTGATATGTTGTATCATCTGGCTTGATTTTAAATGAATCCCAGTTAACGCCCTCAATCTCCTGAACCCTCTCTATAATATCATCCATCTTTCTTGGGTCATATACGAAGAATGAGGCCTTATCATACAATGGTCCATTATTTATTCCCTGTAGTTGTGCATCCTTCTGGCGCAATTCTTGTATCGTACTGCAAGCGGCAAACATATAATTCTCTGCTATCTCTTCTTCCAGCGTATATTCGCTTATAACCTGGGATACGTTTACATGAAAGATTCCGACAATCTCAAAGTTCTTCTTATATATAATTACGCTCGGATCTCCTAATTCCGTCAAATATTTATTCTGCTCGCCGCAAATAGTATCGCCCAGAGCCAGGTGATTCTTCTTAGCCAATACATCCGATATTAGAATCTTGTCCTTATCCTGTTCTGTTAGATGTCGGCCTTCTACTAATTCATAAGAATTCGTTCGAAAGTAATCACTTAATTCACTCCTGCTATATCCTAATAGCCGGCCTCCCTTTGCGGTTACATCTGGGTTATAAACCTCACCTTCAAATGATTCCGGGTCTGTTTTTTTCAATTCTGCTTGGCTTGTATGGAGTCCAGGAATAAAATCCAGGTCGCCAAAATATAAGGTCGTCTCCACTTCTTTGCATACAGTTTTAATTCCTTGGACAGACATTACTTTTTCTATGACATCGTCATTTAGCCGTGATCCTTTATAATTATAAGCCTCCGCCCCAGTTATCGGATCTGTATAAGATTCCCATAAAGAACTATCCTCGAAATTATTATTTATCTCCATATTGAAATTACTGCCATAGGTTTTCCTCAATTCATTGATTCCATCCTGGCTGCTCTTCCATACCGCTAAGCATATCATAAGCACGCTGGAAATTATCGTCAAGATAAGTAGAAGCAGTAGGCATCTCCGCTTATTTCGCTTTATATATAAAGTTGCTCTTGCCAAAACGCCCATATCTCCATATGCCCCCTTATAACAATGACAATATCTCCTTCGGCTTCAGTTTCAAAACCTCCTTCGCTGAAAAAATCGTGACCACGGCCAGCACTAGGGAAAGTATCCCGGCAGAGCCAAGCACAATAGGAAGCGTCACCTGGCAATCGACCGTCTCTGGAGCCTCTGCCTCTGCTTTCACCTCAAACTGCTGGATGAATGCCTGCATGTCTTCTACGGCCGCTGGCAACTCCTGGGTGCTGATTTCCTCATTTCTCGCATTCTCCCCCCTCTGCGCCTGTGCATTCATGCCTGACAGCATCCAATTTCCAATCCCATTGCTGACCCCGGCAGCCATCCCGCCCGCGAGTATCACAGACACTGCCAGAATCAGCACTCCCTCAAGAATAAACTGGCCTGCAATGCTTCTTTTGCTATTCCCGATAGACAGAAGAATTCCCATCTCTTTACGCCTCGACCCGATCCACATCCGGAGTATCAGGACTAGCAAGATAATGCAGATCACGATTACAAATGCCATCATAAAAAGAGAGATTCTGGTCATATTTTGCAATGGCTTAAGCGCTGACTGATAGGCAGTGTCGTCGGGCCTTAGGACAAAATAGTACCAGTCGATGCCCTCTATGTTCTGAACCTTTTCAAGGACTTGATCCAAGTCTTTCGGGTCTTTCACGAAAAATGTCACCTTCTGATACGGAGGCTCCTTATGTAAGTCCACCGCCTCAAAATAGGCTCTTCTAGCCTCCTGAGTCACATTCACATCTGCAAACATAAAATTCTCGGCAATATCTGGCTCAACTGTATATTCACTGACTATCTGAGTCGTATTTACATGAAAAATTCCAATAATCTCTAAATCAACCTCATAAAAAATAGTATTTGGATCGCCTCCATCAATTGAGCGCTTATTTAAAACTGCATGAATATTATCTCCTATTTTCAAATGGTTTTTCTTTGCTAGGGCATCCGAAATCATCACCTTTTTTTGATCCTGTTCCTGGATATGCCTTCCTTCCCTAAGTTCAAATGCATTCGTCCGAAAATAACTGCTGAATTCGCTCTTACTATATCCCTTCAGCGAGTTATCCTTTGCCATTACAAGCGTAGTAGATAATTCCGGGTCATTATCCTTTTTTTCTCTTTCTATCGCATCTGCAAACGCTCCTGGTATAAATGTTATATCCACAAAATTGAGTGTAATTTCCTGCTCTATGCAGAAATCCTCAATGCCCTCTACAGAAGCCACCTTATCAACTATTTCATCACTTAGATAAGGCCCCTTATACCGATACTGCACTACGCCGTTATCCGTCACCTCTTTTTCCCATAACGTCGTATCCTCTTTGCTGCTGTCCGTTATATTTGGCATAAGAATAAAGGAATTGCCATAACTTTTCCGAAGGCTCTCTATCGCATCCTGGCTGCTCCTCCATACCGCAAAACATATGATGAGGGAACAGGAGATTACAGTCAAAGTTAACAGAAGCAGTATACATCTATGCCTGTTTCTCTTCAAATATATAATGGACCTTATCCACGCACTCATTTTCTATCCCCCCTTCGCCTGATTAACTGCTGTTGAATTATCCCTATAATAAGATTTCCTTCCGTCGCCCCCTTAAAATCTCTATTATTTTCTTTGAAAATAGCAGCACCCTTATGGATACTGCTAACTCTCATACAGATTATGTATGTCCTTTAATATTTACAATTATGGTTACAATCTACAACAGAATAATTAAGCAGTCTGTCTCTTTCTTATATTCATAACCAGCATCACCGCCTGTATTATTAACGCCGTACCAATCCCTTCTCTGTAATTACATCCGGCATAATACATCACTCCGAATATAACTCCAAGAAGAATCAGAATTCCCCTCGCCTTTTTCCTATATAACTGGATCTCATATTGTTCCAAATGATTATTGGGATTCTCGCTGGGCGAAAGGAACCATATAACAAATGCTGCTATTATCAGCATTGCGTTCACAACCGGTTCATATACTATGTAATTCTTAAACATGCCAATTGCAAGCAATACCACCAAAATAGTACATGCATAGCATTTTAAAGAAGATTTACAATGAAATCCTCCCGAGTATTCCCGGATACATTTATATGCGCCTACAAAAATCAGGGTATTGACCAGTTCGCCCGCCAGATATCCCAGCACAAGTATCGTCAGTATATGACCTGCCTTTATTAATAACAGCTTTAGGCCATAAGTATAAATCTCAATGTCGTCGGCAGGATGGAACTGGTCAATTGCTCTTTCTATTCCTTGTTGGAATTTTCTAATCATGTCTCTTTTTTAATGCTTTGACGCTATCTGGCATCTCAGGCTGGCCATGAATAAAAGGACACGTTGAATTTGCACTTTTTTCAGCCTGTTTATAAAGAGTCTTCAACACCACATTTCCCATTGCTTTTTTCATTTTCTTGTCCATAAAATTTTCTCCTTTTCCTCTAATAGTTTTTTTACTTTTATATATGTTTTACCATAATTGTCCAACTATTTACAGCTCAAAACAGACAACTGCCGCTTTTTTTGTATAACTAACGTTTATA
>OLOE01000524.1_pt1 | contig 19220 bp, 15 predicted proteins | sample 1673201 | NCBI WGS metagenome assembly OLOE01 (sample SAMEA3136765, study PRJEB25190) | human gut metagenome | biome: human gut; feature: human-associated habitat; material: faeces | place: Austria | collected 2013
AGCGAGAAGCGGGTGTAGGTGATCGGCAGCTTCCGTTCGAGGAACATCTGTTCGTAGGCGGTCTTGACCGAGAGGATCTCGTCCGCGAACCCCGAGCCGTAGATGTCGTTGTTGGCCACGTCGCAGGGCAGACCGAACCGTTCGATCACGGCTTGCGTGTAGGCGTAGAGGTGTTGCGAGTCGGTCTTGAGGTTGATTCGTCCGCCGGGAACCAGCATCTGTGCGTACTGGCCCAGGAAGAGGGGTGAGGTGAGCCGTTTCTTGGCCCGGCGCGATTTGAGCTGCGGATCGGGGAAGGTGATCCAGATCTCATCGACCTCTCCTTCGGCGAAGAAGGAGGCGATCATTTCGATGCGGGTGCGCAGAAAACCGACGTTGCGCATTTGCCGTTCCGTGGCGGTTTTGGCTCCGCGCCACATGCGGGCGCCCTTGATGTCGATACCGATGAAGTTGCGGCCGGGGTCGCGCTCCGCGAGTGCGACGGTGTATTCGCCCTTGCCGCAGCCCAATTCGAGTACGATCGGGTTGTCGTTATGGAAAAAGTCGCTGTGCCAATGTCCTTTGAGCGGATGGTCGCGGCGGAAGGCCTCCTCGAAGGCGGGTTGTACGAAACATTCGAACGTGAGGTTCTCCGCAAAGCGTCTGAGTTTGTCTTTGCCCATCTGTTTTTATTCGCTTTTTTGCTGGTTGATGCCGATGGCTTCCACGCCCCGGACCGGCGTCGCCGGGATGAAAGCCATCCTGTAAATGCCGCTGTCGGGAAAAATTACGTGCCGGCGATAGGGAACCGACGCTTCCTCCGCGAGGGCTGCCGGATGCCTGCGGGGAGGAAGGCCCAGCGTGTAGGATTCCTCGAAAACCAGGGAGTCGGGCGAAGTGGTCCGTATCGTCAGCCGCAGCGTGTCGTCCCGAAAGGAGTCGTTGTAGCGCACGACGATGTATAGGTCGCGCGGGGTCACGGTATCCGCGTTCGGAATTTCGATTTCGGCACTTTCGCTCCACGTGCCGCCCCCGGTATCGGTTACGACCGTCTGATGCGGCGAAAGGCAGCTCGTAACGAGCATTCCGGCGATCGCTATGATACTCCGCAGGTACATTACGAGTCGTTATTGCTCTTTTTTCGGCGGTTCGGGTTGTGCTGTCTCTCCGTTTCCGCCTTCCTGACGGTTGCCTTCACGACGGTTGCGTCCTCCGCGTCCCCGAGGACGGCGGCGGGCACCGTTCTGTCCCTCTTCGCCCGGAGATTGGGAGTGTGTCGGAGTCGGATCGGTTTCGGAGCCGTTTTGTCCCGGACGGTTTTCGGAACGAGAACGCTCCGAACGACGTTCCCCGCGCTGTTCGCTGCGAGAGCCCTGACCGTTGCCGCGTTCACCGTTCTGTTCGCCGGAGGTGTTCCCGCGTTCGGTGCGCTGTTCGTTTTTCTGGGTACTTTGTCCGTTTCGCGGCCCGTTCCGGTCGCTGTTGCGTGGGTTGCGCGATTCGCGGCCTTCGCCTTGTCCGTTTCTATTATTCCGTTCACGGCGGTCGCGTTTTTCGCGGCGTTCACTCCGGTTGGCTGCATTTTCCTGTTTTTCGTCCTTGCGGGATTCCGAAACGGCGGCCGCTTCTGCGGCGCTTCCGCTGCGGGCACCGTTGTTCCGGTTCTCGCGTTCCTCTGCCCGGTCGCTGCGGCGTCGGTTGCGGCCCTTGCGTTTGGAGCCGTTGCCGTCGAAGCGTGTGATGCTGTCCTCCTCCGAGCGATAGGTCGGTTCTTCGAACTTCTCCCGTTGTGGTTGCTCCGCCGACAGCTGATCGACCTTCTTGCCGGCGCGGTTCAGCGCTATGATCTCCTTGACGCGGGCGACGGGAAGCGTCACCACGTTGGTCATCGTATCCTTGCTGCTGCTGAAGGACATGGTACCGGCCAGGATGTCGGTTTTGACCAGGTAATATTCGCCGTCGAGAGCCTGGAGCGGTTCCCGCAGACGGGGGAACTCCTTGCGGGCGTCCACGTAGGTGTCGTATTCGTAGGCGAGGCAGCACTTGAGTTTCGAGCACTGTCCGGCCAGTTTTTGGGGGTTGAGGGAGATCTCCTGCATACGGGCCGAGTTGGTCGTCACACTCGAGAAATTCGAGATCCACGATGCGCAACACAGTTCGCGGCCGCAGGCTCCGATGCCGCCGATGCGTCCCGCTTCCTGGCGGGCGCCGATCTGTTTCATTTCGATGCGGATGTGAAACCGTTCGGCGAAGACCTTGATTAGCTCGCGGAAATCCACGCGCTCGTCGGCGATGTAGTAGAAGATCGCCTTGATCTTGTCGCCTTGGTACTCCACGTCGCCGATTTTCATATTGAGTCCCATTTCGGCGGCGATCTGGCGTGCGGTGATCATCGTTTCGTGCTCCAGAGCGATGGCCTCCTGCCAGCGTTCGATGTCGTAGGGTTTGGCCTTGCGGTAAATCTTCTTGAATTCGCCGTTGTAGGGGTTGAAACCCACGCGGCGCATTTGGCGGGCTACCATGTCGCCCGTCAGGGAGACGATGCCGATGTCGTGTCCCGGCGAAGCTTCCACAGCGACGATGTCGCCCCGTTCCAGCGGCAGATTATTGACGTTTTGGTAGTAGGAGCGCCGGGTGTTCTTGAAGCGCACTTCGAAAATATCGGTCGGCGTGTGTTGCGGGTATTGCTCCAGCCAGGCTGTTTCGTGCAGTTTGTAGCAACCCTCGCAAGGCTTGGCTGCGACCCCTTCGGGGGCGTAGTAGAACGTGCAGCCGCGACCGATTTCGGGCTTGGGCGCTTTCGTATATGGTTTGGTGTTATCCATTGGAGTCATAAATTTCGGTAAAGATAGTGAAATCCGGGAGCAATGCCAAATTTATTCGGCTGAGACTCCGGCATATTCCCGCCGGGCGGATGTGCGTCGCTGCCGGGAAGCGGAGATCCCGGATTATCGGATGCCGGCCTTCCAGCGCCGGATATCGCGGCGGTAGCGGACGATCAGCAGTACGGCGGCCGTCGTAAGACCGACGGTGAAGCCCAGAATCAGCCCCTGTGCGCCCATTCCCAATGTAAAGCCCAACAGGTAACCCACCGGCAGGTTGAAGACGATGTACGAGAGGAAAGCGATCGGCATGATGATCTTCACGTCCTGAATACCCCGCAGAATGCCTACCGAAACGTTCTGGATGCCGTCCGCCAACTGGTAAACGGCGATCAGCAGGATCAGCTTCGAGGCCAGGTCGATCACTTCGGCGTTGGTGGTGAAGAAAGTCGGGATGACGTTGCAGAGCGAGATGAACGTGATGGCGGCGAAGAGGTTCCAGGCGATGACCAGGTGGTAGGAGGCCTTTGCCGCCAGAGTCAGCTCCTTCAAGCTGCGGGCGCCGTAGCAGTGGGAGATGCGGATGGTCGTGGCGGCACCGATCGAAGTTACGATCATGAAGGCGCAGTTGCCCAGGGTCATGGCGATCTGGTTGGCGCTGATGGCCGTCTTGCTCAGCCAGCCCATCATGATACTGGTGCCGACGAAGGCCGAGGCTTCGAGAAACATCTGCAGGGAGATTGGAAGGCCCATACGCAGCAATGTGCGGATCGTTTTGACCGAATAGTTGCGGGGCGAGAATCCCTGAAGATAGGCGCGGTATTTCTGTTTTTTGTAGAAATAGCCGATAATCATGATCGGCATGGCGATGCGCGATCCGAGGGTGCCGAGCCCCGCACCCGTGGCACCCAGTTCTTCGAATCCGAGGTGGCCGTAGATGAAAATCCAGTTCAAGCCGACGTTCATCAGGTTGCAGAGAATCACCACGACCATTTCGACCCGGGTGTTTCCGACGCCTTCGAGGAACTGCTTGAAGGTAAAGAAAAGCATGATGAACGGCATGCTGTAAGCCAGCAACTTGTAATACGGTATGGCCATATCGACCACTTCGACGGGCTGTCCCATGTGGTACATCAAAGGGATGACGGCCAGTTGGAGCCCGCAGACCAGAAATCCCAACAGAGTATAGAACATCAGGCCGTTTTGCAGGTATTGCGACGATTTGTGTCGGTCGCCCTGGGCGTAGAGTTCGCCGATCAGCGGCGTGAGGCCCAATGCGATGCCGACGCCGGCGATGAAGAGGATGAAGAAGACCGAGCCGCCGAACGAAGTGGCGGCCAGCGGCGTGGGGTCGTCGCCTCCGTAACGGCCGACCATGACGTTGTCGGCGACCTGTACGAGGATCTGCCCCAACTGGGTCATCACGACGGGCAGGGCCAGTTTCAGATTGGCTTTGTATTGTTGTTTGTAGGTTGAAAAACGGTACATATTTCTTGAATCAGACGACAAAGGTACGAAAATAATCGGTTATCCCTCTTTCGCATCCGTTTCGAAAGGGGGACGGGGGCTGATGTATGGACCTTTCGACCGGGTGTCGGGGCCGATTTTGCAGGCAGATATTGAAAGCATGCGGGACGGACATATATGGGGTTTGTTTCCGATTTCGATGCAAATGCCTTGCTGCCGGGAGGTCTGTTTGGGGTTATTCCGTTATGTCGGGCCGGGGTTGTTGTCGGTTCTGGAAAACCGCTTCGTCGAAGGAGTGGGTGAGGCGTGAAAATCCCGGCCGATATTTGCTTCGGCCGGGATTCGAAAACCGTCCGCCACTGGTGCGGATTTATGTTAGGCGACCCGGAGAATCACCTCCTTTTCGCCGTCGGGTTCCACGATCACCCGCTCCCCGCTGTGCAGTTTGCCGTCGATAATCAGTCCCGAGAGAGGTTCCTCGATGCGTTCGAGCAGCGTGCGGCGTAGGGCGCGGACGCCGTATTTGCGCTGGTAGCCGATGGCGGCAAGGGTCCGCTTCGCCTCGTCGGTGATTTCGACCTTGTAGCCGAGTCGGTCGGTACGGGAGAGCAGCTCCTTGAGTTCCAGGTCGATGATCCGCTCCACGTCCGAGAGGTCGAGCGTGCGGAAGATGACGATGTCGTCGATGCGGTTCAGGAACTCCGGTGCGAAGGTTTCTTCCAGCGCCCGGCGGTATTCCGACTGCGGGGCTTTCTGCTGGGTGTCCGATTTCGAACAGGTGCTGTACCCGACCTGCGTGGAGCGTATTGCCGCGGCCCGCGATCCGACGTTGGAGGTGAGAATGATTACCGTATTTCGGAAATCGACCTTGCGCCCCGAACCGTCGGTGAGGTGTCCCTCGTCGAAGATCTGCAACAGGGTGTTGAAGACTTCGGGGTGGGCTTTCTCGATTTCGTCGAACAGGACGACCGAATAGGGATGGCGGCGTACCGCTTCGGTGAGCTGTCCGCCTTCGCCGTAGCCGACATATCCCGGCGGGGATCCGATCAACCGTGCGACGTTGTGTTTTTCGCTGTATTCGCTCATGTCGATGCGGATCAGTCCGCGCTGTTCGTCGAAGAGCCATTTCGAGACCTCCTTGGCCAGCAGCGTCTTGCCGGTGCCGGACGGGCCGAGCATCAGCACGTTGGACTTCTGCAGCTCCACGTCGCTGCTCTCGCGGGAGAGAATGCGCTTGTAGTGGTTGTAGACAGAGACAGCCAGCACCTTTTTGGCGGCATCCTGCCCGATAACATACTGATCCAGCCCCGCCTTGATCTCGGCGGGGGTCAGGATATTGATGCTCTCGAGCGGGTCATAGTCATAGTCCGCACCGGGCTGCGCGGCTGTGCGGCGGCGGTTCCGCGGCATACCGGCGCGCGGCGGGGCCGGGCGCTCGCCGTCCTTGTACAGGGCATTGTTGCACATATCCAGGCAGTCCTTGCAGATATTGACGCCGGGGCCAATGATCAGCTGCTCTACCTCATTTTGCGTCCGCCCGCAGAAGCTGCAGACGAGCTCGCGTCCTTTTCCGTCCTTGCCGGACGTTTGATTTGCCATGTTGTTCCCCCGAATCAGTGTTTATAGAGGATGTCGTCGATCAGGCCGTACTCCTTCGCCTGCTGCGCGGTCATATAGTTGTCGCGCTCGGTGTCGCGGGTGATGACGTCCAGCGGCTGGCCGGTGTACTGGCTGAGCAGCGTGTTCATCTTCTCGCGGATGCGCACGATGTGGTCGGCGTGGATCTTGATGTCGGTAGCCTGGCCGGAGATACCCTGCCCGCCGATAAGCGGCTGGTGGATCAGGATCTCGGAGTTCGGCAGGGCAAAGCGCTTGCCTTTAGTGCCGCTGGCCAGCAGGAAAGAGCCCATCGAGGCCGCCATGCCGACGCAGATGGTGGAGACATCGCACTTGATGTAGTTCATCGTGTCGTGGATGGCCATACCGTCAGAGATCGAGCCGCCGGGGCTGTTGATATAGAAGTAGATGTCCTTCTCCGGGTCCTGGCCCTCGAGGTACAGCAGCTGCGCTACGATGACGCTGGCGGAGGCGGAGTTGACGTCCTCGCTCAGCACAATGATGCGGTCATTGAGCAGGCGGGAGAAGATGTCATAGCTGCGCTCACCGCGCGCAGTCTGTTCGACAACATAAGGTACAAGGCTCATTCTGGTTTCCCTCCTTGGTGCTTTAGGGCAATACCGCATAATTCTAAGCGCCGATACGGCGAGCGAGGTGCGGCAGCTGCTAAGCCAAAAGCGCAGATAATACTTTGTGTATTATCGAGCATTTTGGCAACGCAGATGCCGTGCCGCAGCCGCCGGAGCGGTGCTTAAGCCGTAAGGCGGGAATTATGCGGTGCTGCCTTAAGGTCCACCCCAGAGCACGCGTGTTTTGTATTCTGTGCCCAGTATACCGCATCTTCCCGGTTCTGAAAACCCCCGGATATAACAAAGTTATTACTTGCGTATAAAAAAGTGCTTACCCGTGATAAACAGTAGTGAATAGAGAATAAAGAATCATGTCAGTGCGCCGCTGCGGGCGGCACAAATAAAATAGGCGGGTTGCTCTGGCCGGAACGCTTTTTGCTGGAGTGACTGGCCTGATTCAAATGTGACGCGGTGGGCGTCACACAAGCATTATTCTTTATTCATTGTTTTTTATTGTTCAGCTCCCTCACATCACATATCGGTCTGCCCTTACCTTGTGAGTATTCGTGTCCTCAGTGGGCTTGCCGCTGTCGTCGGAGATAACGCCCACATCTTTGGCTACCAGCTGCACAGCACCTTTTTGTGCGGCGGTGCACTGTACCATGCCGCATTCCAACAGCATCAGCTTTGCGGCAATCAGTTCCGGTTCCAGTTCCGGGGTCAGCTCCACCATGCCGCACTCTTTTACGCAAAGGCCGTCCGGGGCCTCCAGCATCCAATAGTCCACCTGTACCCTGCCCTGGCCCTGCAACAGTCTGCCACGCACTGTCTGAACTTTCTCTGCCTGCACACAGCTGGCGGAAAATGCTTTCTCCTGTGCGGCGGGCACCAGGGCGGTGCCGGTCACTTTGCAGTATTCCAGCTGGGGCAGCAGGGCGGCGCTTTCCGCCGTCAGGGTCAGCCTGCCATCCACATACAGTTTGTTGCCCTTGCGGCGGATCAGCGCGGCGGTCAGTTCGGCATCATCCTTGAGGTAGGCTGTTCCGTCCGGCACAATTTCCAGGTCGGTATCATCCTCAAACAGCGGGGCGGCCTGTGTGGCAAGGCTTTGGGCCAAAATTGCCCTGGGCGTATCGAACCGCACGCCCTGCTTTGCCAGGGCAGCGACATCCAGCGCGGGGTCCAGCATCACAACACAGCGGGCCGCCCAGTACAGGGCCGGTTTGGCCCGCAGGGCAAAAGTGCTGTCCAGCACGGCGGTGTTTTTCAGTTGCACTGCACCGTCCGGCCAGGTGATGATCTGCCCGTTCACTGCCACATTGCCCAGCTTTCCGCTCAGGCTGCGCGGGCAGTATACCTGCCCGTTTACCGTAATCTGCAGATACCGCGCCAGCACTTCGGCCGAGCCGGAAGCAATTTTCAGTTCGCCGTTCACCGTCAGCACTGTGTCTGCTTCGGGTACATCGCAGGGGGTGACCTCCGCCACGCCGTTCACACTGCGCAGGGCAATATTCGGGTTGTCCGTTGCCAGGTCACATTTTAAGGTAACGGGATAACGAGCAATCAGCTCTTTTGCGCGGTCGTTCAGCACCACCACATTGGCCCGCACTTCAATGACATCATAGGCGGCAAGGGTTTCTTCTTTCACGTTACGCAGGTCGCAAAAGTTTGCTTTAATCAGTAGTTTATTCGGCATCGTTTATTCCTCCATCAATAATTGGCTTAAGTATCGGCGGGCTTTGGCCAGCCGGGTGCGCACGGTGGCAGGCGGCAAACCGTACATTTTTCCCAGTTCCGCTGCGGTGTAGCCTTCCAGGTAGCGCTTGCGGAATAGCTCCTGCTCCGCCGGGGTCAGCAATTCCAACAGGCGGCGGGCTTCCGCTTCGGCAAAATCCGGATCCGGCGTTTCCGGTTCTGGCTCCAGCTCCGGCAGGGCGGCGGCTTCCCGCGCGGTACGGCGCATGGCATCCACAAACAAGTTGCGCGCCGTGCGGTACAGCCAGGCCCGGCGCTGGCTGGGGCCAAGGTCCTGCAATGTACCAATATTCTGCCATGCGCGCAGGAACACTTCCTGCACCATATCCTGCGCGGCCGCATCACTGCGGCACAGCCCGCGGCAATAGGCGGTCAGCTCCGCACGGTGGGCGCAAAACAGTTCTTCCAGCATGGGTTCTCCTTTGGGTCAGGCCGTGGGGCGCGGCCCGGTTTTATCTCCAGTTTTTATCCACGATAATAATTTTGATGCTGCACATGGGGGCATTCTCCTGTGTTTGTTTTTGCAAGGCCTTACACTGGGATAACGAACCGGGAGGGCAAAGTGTTTCAGCATTTGAAAAAAATATTTGTTCTGAACGTATTGTACCATGCCGGCGCCCGGCCCGCCAGCACTGCCCGCATAAACCGACGGCGCGCCGCATACCGTTGAAAAAACGGTTGGGAGGGCATGTTCTATGAAAGGTGACCCCGAAGAGCGCGCCGTGCAGATTGGGCGGTATCTGGTGCAAAGCGGCGCTACCGTACGGGCGGCAGCGCAGGTGTTCGGCGTGAGCAAAAGTACCGTGTGGAAGGACCAGTGCCGCCTGCAGCACCTGGCCCCCGGCCTTTGGCAGGAGGTACGCGCCGTGCTGCTGTATAACAAAGCCCAACGCCACCTGCGCGGCGGCGAAGCCACCCGCTGCAAATACCTGCACGCACAGCACAACCATGCGGATTAGGGGTTGCACCACAGCCCGCGCAACGGTATAATAGAAGCAAAAAATAAGGGCATGGGATCCATGCCTGCCGGAAGGTTGTGTATACAGCATGAAACGCAAGGATTACATCAGCTGGGACGAATACTTTATGGGTATTGCTATTTTGTCCGCCATGCGCTCCAAGGATGATTCCAGCCAGGTAGGGGCCTGCATTGTCAGCCCGGAAAACAAGATCCTTTCCCTTGGCTACAACGGCATGCCCATCGGCTGCAATGATGACGATATGCCCTGGGACCGCGAAGGTGACGAGCTGGAAACCAAATACATGTACGTCTGCCATGCGGAGCTGAACGCCATTTTGAACAGTGCTCACAGCGATCTGCGCGGTTCGCGGGTGTATGTGACGCTGTTCCCCTGCAACGAGTGCGCCAAGGCCATCATTCAGAGCGGCATCCGGGAAATCATCTATCTTTCGGATAAATACCATGATACCAACGCCAGCATTGCTTCGCGGCGGCTGTTCAACATGGCGGGGGTCAAGTACCGTGCTTACCATCCGCACGGGCGTGAAATCAGTTTTGAAGTATAAAGAACAACGAGGCAGGAAAACATGAAAAGCATAATCATTGGCATTGCCGGCGGCACCGGAAGCGGCAAAACCACCCTGACGGAGCGCCTGCGGGACCATTTTGGCGCGGATGAAGTGAGCGTGCTCAACCACGACAGCTACTATAAGCGGCATGACGAGCTGCCGTATGAAGAGCGCTGCAAGCTGAACTATGACCACCCGGATTCCTTTGATACCGAGCTGCTGGTGCAGCACCTGCAGGCTTTGCGCCGCGGCGAAAGCGTGAAGGTTCCGGTATATGATTACACGATCCACAACCGCAGCGATAAGACCATTACGGTACACCCGGCCCCGGTCATCATTGTGGAAGGCATCCTGATTTTTGCCAGCCAGGAGCTGTGCGATATGATGGATATGAAAGTGTTTGTGGATACCGATGCCGATGTGCGCATTCTGCGCCGCATTGTACGCGATGTTAAGGAGCGCGGCCGCACGCTGGACAGCGTGGTGAACCAGTACCTGACCACCGTTAAGCCGATGCACGAGCAGTTTGTGGAGCCCAGCAAACGCAAAGCCGATTTGATCGTGCCCGAAGGCGGCCGCAACATGGTGGCACTGGATATGCTGATCAAGTGGGTGGCCACCCATCTAAGCACGGCGCGGCAATAAATAGAATATGTTTTTTCGCAGCACACGGGATTTGGGGAGAGCGTGTGCTGCGTTTTTGTTTTTATGATGGGTAAGGTACAGTTTGGTTCAAGGTACCTGCGGGACGTCGAGGACGCCGTCCCCTACTGTGGGGCAGGGCATATTATAGATTCCAGATTTTCAAATATCCCAAAGTTTCGGTGTGGTCAGGTGACCACGCCCTACCGGTTGTTTCATCCTCCATCTCACATTTCCAATAGCCTCAAACCCCATATTTTCTGAGCGGCGCACCGCGCCGCGGTCCCCCACCATTATTCTTTATTCATTCAAACAGCCTCCTTCAACTCCTAACTCCTCCCTCCTAACTGTTCTTTTTCTCTTTTTCCCAAAAAGTTTTCCCCATTTTCGTCATTTTGTTCAAACCCCAAAAATTCATCTTGACACAGAATGTGAAACCTGCTAGAATCCATATTGTTATCAATTCACAAATGCAATGATGGGGAAAAAGCAATCTCCTTTCAGCTTCAGAGAGCCGCCGGTTGGTGCAAGGCGGTGCGGAAGGTTTTGCGTCACTGGCCCCTGAGCAGCTGCGCTGAGCGCTTTGCGTTAGGTACAGCCGGAACCTGACCGTTATCTTGCAGGAGCGATTCACTGTTTGCTTTCTATAAAACAGCCGATCGTGCAGAGCGGCCGCCCCCTGGCGGCAATGAGAGTGGTACCGCGGGTATTTGTAAAATTTACATCCCGTCTCTCAAAGGTAAAAACGCCTTTGAGAGACGGGATTTTTATTTTGTCCGGTTTTCAGGGGCAGACAAACTTTGATGGAGGCAATAAAAAATGATGGACGCAACAAAGTATCATGTAGGTTATTATCCCCCGCCGGTTGAGCCCGGCCATGTCTATGAATGGCCCCAGAAAGACCATATCGAAAAGGCTCCCGCCTGGTGCAGCGTAGACCTGCGCGATGGCAACCAGAGCTTGATCGTTCCCATGAATCTGGAAGAAAAGCTTGAATTTTATGATATGCTCATCAGGATCGGCTTTAAGGAGATTGAGGTCGGCTTCCCGGCTGCGTCCGAGACCGAGTACGACTTCCTGCGCGCCTTGATCGATGGCAACCGCATCCCGAACGACGTCACCGTTCAGGTGCTGACCCAGTGCCGTGACCATATCATCCGTAAAACATTTGAGGCCGTTAAGGGTGCGCCGCGCGCCATCATCCACTTTTATAACTCCACCAGCGTTGCCCAGCGCGAGCAGGTGTTCAAAAAGAGCAAGGAAGAGATCAAGCAAATCGCTGTTGACGGCGCAAAGCTGGTTAAAAAGCTGAGCGAAGAATACGAGGGCAACTTCCTGTTTGAATACAGCCCCGAAAGCTTTACCGGCACCGAGCCGGAATACGCCGTTGAGGTTTGCAACGCCGTATTGGATGTGATGCAGCCCACCCCGGACCGCCCAATGATCATCAATCTGCCGGTCACGGTGGAAATGAGCATGCCGCACATTTACGCCAACCAGATCGAATGGTGCTCCAAGCACCTCAAGTACCGCGACAGCGTGATCCTGTCCACCCACCCCCACAACGACCGCGGCTGCGGCGTGGCAGATGCCGAGCTGGCTGTTCTGGCCGGCGCCCAGCGCATTGAATGCTGCCTGTTCGGCAACGGCGAGCGCACCGGCAACGTGGATGCCATCACCCTGGCCATGAATATGTACAGCCACGGCGTAGACCCGAAGCTGGACTTCTCCGATATGCCGGACATCTGCGCCACCTACGAGCGGGTGACCCGGATGCACATTTACGAGCGCACCCCCTACGCCGGTCAGCTGGTGTTCGCCGCCTTCTCCGGCAGCCATCAGGACGCCATTGCAAAGGGCATGGCCTACCGCAAGGAGCATGGCGAACACCGCTGGACCTGCCCCTACATCCCGGTGGACCCCCACGACATCGGCCGCACCTACGATGCCGACGTCATCCGCATCAACAGCCAGAGCGGCAAGGGCGGCATCGGCTTCCTGCTGCAGCAGAATTACGGCTACAATCCCCCGCCGCGCATGCGGGAAGACCTTGGCTACCGCGTAAAGGATGTATCCGACCACGAGCACAAAGAGCTGAGCGTCCAGGAAGTGCTGTATGTGTTCGAGCGCGCTTACCTGAACAACAAGACCCCGCTGAATGTTCCGGAAGCACACTTTACCCAGAACCCGGATTCCACCATTACCGCCCATATTACCGTGGCTAACGGCAGCAACGCCCCCGTTACCTGCGATGCTGTCGGCAACGGCCGTCTGGATGCTGTGGCCAACGCCATCGAGCAGACCACCGGCATGCACTTCACCCTGGTGCATTACAGCGAGCACGCACTGGACAACGATACCGACTCCCGCGCTTGCTGCTATGTGGGCCTGAAATGGGCATCCGGCAAGGAGACCTGGGGCTGCGGCACCCACACCGACATCATCGTTGCCGGTATCCGCGCGCTGGTCAGTGCAATCAATAACCAGTAAGGTTGCAAATAAAAAAGAATAGAGAATAATTAAAAATGATGGTGGACCGCCGCGCATAGCGCGGCTCAGAAAATCAGGTTCGTTTTTATGGAAAATAATGTACTACTGGAAAAGTCGCTGGCTTTTGCTGCGCGCATCGTAAAAGTTTACCGCTATTTAAGTGAGCAGCAGCACGAAACCGTTCTTTCCCAACAATTACTGCGCAGTGGAACTTCAATCGGTGCCAATGCTAACGAAGCTGTCTATGCAGTAAGTAAAGCGGATTTTATTTCTAAGCTCCATATTTCCTTAAAAGAAACCGCTGAAACGGAGTATTGGCTGCGTTTGCTGACTCTTTCACAGTACTTAACAGCTGCCGAAAGCCAGTCATTGCTTACTGACTGCCTTGAACTCAAGCGCATTTTAATTGCCATTCTAAAAACTTCAAAGTCCACTTCTGAACCGCCTGCAACCTAATATTTAATCCGTGCTGAAGGCACACCTTCATTATTCTTTATTATTTATTCTTTCTTCATTTCTAATCCCGTTCCCCTGCCGCTCTATGCGCGGCTTTTGAATTACATAACATCACTTTCAGGAGGTAAGAAATATGTCTGTCTGCACCCCGAAATCTTTTGATCTGACCGGCAAGGTTGCCCTGATCACCGGCGCTTCTTACGGCATCGGTTTTGCTATTGCCACCGCTATGGCAAACTGCGGCGCTACCATCGTTTTCAATGATATCAAGCAGGAACTGGTTGATAAAGGTCTGGCCGCTTACAAAGAGGCTGGCATCACTGCCCATGGCTATGTCTGCGATGTTACCAACGAGGACGCCGTCAACGCCATGGTCAAGCAGATCACCGAGGAAGTCGGCCACATCAACATTCTGGTCAACAACGCCGGTATCATCAAGCGCATCCCCATGTGCGAAATGACCGCTGCACAGTTCCGTCAGGTCATCGATGTTGACCTGAACGCTCCCTTTATCGTTGCCAAGGCCATCATCCCCGACATGATCGAGCAGGGCGGCGGCAAGATCATCAACATCTGCTCCATGATGAGCGAACTGGGCCGTGAGACTGTTTCCGCTTACGCTGCTGCCAAGGGCGGCCTGAAGATGCTGACCAAAAACATTGCTTCCGAGTACGGCCAGTACAACATTCAGTGCAACGGCATTGGCCCCGGCTACATCGCCACCCCGCAGACCGCGCCCCTGCGTGAGATCCAGCCGGACGGCAGCCGCCATCCGTTTGACCAGTTCATCGTTGCCAAGACTCCCGCTGCACGCTGGGGCAACGCCGAGGACCTGGGCGGCCCCGCTGTCTTCCTGGCATCTGAAGCTTCCGATTTCGTCAACGGCTTGATTCTGTACGTTGACGGCGGCATCCTGGCCTACATCGGCAAGCAGCCGGGTTGATTGGGTGTCGGTTTGTCTCCCATAAGGGTCTGACCTGATCATAAAAGATTTTTCCCCGTTTTGCAGCAGGCGTAAATGCCGCTGCGGAACGGGGGATTTGTTTTTTATGTTGATGTATGGGCATTTTTAAATAGGCCAGCAGTTGGATTATTTGAGTTACGGAATATTTCGCAGCTCGTCCGCGGGCGCACAATGTGCGCCTCTACTAGTGTGGTAATTTTCAAATATACGCTTACGGCGGTGAGGTAAGGTTTTCGCCTCCTGCCACACCCTACCTCCAATTCCTAATTCCTCATTCCTAATTAAAATAGTTCCTCCCTCCTACCTCCCAACTTTTTCTCTCCGCCCCGATTTTGCCCTCTTTTTTTGCCCTTTTGCACAAGAGAAAGATTCTCATTCTATGGAAAAAGCCCTGCTGTCTTTCAGGCAGCAGGGCAATTTTTACAATGTTTTATTTTCTGATTTGTGCAGAATTACAGGTGGAAGTAACGCTGTGCGTTGTAGTAGCTGATGCCTTCCACGATCTTCTTCAGGGTCTTCTCATCGCTGGGGTACTGGCCATTCTCGACCCAGTTGCCGATGAGGTTGCACATCAGGCGGCGGAACAGTTCGTGGCGGGTGTAGCTCAGGAAGCTACGGCTGTCGGTCAGCATGCCGATAAAGTTGCCCAGCAGCCCCAGGCGAGCCAGGGTCTTCATCTGCTGGTACATTCCGTCGTCGGTATCGCAGAACCACCAGGCAGAGCCCAGCTGGATCTTGCCGGGAACTTCGTCATCCTGGAATGCACCCAGGATGGTGCCCAGCATGTCAAAGTCGGCGGGGTTCAGGCTGTACAGGATCACCTTCGGGCATTCGCCGGTCTCGGTCAGCTTGCTCAGCAGGCTGCTGATGGCGGCGCTGCCATCGGTCACAGCGATCATATCAAAGCCAGTATCGGGGCCCAGCTTCTTGTACATCTTCTGGTTGACATTGCGCAGGCAGCTGTAATGGATCTGCATGGCAACGTTATACTTTTTGTACAGGCGGCCCAGGCTGATCAGCAGGTAGGTGGTGTATGCGTCGCCCTCTTCCTGGGTCAGCGGCTCACCGGCCATAGCCTTTTTGAAAGCTGCGGTTGCCTTTTCGGCGTTGGTCTCCACGTAAGGAACATAATCCAGCCCGTGGTCAGAAGCGCGGCAGCCCATCTCAACAAAGAACTGCAGGCGCTCTTCCAGAGCGTTGACCACACAGTCGGCGCAGGCGAACTTGCGGCCAACAACTTCTTCCAGCTTATGGATGTAATCCGCAAAGCCGTCCTTGCGGATGTTCAGGACCTTGTCCGGGCGGAAGGAAGGTGCAACAACAACCTTGATGGTGGGGTCTTCCTTGATCTTCTTGTGCCATTCCAGGCTGTCGATAGGGTCATCGGTGGTGCCGACCATGGCAACGTTGCTCTGCTCGATCAGGCCGCGCACGGTCATCTTGGGATCATGCTGCAGCTTATCGTTGCACAGGTTCCAGACTTCCTCAGCGGTATCGCCGTTCAGAACGCCGTTGTAGCCAAAGTACTTTTTCAGTTCCAGGTGGCACCAGGTGTACATCGGGTTGCCGATGGCCATTTCCAGTGCTTCTGCAAACTTCTGGAAGCGCTCGCGGTCCGGCTTGTCACCGGTGATGTACTCCTCGGGCACACCGTTGGAACGCATCACACGCCACTTATAATGGTCGCCGAAGTAGTAGTCAGAGCCATCGGCCAGAACCTGATGGCCGCCCAGCCATACCTGAGCGATATTTTCAAAGCGGCGGTCCTCGTAGATCTCCTGCGGGGGAATGTGGCAGTGATAGTCTACGATAGGCAGCGTTTCTGCATAATCATGATACAGGTGCTGCGCGGTGGGGGTTTCCAGCAGGAAATCCTTGTCCATAAATGCTTTCATAATTGCAAGCTCCTTCGTTGTGTGCTGTGGGTCAACAGAACGAATCATGCTGTCCCAAAACAGCAGAATAAAACATAAGCTGATATTATTATACATACTTGCAGCGGTTTGAACAAGTTGCAAATCTTGCCCTTTTGATGTAAAAAGCACTAAAAATATTGCATCCCGCTTGTGCAAAACAGGGAAAGGGAAAAAAGTCAAAAAAGGAGAGCAAGATATGTGCGCTTCTTCACGAAAGAATCTTGACGTTGCAAGCAAAAAAAAATACAATGAAGCTAAACAAGGCGCTTACGCAGCGCAGGGCGTTTTTTTCTGGCCCTGCACACCGCCGCCGTAATTGCACACATTGCAAAGGAGAATTTCCAATGGAAACTTTGAATTATCAGGTCCTTGAAAAATCCGGTTATGATGGCTACATTCTGAAAAATGCCCCCGAAAAGGTTTTGCAGTTTGGTGAGGGCAACTTCCTGCGTGCCTTTGTTGACTACTGGTTTGACCTTGCCAACGAAAAAGCTGACTGGAACGGCAAGTGCGTTCTGGTTCAGCCCATCGCCCCCGGCCTGGCCAAGATGATCAACGAACAGGAGGGCCTGTACACCCTGTACCTGCGCGGCAGCGAAAACGGCCAGAAGGTCGATGACAAGCGCGTGATCTCCAGTGTATCCCGCTGCCTGAACCCGTATGAAAAAGCTGATTACGAAAAGATGATGGACGTTGCCGCCAGCGACGACCTGGAAATCATCGTTTCCAACACCACCGAGGCCGGTATCGTTTATGATCCCGCCTGCCAGCAGAACGACTGCCCGCCGTCCAGCTTCCCCGCAAAGCTGACCCAGGTGCTGTACCACCGCTACAAGGCCGGCAAGAAGGGCATCATCATGCTGGCCTGCGAGCTGATTGACAACAACGGCAAGGAGCTGCTGAAGTGCGTCAACCAGTACATTGACCAGTGGGGCCTGGAAGACGGCTTCAAGAAATATGTCAACGAGGACTGTACCTTCTGCGGCTCTCTGGTTGACCGCATTGTTCCGGGTCGCATCCGCGACCCGAAGGAAGTTGCCGAGCTTGAAGAGAAGCACGGTTACGCTGACCCCCTGCTGGACGTTGGCGAGGTTTTCGGCGTGTGGGTCATTGAGGGCGACACCAAGCTGAACGATATCCTGCCGTTCCGCAAGGCTGGTCTGGAAGACCACGTCTTTGTTACCCCCGATATGAGCCCGTATAAGAAGCGCAAGGTCCGCATCCTGAACGGCGCACACACCGGTTTTGTTCTGGGTGCTTACCTGGCAGGCTTTGACATTGTGCGTGACTGCATGCACGACGAAACCATCCTGGGCTACATGAACAAGATGCTGCTGCAGGAAGTTGTTCCCATTCTTCCGCTGGACCAGGACGACTGCAAGAAATTTGCTGCCGCTGTGGAAGACCGCTTCAACAACCCGTTCGTCAACCATGAGCTGATGAGCATCTCCCTGAACTCCACCTCCAAGTGGCGTGCCCGCAACATGCCGTCCTTCCTGGAATATATCGAGAAGAACGGCAAACTGCCCACCTGCCTGACCATGAGCTTTGCCGCTTACATCGCATTCTATTCCAACAACATCCAGGAACTGAACGATAAGGGCCTGGTCTGCAAGCGCGCCAAGGGCAACGAGTACACCATTTCCGATGACCGCTATGTGCTGGAATTCTACAATGCCCACAAGGATGACGACATTCCGACCTTGGTTCATGCTGTTATGACCAACGAGCAGATGTGGGGCCAGGATCTGACCAAGGTTGCCGGTTTTGAGGAAGCCACCGTCAAGAACCTGACCCTGATCCGTGAGCAGGGCGCAATGGCCGCTTATAAGAGCTGCCTGTAATTTGAGTTAGGAGGTAGGAGTGAGGAGTCAGGAGTTAGGGAGCAGCGCAGAGCCTTTGGTTATCTGCAAAAAGCCCTGAAAGCAGGGCTAACAATTCCTAACTTCTACTTCCTAACTCCTACCTGTTTTTATCGTAGTAAGGAGATTCTGTATGCCTCTTGCAATCAAGATCAACCCCAAGGATAATGTTGTGGTTGCCCTGCATCCCATTGCCAAAGGCACCGCTGTGCCGGTGGACGGTGCATCTGTGACCGCTGTTGAAGATATCCCCCAGGGCCACAAGATGGCCATTGCCCCCATCCACGCGGGCGAAAACGTCATCAAGTACGGGTTCCCCATCGGCCATGCCACCGCTGATGCTGTGCCCGGCACCTGGATGCACACCCACAATGTAAAAACCAACCTGTCCGGCGAGATCGAGTACAGCTACCACCCCAATGTGCACCCGCTGGCCCCCGTTGCTCCCGAAACCTTTATGGGCTACCGCCGCAAGGATGGCCGTGCAGCCACCCGCAACGAGATTTGGATCATCCCCACCGTTGGCTGCGTGAACGACTGCGCCAAAGCCCTTGTGCGGGACAATCAGGATCTTGTGACCGACAGCATTGACGGGCTGTACACCTTCACCCATCCGTTCGGCTGCTCCCAGACCGGCCATGACCACGCCCAGACCCGCAAACTGCTGGCTGCGCTGGCCCGCCATCCCAACGCCGGTGCCGTGCTGGTGCTCTCCCTTGGCTGCGAGAACCTGACTCATGAGCAGTTCCTGACCGAATTGGGCGAATACGACCATGACCGCATCAAGTTCCTGACCTGCCAGGATGTGGACGATGAGCTGGTTGCGGGTCGTGAGATCCTGAAGGAGCTGGCCGCTTATGCTGCCCAGTTCCAGCGCGAGCCGATTCCCTCCAGCGAGCTGGTGGTCGGCATGAAGTGCGGCGGTTCGGACGGTTTGTCCGGCATTACCGCCAACCCCACCATCGGCCGCTTCAGCGATATGCTGTGCGCCCGCGGCGGTTCCACCGTGCTGACCGAAGTGCCGGAAATGTTCGGTGCCGAGGGCTTTTTGATGGATCGCTGCCAGAACGAAAAAGTGTTTGAGAAGGCCGTGCATATGATCAACGGCTTCAAGGAATACTTCATCAGCCACAACGAAGTTGTGTACGACA
>OLOE01000543.1_pt1 | contig 18805 bp, 20 predicted proteins | sample 1673201 | NCBI WGS metagenome assembly OLOE01 (sample SAMEA3136765, study PRJEB25190) | human gut metagenome | biome: human gut; feature: human-associated habitat; material: faeces | place: Austria | collected 2013
GATACGAGACGGAGGCAGACCCACATACGATAGAGGTACATATAGGAAGAATCAGAGAGCGTTTTAAAGATAACCCTGATTTTGAAATCGTAACAATGCGTGGAATTGGATACAAGGTGGTGAAAAAATAATGGAACAAAAGAAAGAAAAAGGATTGCGGATCCGATCCTGTCTGACTGGTGCAATCTGGCTGGCACTTGTATTTTCAACAGTCATATCTGCTTTATTATTTGCTTTTTTGAATCATTTTTTTAATCTGCCGGGCAGCATACCTGTGCTTGGCTGGCTTTTGATTTTCAATACATTGATTGCAGGGCTGATCACTTCCTTTATCAATGCAAAGTTACTGGAACCAATTACCAGACTTAGTAAAGCAATGAAGGAAGTTTCTCAGGGAGATTTTGAACAGCATTTGGAAACGAACAGCCGTATAGCAGAAGTTGGAGAATCTTATCAAAGTTTTAACGTTATGACAAAAGAACTTCGTGCAACAGAGGTGCTGCAGATGGATTTTGTATCTAATGTTTCTCATGAGTTTAAGACCCCGATTAATGCCATTGAAGGATATACAATGCTGCTTCAGGGAGAAGAACTGTCTCCGGATCAAGAGGAATATGTAGAAAAAATCTTATTTAACACCCAAAGACTTTCCGGATTGGTTGGTAATATTTTGCTGTTATCCAAGTTAGAGAATCAGAATATACCAATGAAAAAAACAGAATATCGTCTGGATGAACAGATCCGCCAGGCATTTCTTTCATTGGAAACAAAATGGACAGAAAAAGAAATTGGTTTTCAGGTAGAATTGGAGGAAGTTAAATATACTGGGAATGAAGGACTTTTTATGCATATCTGGATAAATCTTTTGGATAATGCGATTAAGTTCAGCCCTTCAAAGGGGACAATTACGATGTTTCTGAAACAAGAACAGGATTCTGTTAAGTTCATTCTGGAAGATGAAGGACCAGGAATAGAGGATGATGTAAAATCCAGAATATTTGACAAGTTCTATCAGGTAGATGGATCTCATAAAGCAGAAGGAAATGGCCTAGGTCTTGCACTTGTAAAACGGATTGTAGATAGTGCCGGAGGAACAATCAAAGCAGAAAACCGTGAATATGGTGGATGCAGATTTGTTATAGAGCTGCCAAAGCAGAAAGATGAGATTATATAGTTTTAAGATAAATTAGAAGATGGGAGGATTTATATGACATTTTATCAGGAGTTGCAGTTAAATCAGGCAGGTTCTAAAAACCTGTTGAAAAAGAGTGAAACACTAAAAGAAAAATTATATCATATGTGGGTATATCTGGTGAAGATAGCTGTTACAATGGCATTTTGTTTTTTCTTTGTTAGTATTTTCAGCATCCTATTTGGAAATGAGAACAGCATTGTAGGTGTAGTAGTCTTATTATGTCTCATGGTGTTTAGAAATGCGGATCTGGGGATCCACACCGGACAATCTACGATGCTTTTGGCTTTGTTCTTTGTAATTATGACTGTATGTCCGCATTTAGCAAATCAGTTTTCACCGGTATTGGGAATGCTGTTAAATATTGCGGCACTGGCTGTGTTGATTCTGTTCGGATGCCATAATCCATTCATGTTTAATCAATCTACATTGGTTCTTGGGTATCTGCTGCTATATGGTTATGATGTTACGGGAAAAAGCTATCAGATGCGATTAGTCGGAATGGCTTTAGGTGCAGCACTTACCTGCTTCGTATTTTATCGAAATCATAAAAACAGAACTTATAAAAGAAATCTGAAAGATCTGATACAAGAATTTGATATCACTTCTTCCAGAACAAAATGGCAGATATGTCAGATTTTATGCGTACCGATTGTCCTTTGCATTGCAGAACTTTGTAATATGCCACGTGCAATGTGGGCTGGTATTGCGGCCATGTCCGCGATTTTGCCGTTTATGGAAGATATGCACTACAGAGTCCGTAAAAGGATTGTCGGAAATATTGCAGGTGTTATATGTTTTACAGTATTATATTTTCTGCTTCCTTCGTCAATCTATGCATATATAGGAATTCTTGGTGGAATCGGTGTAGGATTTTCAGCACAATATGGCTGGCAGGCAGTATTTAACACATTTGGTGCTTTAGCCATTGCTGCAGAGACTTATGGACTACAAGGAGCGGTTAGTCTTAGAGTGATTCAAAATGTTTTTGGTGTTGTGTTTGCTTTAGCATTTTGTGTTATATTTTATTGGTTTATGTCTAAAAAAAAGGAAAGTGAGGTGACCGTACATGCAGAGTGAAGTGAATCAGGAAGAAAATTTGAATAGAATTATTACGGTTCCTAATCTTCTTTCTTTTTTTCGGCTTTGTCTGATTCCGGTAATTATATGGAGTTATTGTGTAAAGAAAAATCCTCTGTTAGCTGGTGAAATCTTATTGCTGTCTGGTCTTACGGATCTTGCTGATGGATATATCGCAAGAAGATTCCATAGGATTAGTAATTTAGGAAAAATACTTGATCCGGTGGCTGATAAGCTGACACAGGCAGCGATGTTAATCTGTCTGTTTACTCGTTTTCCGCATGTGCTTCTTTTAATCGTAATAATGGCAGGTAAGGAGCTGTATATGGTAGTCAGTGGATGTCTTGTGATACGAAAGACAGGAAAAGTACATGGTGCAGACTGGCATGGAAAGATAGTAACCTTTTTATTATATGGAACTGCAGCGGTGCATATTATATGGTTCCACATTACACCGATGGTATCAGATCTGTTGATTGGTTTGTGCGCTATAATGATGGTCATATCGGTCGCTCTGTATATTATCCAGAATACCAGGACTCTTAAGGGAGAGACTGTATAAGCAATTTTATATTGCAATGACTAGAAAAATATTTAGGAGAAGATAGATATAAACAGTAAGTCAAACACACAAACTATGGAGTCTTTAGTCGGTTTAATAAAATTTTAGATAGAAAATAAATCATTATAAAAAGATCCTGTTCATACTATGATATATAGAACAGGATCTTTATTTACTTTATTTCGCCAGGAAATTGCTCTGAATCTCCATCGGCATATGATAAGCCTGGCCTCGTTTTGTCAGGCTGTATAATTTAAAGCTCATTAGTTCCGGAGTCGCATTCAATGAACTGCAGAGTCCGAAATAATCCAGGTCCTCGTTCTGAACCATATCTTCGATTTCCTCATCTTCAATCAGCAGATCGGCAGCAAACAGATTGGCCTGGTATTCTGTATTATCCGTCATATTGTAGAGTGTATCATCTTGCATTGGAGCCATTTTCAGCTGGGAACGATGCAGGATGATATGTCCTAATTCATGAGCGGCAACAATCATCTTTTCTTCTTCTGAAAGGAAACTACTGATCATGACATAGATCGTCTTGCAGCTCATAAAACAATATCCTTTCAGTGTCTTATATCTGGAAGTTTCCCCGACAACAATGTTCATCTGATCCATGATCTCAAATGGATCTCGGGTTCCATATTTCTTGATTAATTTCTTTGTTTCTGTATATATGTAAGTGTTTCTCAAATAAATCACCTCAAAAGTAAAAAATAAAAGGGCAGAAATATCCTTGTAACTATAAGGTAACAGATTAGGTGTACAATAATCCCGCCTTCTATTATTTTTCCTCTTGGTTTTTCAGATATTTTTTCGGTGTAAATTTCTTTGCACGTCTTTTGGAATCCAGATAAAGGCTCTGGATCTCATCCATAAAAGCTATTTTATCTTCGTCTGTCAGTGATCCACCGGCAAACATAGCTGCAGCCTGTTCCAGAATCTGCTGAGCCTGTCTGGCACCACGGTTACCAAACTGTTCGGATGCTTCTGTGATAAAAGCTTCATTCTCACTCATGAGATAAGAAACGTCACACTGTAATGCATCTGCCAGTTTCTGATACAGAACATTTTGTTTTGGAAAACGTCCTTCTACTTCCCAGGATCGAATGGTCCTATATGAAACACCAACCATGCTGGCCAGTTCCTGCTGACTCATCTTTTTTTCTTTTCTTAATGATCTTACTTTTTCACCGAATGTCATAAACATACCTCTTTCTAAGCCTTGTCTTATAAGTTTCATTAGCCGCTTCAAGGCAAAACGGGAAATGTGTCTCCTGAAAAATAAAAATTAATCTTGACAAAGGGAAATATCTCTCCTATAATGTGAATCACAGATAAGGGAAACATCTTTCCTATAAGATACACAATATTTCCTCTTTTGTCAATGGATATGTGAAATGAATTTCCTGTAATTCAATGAAAACAGGAAGGATAGACAATCATTGATAGTCAAAATGGGATACATGTTACAAAAAGAGGAAAGACGTATGGGAGGTGGCAATGTGAGTCAGGATCAGACTTCTATTATCTGTATTGATCTAAAGTCCTTTTATGCTTCTGTGGAATGCGTAGAACGTGGGCTGAATCCATTTAAAACAAACCTGGTGGTTGCAGATCCGACCAGATCAAAGTCAACAATCTGCCTGGCAATCACTCCGGCTATGAAGTCTCTTGGCATCAAGAACCGGTGCCGGATCCATGAGATACCGGATTGTGTGAAGTACATCACAGCCATGCCAAGGATGCAGCTGTATATGGATTATTCCGCAAAGATCTATGGAATCTATCTGCGGTACGTCTCAAAAGAAGATATCCATGTGTACAGTGTCGATGAGTGTTTTATTGATGTGACAAACTATCTGCAGCTTTATCATCTCACTGCAAAAGAAATGGCGGTAAAGCTTATGCAGGAGGTTATGGAGGAAACAGGTATCACTGCAACCGCTGGTGTGGGAACCAATCTGTATCTTGCTAAGATCGCAATGGATATCGTAGCAAAGCATGTGGATGACCATATTGGAATCCTGGATGAATTCTCTTACAGAGAGCAGCTATGGGATCATAAACCATTAAGTGACTTCTGGAGGATTGGATCCCGGACTGAAAAAAAACTGGCCGGTTATGGAATCCATACGATGGGCGATATCGCAATGGCTTCTTTAAGATCCGAAGACTGGCTGTATAAGATGTTTGGGATTGATGCAGAGCTGTTGATCGATCATGCATGGGGATATGAAACATGCCGGATGAGTGACATCAAGAACTATCATTCGGAGGAACACAGCCTTTCAAATGGTCAGGTGCTGATGCGAAATTATTCTTTTGATGAAGCACTTGTGATCGTAAGGGAAATGACAGATAATCTGGTCCTGGATCTGTTTGAAAAAGGACTGGTAACAAGCGCTCTCACCTTATGGATCGCCTATGACCACAGGTATGAGCATGAGGCATCCAAAGGAACCGTAAAACTCGAAAGAGAAAGTAACAGTTCCAAAAAAATCATAGATGCAGTGGAAGATTTATATCTCAGGATTGCAGACAGATATACCGGAATCCGAAGAATCGAGGTGTGTGCGAACAGGGTTGCTCCTGAAAGTTATGTGCAGTACAGCCTGTTTGATGATCCCAAACAGACCGATAAGGAACGGCATTTACAGGAAGCAGTATTGAATGTAAAGCAGCGTTATGGAAAGAATGCGATCATGCGGGGATCCAACCTGCTAGAGTGTTCTACTTATAGAGAACGCAACGAGCAAATAGGTGGTCACCGTGCTTAGAGGAGGTGCAAAAAGTGCTGGCAAGTGCATATCAACCGTATTTATATTTACCAAGACCGGTTTCCAGGAGACATCCCATGGATGTAGGACGCAGGGCAAAACAGTTTGCTCCATTTGCGGCACTTCGTGGACTGGATGAAACAATCCGGCAACAGGAAATCATTTATGAACCAAAAAGAGATTTATCTGAGGAAAAGAAAAATGAGTTGGATATGAAATTAAGGATCCTGGCATATGGAATGAAGATACAGGCAACTTATTTTCAAAAGTCATGGAAGAATCCATTAATTGGTCAGTACCATACATTATCTGGAACCGTAGAATTTTTTGATCCATCAGTCCACTTACGGATTGATGATACCGAGATTCAGATCCAGGACATCTGTGATCTGACTGGTGATGTATTTGAAACTATTGAAATATCATGTTAATTAATCACAGCGGAATTTTTTATACCGGAAAGAGTGAGTGGTAGCTGGTGAAAGGATAAAAAAGGATGCACAGATCGACAAAGCAGATCTGATCAGAATAGAAATCGTGCTGTTCGTGTAGCTTTGGCACTTACGGAATGGATGGCATGATGCTCATAAGGCGGATTTGATTTCCCTTTGGTCCGTTGAGTAATAAATGGAGAAATATCTTATTGCTTAAAGGAGGAAGCCTATATGGGATCAGGTGCTATTAAATGGCATGTACACTGCTCTGTATGTGGAGCATTTATTGAAAAGAGCGCACAAAGCGATTCAGAAGTGGAGTGCAAAAAATGTCGCAGTACATTGGAGATATTTGTAAAGGATGATATGGTGTCGGTTCGTCCGATCCACATCAGAGATGAACAATTAAAGTCCAGGATGCGGACGTATTCCCGAAAGATGATGAATCAGGGATCATAACAGAATAGAATGAGCTGTCTGTAGTAAGCGTTGGATTTGGCAGGAACCATCAAGAACGCACCAGACAGCAAGAGTTTGTCAAGGAGCTGAACCTGACTGGAATCACTAAGAGCCCGGCAAAACATTTACGGATACACTGCAAGATCAGAAGTATTTTCTGGTTTTGGAGATTGTTGAAGTATTTGTTTTGTCGGGCTTTTTTGACGTATTTCGAAAAATTTTTAAATTTTTTGTCGTACCCCACTGTAAAACAGGCTCTCAGCGTTTCGTTATATAGAGGTTGAATTCTCTTCTGCAAAAATAATTGCAGAGAGAGATTTTGATAATATGACACAAAGGAGGAAGCAAAGATGACTGAAATCGAATACCAGGAATTTGTAAGGCATTGTCCTTACGATGCTATGGGCGATTATTCCATGTTTCGCAAAGAGCAAACAGAGAATGAATCAGAAGATGCACATATCAACTGAATAAGCCAGGCAATCTGGCAAACTTAATCTAAACGCAGATACATGCGTTACAAAGGAGTCGCGGACTCCCGTTCAAAAAAAACGGGTGAGTTCGTGACCTCTTGTACTGCAGTTCTTTATGTCTGTGCAGAAATTTCATAAAAGATGGAATGGACCACCCGGAGCCGAAAGGCAGAAAGGTGGTCTTTATGTTGACATTAAAAGAACTGAAAAAAATCGTGAAAGTTGCTGATGTGGAGAAGAGAATCCCAAGCGTGAAATCCTTGAAGGAACACAAAGTTGTAGTAAAGGAAATGATCAATGCAGATACAACAATCTCTGTTTATGATCACGGATATGTACTTTATACAGCAGGAAATCAATCAACCGTATTTCCGCTTCATAGTTGTGATGACTATGAATATGTGAGTGTAACTGGCGATAACAAGGAATTCAATAAAGAGTTCTTTGATAATGAAAACTGGTATATCCGTCTGCTGATGGAGGCTGAAGACCGTATGGCATACAGCCAGAGCAAAATCAGCACCAATCATGGTGTGTTTTCTAACAGCGATGTTACAGATGATGCGGAGATTATGAGAGGATCTTCAAAAGATTTTGTTGACGATGTTATCGACAGAGAAATTCTGCATGCGCTGATCAAGGAATTGACAGAGAGGCAAAAGATGGTACTCAATCTGGTTTATTTCGAGGAAATGCGTCAGCAGGATGTTGCAGATTATCTGGGAATCAAACAGCAGAGTGTAAATGACCTCCTGAACAGGGCATTAAAAACGATGAAAAAAAAGGCGGAAAACGAAGAATTTTAAAAAAATTTCAAAAAAATTGAATTAGACCACTGTAAAACAGGCTCTGAGCGTTTCGTTATATGAAGGGTTTGCATAGAACACCTTCATGTACCTTGAAAAATGAATAGCCTGCCCGGAGTGATATTTGGTTTGAACATGCATAGAGCGAAAAGCTGCGTGTCTGCCAGAAGAAAACGTATCAGAGATGGAAACTGATATAGGAACGGATCCGGGAAAGAAAACAGGAAAACGCTTAAATCTTAAATCAAAATAAAATGTCTGAATCTAAAAAGAGGATGACAGTAGAAATCATGTGGCGGTATTTGTGACAAACAGGTACCGCCATATATTTGTGCTGTTATCTCAGCTTGTGCTGACTGTCCCAAATAGCACAAATTTCAGGAAAGGAGGCGATCATCTTCGTATAAAAGATAATATGCAGAAACTAACAGATAACCATACACAAAAGAATCAGAAAGGAAGGATTTAAGAGAATGAACGTGAAAAAGAAAGCACGCAGGGTGATGTCCGGTTTACTGACTGCAGTAACGGTTCTATCGACGGTACTCTCTCCCGCTGTTGCCTATGCTTCTGATGATGCCGGATCTGTAAAAAAGATTCCGTATTATGAGGAGATCAAGGATCAGTTGGATGAAGATGAAGTGGTAACTGCAAAGGATTATGAGATCAAGGTTGGAGACAATTTCGATGTAAAGAGTGATTATACCGGTCTTACGATCCAGGATGACAGCAAAGTAAAAGTTACATTTCAGGAAGCAAAAGATACGGACGGGAATGACTTTTCTACCGATTATGCCAATTCCTATAAGGCAGTCTATTATGTAGAACCACAGACAACGGATCACCCAACCTACCAGATCAATCGAAAGATCGTGGTAAAAGAAGCGGATCAGCAGAAAGATTCGCAGTCAGAAAGTTCTTCTGATCAGGATGCTGGTTCTTCCGATAAGACAGAAACAGAGGATTCTGAGGCTGACTCGTCTACAGAGGAAACTGGTGATGCTAAAACGGAGAGCAAAACAGAACTGACAGAAAAAGAATTTGATGCAGAGATCGAAGCAACGGAGGATCAGGAGACCGTTGATCCGGAAACAGGGATCACACTCTCAGAGGTTATGCAGGAAGCTGTTGACCAGGAAGTTGCTCTTGCAGATCTTGAAGCAGGCGAAAGTATTACTTTTGATATGCCAATGATGCTTGCTTCCGGTGAAACAGGAACAAAATCAGTCACAGTTACAGCCGGCTCCTGGTACTATTACGCAGACTATGGATTAGGTTCTTATCTGACTTGTCCATATTATGTGAAATGGGGAAGCATCAATGCGACAGCATACTGTGTTGAACCATCGAAAAAAGGACCGGGAAATGGAACTTATACGATCCAGAAACTTGCCGATGGAAAGACACTTGCAAAGGTCTGCTATTACGGAACAAAAGCAAGTGATGAGAATGGTTTCTTCGATGAGAAACATCCGGATTTTCCGGCAGGAAAGAGATTCATCATTACCCATCTTGCAGCAGCTTATGCAAATGGATCCAGTGACTGGGCATCCGGAACCAATGCAACAGGAAAGAACCTGGCAATGGAACTTTATAACTATTGTGTAAATATGCCGGACATTCCGTCTGTAGATATGAGCTTTTCCGAATCTAATGTAAAGGCTTATGTGGAAGGAAACAGCCAGCGAACAAGTGTGATCACATTCAAAGCAGATAAACTGCAGACAATCACATTTAAGTTGCCAAGCGGTGTAAAGCTTGTAAATGTGACAACCGGTAAAACAAGTGCTGCAGGAGCAAGTGTAGAAATCAGTGGAGGTACACAGTTTTATCTGACAGCACCACTTGATCAGGCAGAGAGCGTCAGTGCTACATTTTCTTCTCGGATGAAGGGAAGCATTGATAAAGAATACTCTGCTTACAAGATTGTAACAGGATCCGGAACACAGGACCTGGCTCTTGTTTTCGGTGAAGGTGTCGGAAATGAGAAATATGTGGATTTTAAAGTAACCTGGACAAAAGAATGCAAAGTATCCATTGTAAAGAAAGATCAGGATACAGGAAATGCACTGGCTGGTGCAGTGTACGGGATCTATTCCGATGCTGCATATACAAAGCTGATCGCAGAGATGCCTGCAACTGATCAGAATGGTGCTTCACAGCTCACAATGGAGAAAACACAGGAAGTTGTTTATCTGAAAGAAATCTCTGTTCCAACAGGGTATCAGATCGATACAAAGTCTTATAATGTGACTCTTGCTATCGGAAAGACAACGACCAAAAATGTAACAGACAAACGTGTAAATGCAAAGATCAACATTGCAAAACAGGATGCTGAGACAGGGAATGCAGCACAGGGTGATGCAACGCTGGAAGGTGCAGTATATGGCCTTTATGCAAGGGAAGATATTGTTCATCCGGATGGAAGAACCGGAACGATCCATAAGAAAGACAGCCTGATCACATCCCTGACAACGGATAAGAATGGCGAAGCTTCTGTATCGGATCTCTATCTTGGAAAGTATTATCTGAAAGAGCTTAGTGCTCCGGTGGGATACGTACTGGATCCGACAGAACATGAGGTGGACTGTACTTACGAAGGTGCTACTGTTCCGACAGTAGAAAGAACTTCTGTATGTAAAGAAACTGTCATCAAACAGCCATTTCAGATCATCAAGGCAGCAAACAACGGAAAAACCGATGCAGATCTTCTTAAGGGAGTTGGTTTTTCAGCATGGCTTGTCAGTGATCTGAAAGTAAAAGCAGATGGAAGTTATGATTTTGATTCAGCCAGACCAGTTGTACTGACTGCAGATGGTCAGACAGAAATGTTTACCGATGAAAAAGGATATGCAAGATCGATTCCGCTTCCATATGGAACTTATGTGGTAAGAGAAACCACAAGCAAACACAACTATGCACCGGTTGATGATTTTGTAGTGAAGATCACAGAGAATCATCCGGATACACCGCAGACATGGCGAGTGCTGCTGGATAAAGAATTCAAAGCAAAATTAAAGATCATCAAAAAGGATGCAGAAACACAGAAATCTGTACTCCTGGCTAATACTGAGTTCAAGGTATACGACCTGGATAATCAGAAATATGTGGAACAGACAACATCCTATCCGAAGCCAACGGTACACAAATCTTATTTCACAAATGAGGAAGGATACCTGGTACTGCCGAGAAATCTGAAACCTGGCAACTACCGGATTGAGGAAGTGACGGCACCCGATGGGTACACAATATCCAAAAACTATGTGACAGTTGCAGTTGATACAGATACTGCTTATCTGACCGATCCTGTCACAGGAGATGCAGTCATTGATGTGGAATATACCAATACCCCGGTCAAAGGTCAGTTAAAGATCTATAAACAGGGTGAAGTGTTAAAGGGATTTGATAAGGACTTCCAGTATGAAATGGCTGGACTTGCAGGTGCTGAATTTGAAGTCTATGCGGCAGAGGATATCTATACTGCCGATCATCAGGTAGATGCAGATGGACAGAGAACTCTGTATTTTGCAAAGGATGCACTGGTAGCAACCGTCACAACGGATGCAGATGGTTATGCAACCGTAAAGAATCTTCCACTTGGCAGGTACTATGTTAAAGAGAAGAATGCACCGGACACTTATGTGTTAAATACCGTGCCGGAAAATGTCGAATTTGCTTATGCGGATCAGGATACTGCAGTGATCGAGAAAGAAATCTCTGTCACAGATGAACGACAGAAAGTGTCGATTACTGTCGAAAAACAGGATGCTGAGACAGGCAATACAGTAGCCGGAGCAGTGTTCGGTATTTACAATGCAAAAGACATTCAGACGAAAGATGGAAAAGTGATCGTCAAAGCAGATACTCTTTTACAGGAAATGACTTCTGATGAAAAAGGTCAGGCAGCATGTACACTGGATCTTCCACTTGGAAGCTATTATGTAAAAGAACTGAAAGCACCAGATGGATTCGTATCTTCGGATGAAGTACTGAGATTTGATGCTTCTTATCAGGGGCAGGATGTACAGACAGTAACATTAAAATCCGTAAAGAAGAACCAGCCGACAACTGTTGAGATCACAAAATCAGATGCAACAACCGGTGTAGAACTGGATGGAGCTTATCTGAAAGTAACGGATAAAGATGGAAATGTAGTAGATAGCTGGACATCTTCCAAAGATGCACCGCATGTGATCAAATATCTGAAAGTGGGTGAGACTTATACCCTACATGAAGAGTTTGCACCGCATGGTTATCTGGTAGCCAATGATGTGACATTCACAGTCAAAGATACCGGAGAGGTTCAGAAAGTGGAAATGAAGGACGAGGTACCGGTTGGTGAACTCATCATCAACAAAAAGGGAGAATTTCTGGATTCTGTTACGCTGGCCGATAAGGTCAAAGGTGTGGTGGAACACATTTTCAACTATGTAACCGGAAAACTGACAGATGTTACGTTTGAAGTCTATGCTGAGGAAGACATTAAGGCTGCCGATGGCGTCAGTGACGATTACTATAAAAAGGATGAACTGATCGCAACGATCAAGACAGATGAAACCGGTATTGCAAAACTGGAAAATCTTCCACTTGGTAAATACTATGTGAAAGAAACAGGAACTGCTTACGGTCATGTACTGGATGGTGAGATCCGTCATGTAGATCTGACTTACGTGGATCAGAATACACCAGTTGTAGTCTATGACAAAGACTGGCAGAACAACCGCCAGAGAGTAGAAGTCAATGTACTTAAGAAAGAAAAAGATTCTGACCGTACATTGGAAGGCGCTATCTTTGGATTATTTGCCAAAGAAGACATTAAGTCTGAGACAACAGGTAAAGTCCTGATTGAAGCCGATGAGATCATTGAACTGAAATCTACGGATGAAGAAGGAAAGATCACATTTGTTGCAGATCTTCCAATAGGAGCAACTTACTATGTAAAAGAGCTCTATGCACCGGACGGATTCGTAACCAACGATGAAGTAAAGGAATTTACCTTTGAGTATGCAGGTGAAGATCAGCCGACAGTCACTTATGATTTTACCTTTGATAATCAGCCAACCGTCGTTGAATTTACCAAATCCAGTCTGACAACCGGAAAAGAACTTCCAGGATGTAAGCTGAAAGTGGTAGATGCTGATGGAAATATCGTGGATGAATGGACTTCCGGTAAAGAAGCACATGTGATCCGTGAGCTGACTGTCGGAAAAGAATACACACTGGTTGAAACAAAACCTGCCGATGGTTATGTGACAGCTGAAAGCGTGAAATTCACGATCAAAGATACTGGCGATGTGCAGAAAGTTGAGATGAAGGATGATGTGACGAAGGTGAAAATCTCCAAACAGGATATCGCCGGAAAAGAACTTCCGGGAGCAAAACTCACGATCCTTGATCAGGATGGAAAAGTTGTCGAAAGCTGGACCAGTACAGAGAAAGCACATTACATCGAAATGCTTCCAATCGGAAAATACACTCTCCGTGAAGAAACAGCACCGGATGGCTATCTGGTTGCAAAAGATGTGGAATTCGAAGTAAAGGATACTAGTGAAGTACAGCATGTAACCATGGTAGATGAGGAAAAACCGGCAGAAAAGACACCGGAAGGTGGAAAACCTGTCAGTGATTCACCAAAGACTGGGGATAACACCAATCTGTGGCTGTGGTTTATGCTTCTCGGCATTGGTGCGACAGGTACAGGAGCCCTTGCATTTATGAGAAAAAAGAAACACTAATCAAATAAGAATGAGCGTTCATGGAAACCGAAAGGAATCTGTGGACGCTTTTTTAGATGGGAGAAACCATGAGAAATATCATTATTTTTGTTGCTCTTCTGGGAGCAGCGGCAATATTTACAGTTTTGTATTGTCTCATTGCTGCCGGAAGTCAGGCAGAGAAAAAACTGACAGAAATCATGAGAAAAGAGGAAGAACAGAATGAAGACTAATAAAGATCTGATCATAGAACCAAATGCAGCTATTGAGGGAAGAAAGTACAGCGAAGAAAAGCCATGGTCCTGCAAGTACTGTTACTGGTGGGGAGGCAAAAAGAAAGGCTGTAACTTGAAGCAGTGCCATTATCTGCTTCCTGAAAAGAAAAAAGTGGTAAAAACAACACCATGTGGTGGCTGTCCGTATGGAAAACATGTTCCATGCATCGGATATTGTATTGCCCGTCTTCATTCTGAAATGAAAGGAAAGAAAGGACGTGGGTAATTGCAGGAAGAAGTAAATCAGAAAGTGATCAGCCTGAGCATCCAGGGAGTCAAGATCACTGCCAGTGTGCTAAAAGCAGCCCTTCGGAAGTTCCTGGAAATGGACAACCGGAGGAAACAGAAAGCAACGCAGGTGAAAATGGCTGAAAAGACCGGACGGGCTCAGGAGAAAGGAAGGGAAAAAGCCCGAAAAAAGATTGAAAAGAAAAAGCCACATGGAAAGCAGACCATCAAGCAGCTGAATGCACAGGGAGTACAGCTTTCCAACATAAAGATCACAGATGAAAATATCAAATCCTTTGACCGTGTGGCAAGAAAGTACGGGATTGATTACAGCCTGAAAAAAGAAGTCGGTGCTGATCCACCAAAATATCTGGTCTTCTTTAAGGCTAAAGATGTGGATGTGATGACAGCGGCTTTCCGGGAATATGCCGGAGTAGAACTGAAAAAGAAACAGGCGAAGAAACCATCCGTCAGAAAGAAACTGCAGAAATCTGTAGAAAGAAAAGCAAAGCACCGCCAGCGTGTGAAGCAGAGACAAAAATCCAGAGGTCAGGAACGATGATCCGGGAAAAATTACAGAAGATCCAGATCAAACGGCTGGTGATCTTAAATCTCCCATATTTCTTTATCTTCTATGTAGCAGATAAAGGATCCTGGCTGTACCGGCATTGCCTGGGAGAAAGCATGGTCCAGAGACTTGGCGTGATGTTAGTCAATTTTCGACTGGCATTTTTAAGCTGGCTGCCAAGTATCGCTTTGCAGGACCTTACAGTAGGTGTTCTGGTTGCAAGTGCATTAAAGCTGGTGGTCTACTATCGTTCTAAAAACGCAAAGAAGTTCCGGCAGGGTGTGGAGTATGGATCTGCAAGATGGGGAAATAGAAAAGATATCGAACCCTTCATGGATCCGGTTTTTGAAAACAATGTCATCCTCACAGAAACGGAACGTCTGACCATGAACAGCCGGCCAAAAGCCCCAAAGTATGCCAGAAATAAGAATGTGATCGTCATCGGTGGTTCCGGATCCGGAAAGACAAGATTCTATGTAAAACCCAATCTTATGCAGATGACGGACCACGTATCCTATGTGGTCACTGATCCAAAGGGTACGATCATCGTTGAATGCGGGAAGATGCTGGTAAATGGAGGATACCGGATCAAGGTATTAAATACGATCAACTTTAAAAAGTCCATGCATTACAATCCGTTCCATTATATCCGGAGTGAAAAAGACATCTTAAAGCTGGTCAATACCATTATCGCAAATACCAAGGGTGAGGGCGAAAAATCAACGGAAGATTTCTGGGTCAAGGCCGAACGTCTTTTGTATTCTGCACTGATCGGATACATCTGGTATGAGGCACCAGAGGAAGAACAGAACTTTTCTACTTTGCTGGAATTTATCAATGCCAGTGAGACCAGGGAGGATGATGAAGAATTTAAAAATGCAGTGGATGAATTGTTTGAAGAACTGGAAGCAGAAAATCCGGAACACTTTGCAGTAAGGCAATATCGCAAGTACAAGCTTGCAGCCGGCAAAACTGCAAAATCGATTTTGATTTCCTGTGGTGCCAGACTTGCACCATTTGATATTCAGGAACTAAGAGAAATCATGTCCTATGACGAGATGGAACTGGATATGATCGGTGATCAGAGAACAGCTATGTTTGTCATCATCAGTGATACAGATGACACATTCAACTTTGTGGTAGCAATCATGTACACCCAGCTCTTTAACCTGCTTTGTGATAAAGCGGATGATGAGCATGGAGGCAGGCTTCCCTATCATGTACGACTGCTTCTTGATGAGTTCAGCAATATCGGACAGATCCCAAAATTCGACAAATTGATTGCTACGATCCGAAGCAGGGAAATCTCCGCTTCTATCATTCTGCAGTCACAATCTCAGCTGAAAACAATCTATAAGGATGCGGCTGAGACGATCACGGGTAACTGTGACACCGTTCTTTTCCTGGGTGGAAAGGAAAGTTCCACACTGAAAGAAATATCAGAAACCCTGGGAAAGGAAACCATAGATCTTTACAACACATCAGACACCAGAGGCAGCAACCGGTCCTATGGGCTGAACTATCAAAAGACTGGAAAAGAACTGATGAGTAGAGATGAGCTGGCGGTCATGGATGGAGAAAAATGTATCTTACAGCTTCGAGGAGTCCGGCCGTTTTTAAGCAACAAATATGACATCACAAAGCATAAACGGTACAAGGAACTTGCCGATTATGATAAGAAAAATGCTTTTGATGTTGAAAAATATCTGAATCATAATCTGACATTTTCAAAAGATACAGAGTTTGAGATGTTTCGGATTGATGTAACAGAGGATGAAATAAGACAAATTGAAATCATTAATTAAGAAAATTTCTATGTTACCAAAGTGGAAACATAGGAAAACCATGCTGGTTCTTTCTTTTTTAATGGTATCATTATATGATATGAATGAAAGAGAGGTAAGAAGTATGGCTTTAAATGATAACATTAAAAAAATCAGAGAAGAAAAAAATATACACAACAACAACTTGCCGATAAACTGTACGTATCACGACAAACTGTATGCCGATGGGAGAACGGTTCAAGATGTCCAGATCTAATTACAGCAAAAAAGTTAGCAATGGAGCTTGGAGTCACTTTGGATGAACTTATATCTGATGAAGATATCACAGATATTCAATCAAAATATGGAATATGGAAGTTTGATAGGGTAAAAGAAAGGGAAAAAATTCAGATGATGCAAAAAAGGATCCTAGATTTTATAGAGATTATAGGAGGTATATTTTTAGCAATTTCTTTGTTGCTAAGAGTTCAATTTGATATGAAAGTACCAGCGTGGATTACGATAATATGTATTTTAATAGTGACAGTAACATTTTTGTTTAATTTTGTGCTGGCAAAAAAATTGGATAGGAAGTAAAAAATTTCAAGTATTTGTAAAAAGAACAAAAAGCGTTAGAGCATGTAGAAAAATCCATCTATATGCTCTATTTTTTTTATGTTTTTTTCAAGAAAGAAATCTAAAAGTAGGAAGAAAGGAGAAAAAAGTGAAGATAAAGATAAGATCGCCTTGCAGATAAAACAGGTAAAAAAAGGTCTGAATAAAAGGGAAAGGAGTAGAGCCAAACGCTTACAGACCATAAGAAAAAGCGTTTGTTCATACATTTGATTATGGCTTTTTTTAGCAGTGCAATCAATATCCTTCAGACACTGGTCGTTGCAATCGGTGCCGGCCTTGGTGTCTGGGGCGTAATCAACCTGATGGAAGGTTATGGAAACGACAACCCGGGTGCAAAATCCCAGGGAATTAAGCACTTAATGTCTTCTATGTGAAAAGATTTTAAAGGAAAAACGCACATCCTACGCATTTAACATGACAATTTCATGAAAAGCGAAAGGAAAACACTATGAAAATCGAATACACAAAAGTTGGAGACTACTATTTACCGAATCTTTATTATCCGGAGGAAACCAGACCGATCGGCTGTTGGGGAATGTTTCGGAAGGAATATCTGAAAGAACATAAATCTGGAACTTATACATATCTTCTTCTGACCGCCAGACTGGACAGCTATCTGGCAGATCTGAATGAACAGGCACAGGAACGCTTTGAGCTGATTGAAGCTCAAATACGAAGTGCGGAGGGAGTTACCGAGGAACTGAAGAGACAGAATCCTATGGAATGGGTACGCCACTGCAACAATATCCGCAACCGGGCTGCTGAAATCATCAAACAGGAACTGATTTATATATAAGGGGGATTCCGGATATGAGAAGAGAATTGATTGAAAGTTATTATGAAGAATACCAGCAGGAACTGGAAAGATTTCTTGAATCTGATCCAGAGATGTTTTCTCTGGAAGCAGAAATTCATCATTACATAGAAATACTGGAACCGGTCCTCAGAGATGGCGGACAGGAGATGTGGCAGACACTGGACAGGATTATTTCAGCGAAAAATGCAATGGAGGGAATTGTGGCAAAAGAAATGTATATCCGGGGATTTCTGGATTATGAAAGACTGGTGTGTGAAAATGATAGTTACATTTGAAAATAGAAATATGGAAGAATAAATGATAAGACCTCCTGTGTGGAAATAGATAACTCACAGGAGGCACTATAGTATACGGTATTATCAATAGATTATTCTGCAAATCCCTGCTGTTCCATTTCGTTTTCGACTTTAGATTTAATTCCTTGGTTGGTGGAGGCGAACAGGTGACGGAATATGAAGCGGCAGAACGGACCAACAACCAAAATCTGCAGTGGGTAAGCCATAATGAAATTTAGACAAATGGTCTGGAGCCAGATAAAAATCAGGTTTGAAGTGATTCCTGATGATTCGATGGTTCCAAGCAGGCTCATGAGTGGCACCATTGTGCAGACTATGAAGGTCTGGATGCAGAGGATGATAAAGATTGATCGGTCAGTTGGTTTTGCTATGCGGAATGCAAAGTATTTGGATGTTTTGCTGGCGATGAAGAATGCACAGAGAAGCCCGATGAACCATTCCAATGGGAAAGAATGCAGTGCGTGTTTGAAGGTAGCAGCCTGAAGTCCGCCGGTGTGGATGGCGACATTATAAACACCCATGATAAAAATCATACAACCGGATGTGATAAGAGTAAAAATGAATTCCTGAAATTTTGTTTTTGGCATAGTAAGCCCTCCCTATAAAAAATTCATATAAACACAAAAATGTCGCCTATCCGTCTGACAATGGATAAGCGACATTTTATGTCATATTTATTTTATCAAGTATTGGGAATTTGACTTGCTATTTTGTGTTGGTGT
>OLOE01000544.1_pt1 | contig 18794 bp, 16 predicted proteins | sample 1673201 | NCBI WGS metagenome assembly OLOE01 (sample SAMEA3136765, study PRJEB25190) | human gut metagenome | biome: human gut; feature: human-associated habitat; material: faeces | place: Austria | collected 2013
CCGTAGGACAGGCGGCAGGGGCAAAACGGCCTTGCCAATTGTGGATGCCGCTGCGGCAACACCCAGCCCAGCCAAAATATGTGCCCCACACTACCCATAAGGCCATTTTGCACGCCAGCTGCGTTCAACGTCAGACATTAAAAATGTCAGACATTGAACCTGCGGCAAAGCCGCAGCTGGGGCCGCTAGCGGCCTGTAATCGCTTCGCTCCGCTCGCTCTCGCCAAGCGAAATGTCCGACAGGCTGTCAGACATTTAGATCCGCTTGACGGACGGCCTGCTCGCGAAGCTCACCATCGGCCGTATGTAAGGAGATACGAAATGTCAGACATTTCGACAGATCAGGTAGCCCCGGAAACCGTCAAACCCAATTTGTCAGACATTAGCTCAGACGCATCCCAAATGTCTGACATTTTGCAGTCCCAAACGCCGACCTCCATGTCGACTCAGGCACAGCCCAATCAGCCGCGCGAAACGCCGGCAGCCAACCTGTCAGCCATTTTGCCGCCCCCAAACGCCGGCCAGTCCGCCACCCGGCGCATCACAGTCCGCCTCCCGACCGCCGACCTTACCGCCCTCGATGCCCGGGCCGACGCCCTTAACGCCAGTCGAAGCGACTACCTCCGCACCCTAGTTGCACTCCCCGTCACACTCGACTTGACATCCATCCGACGCGTCACACCGGGCACCGAATCCCTCGCCCGCCCGCTCGGCCCAGACCTCGCCCTCATGCACTCTGTCGACCAAACGGAAAGTTTGGCCGTGCAGACCATCACCGACAGCATGCTCGAATCCATCTCCAACGAGGTTCGCGCCATCGGCGTGAACTACAATCAGGCGGTCCGCGCCTTGAATCGCATCATCAAGAAGTACGGCAACCATCGCGCCCTCTCGCAAGATGAGCGCACGGAAATCGTTGGGCTCTACGAACGCCTCTCCAAACAGAACAAGGCAATCTACGACCGCATCAAGACTCTCGCATCAGATGTCGAAGCCCTGTCCGCCAAACCGTCCGTAAACCTGACTGCCGTCGGTCTCGCCCAATCTGAGGCCCCTGTCAATAAAATCGAAACTGATCGCCGACGCCGTGTCCGCGGTAAAAAGCATGGCTCATCGCGTCCTGACCAAAGTGAGGAAGAAGGCAAAGTATGACCTACATGAAGATTCTCTCTGGACATAGTTCTGCCAAGTGGATTCGCTACTACCTCTTCAAAAACGACCGCGCCATCGACAAAGACTTCCTCAACCTGACCGATCGCGACTGGAAGGGGAGGGACTGGGCAAAGGTGATGGATCGAACCCGTGAGATTTTCGGCAACAATGTTCCTGTCAAAAGGGACAGTAAGGTCCGCACCTACGAGCACTTCATCATCTCGTTGGACGAAAAGGATGACGGCGTTGAACTCGATGACTTCCGCGACTTCGTGAACGAGTGGGCATCCAAGTGGTTTGACTCTCGCGGTCCGGAAGGACAGGGCATCGGCCGCTTCGAGGTGGCGATTGCCTACCACGATGACAACGCTGCCCGCGAAGCCGAGGGCAAACAAGGAATCCTGCATGCCCATCTCGTCATCAACAACACCGAGCTAGAGACGAAACGACGCATCTCTGGTCTGCGCACCACCAAGGTTGTCCAGGCAATGCGAGCCGACTTGCAAACCATGTCGCTCGAACGAGGCTGGCATGCCTTCGCCACCGACGGCAGGTCTTACACTCAGGCCGAGATGGATGCAAAGGGGTTAAAGGTCTCTCGCGGCAAGAGACTCGATCGCGCCATGGCGGCGCTCGACAACGTCCTCGCCAACGAGGCCAAGGGCGCACAAATCGAGGACTTCGGCGAGGCGATGCAAGACCAGCTGGATGAACGTCATCCGGTCGACAAGCTGATACCCGAGACATTTACGGTCGGTACTGCTCCAAGTTCACAGCCGAAGGTCGGCGAGACCGACCCGACCGCTTCCGACAAAGTCTCCGGATTTTCGTACACGACCATGAGAACCGATGACGGTCGCGTGATGCGCCTTGTTGTCCCGCATGGATTCGGCGATTCTGAGACCATGGCGGAGCGGCAGATCGAGACCCGCAAAGGTTGGTCTTGGAAGGATGACATCAGGGACCGAGTGGACATCGCGATGCGCATCTCCAAGGGTCCTGCCGATTTCGCATCGAAGTTGGGTGAACTTGGCATACAAATCAATTACAACCGCGAGGGCGATATCGTCTACCACCATCCGAGTGACCCCACCTCCAGGAAAGTCAAGGGTTCGACGCTCGGCAAACGATATACTGCACCCTCTATAGAACAGGCGATGGCCGAGAAATACTCCAGCCGACGTCAAAGGGCTCAGGGGCTCGTTGGACGCGAGCGCTGGATGAACGAAGACGAGCGTTCCGCCGCCCTTGCCATCGCCAAGGCAGCGGTGCCGTGTACGCGCGAAGGCGCGGAGCTTATGGGTCGCTTGAAATCAACCATTGAGCAAAACGATTCCGCTCCGCGCAATCAAGCGCAACTCGGACCCAATATCGAGCATCCGTCTTCTTTGGCTAGCTCGCTAGGCATCGAGTATCCCAAGACATCCACAGCAGGCGACGGCCGTCGCAAGAAGATGACCGAGGAGGAAATCCTCAATGCTATGGCGGACATTCGCGATGAGAAGGGCTATGGCGGTCTTGCGGCAAACAACCCGACGGGAACTTCCTCCAATTCCGGTAGTTCTCAGCATCAGGAGGATGCAGCTGAAATCCAGAAATCCAAACATCACTAGGGAGTACACATGATCATTGCCATCGAGTATAAGAACGGTCGCATGAAGGAGTTCGACACGAGCGCCTTCACCACCACCAATGCGATGAGTGCGGGTGACAGGACTGCCAGAAACGTCATGACCGAACTCGACTTGCGTCTCGACCTCGTGGACAAGGTCGGTTTGAGGTTGGACTTCTATTGGTACGATGCGACGCCCCAGGGCGATCGTATCGAGATTCCCGGCCTCACGGATTCGATGGGAAACCCCGTCTGCCTTACGGTCGCATCGAGGCGCCTAGGTACATCCGTGCTTCTATGCTCGCAGGGAGGCATCAAACAGATTTCCCGTATCATCGTGCAGCGAGCGAACGGAACGGTAGATGCCCTTTGGCGGCAGGGCTCGGGTGACTGGCTTATTAACGGGGCAAAGTTCGAGGCCCAACGCGTACTCTCCTATACGGATACCAAATTCTCTTCAATGAACTCCCAAGCGGTGTTTGTTTTCAAGTATATGAAGAAGGCCAATCCAGAGATGACCGAAAAGGAGATTTGCGATCTCATTGGATATCCCCTTGAGGCTTACAAGGAGATTCAGCTCGACGAAGCCAAGAATGCGGAGGGCTTGGTGGGCGCCGAACTCATCGAATCGGATGCCAGCGACAGTTTCCAATCGGCACACGACTCCGAGGTACTGGACCACGACGATTCATCTAGCGATGATGCGTCATTTGGTAAGCATTTCGCCGTGGAAGACGACGATGACGCCTTCGATGATGGTGAGAACTCCGTGTTCGATGTCTGACATTTGCCACGGCGACCTCATTCATGATATTTTGAGCGTACTGGCGTAACCCCAAGCGCCATAAACAGGAGAGACGAATATACCCCCGACCGCGCGAGGCGCGGCCAGCTATTCCCAACTTGATTAGTTATGACTGACTCGGTATGACTCGACTCGTCTCTCCGCTCGTCCTGACAGGAGATGACAGGTTTTGCAGAAGCGCGAAGAGACAAGAATGCAAGAGGTTGCCGGAATCGGATCGGAGTGGTTCCGATGAAGTCGGCGGTCAAGGTGAGCGAGGCTATAGCCAGACTTCGCAAGCATGGCGACACGGCAGAGCTCGAGGAGGCAATCGACGATTTCCTTGCAGCCTATGGAGAGCTTCGCAGCCAGTTCTATTACGAAGATCAGGAGGCGCAGGCGAATGCCAAGGCGGCCTCGACGCTTCTCGAGGCCATCGATCGCGGCCTGATCGAGCTGCCCCAGACCGACGACGGCATCGTCATCATCCCCGACATGAAACTGCGCCTGCCCGACGGCGCGAAGCTCTACGTCAACTCAATCGAAATCGAATCCACCGCGACCGGTCACGCCCCGATTGTCCACTTCGAGGATGGCTCCTCCATCCGCTGTCGCCGCGGCTCAGGCGTCCAGATTGTCCGAATGCCCCTGGAGGAGGAGCAGAATGACAACTGAAAGAGAAGCCCCGCTCGCTTGGCCGTTCCGCATGCCCGTTCTGCGCGTCTTCCTGCTGCCGTTCGTGCAAAACAGGAAGCGAGACCGCTTGCTGCTCATCCTGCTCGCCTGCATAATGTCCACTGCAGGCTTTCTCATGCAGGGAAACGGATCGTATGACTCCGATGGCTGGTTCCTGCTCGCCACGGGGAGGGAAATTGTCAAGCATGGCATTCCGTACGCGAACCCGTGGTCCTTTTCATCCTATAGGCCGATTGTCGTCCAGCAGTGGCTGCACGATGTCCTGCTCTACGGTTCGTATGCCCTGGCTGGATACGCCGGCACGGTACTCTATCAGGCTCTCTTGGCGCTCCTCGTCGCCTTCTCTATCGCTTTTGCAATCCGAGGATTCGGCGATAAAGGCCTCACTTTGCCGCGCCTGCTCTTCTGTATAGGCCTAGCCCTTTTCGGGGCGGGAATCTACATCTCAATCCGTCCTACGGCATGGTCGATGGCATGTATGTGCCTGACAATCGGCGTCTGCACCCGCTGGCGGCGAACTGGCGATTGGCGCTACCTTATCGTCCTGCCCGCAATCACGGTGCTGCACGTAAACATGCAGTCTGCCATGTGGCTCCTCGATGTCTTCCTCGCCGGCTGCTTCTTGCTGCCCGACGATCTCGCCAAATTCAAAACCGTCACCCCCGAGGAGATGCTCAGCGAAATCTTCCCCCTCAGCCTCGCCTTGGTCGCGATGCTAGTCGCATCCTTTGCGAATCCCTACGGAGTCGATGGCGCCCGTTACGTGATAACGTCGATGGGGGCTGCATCGTACGGCAACGTGATTTCCGAGATGAAACCAGCCTTCGAGGCAACCAAAGGCTTCTGCGTAATCTTCTTCGCCGCCGGCATCATTCCTACGGCGTTGGCGGCGGAATCCTGCCATAAGCGCATAGACTTGTCTATACTCATAATCGTCCTCGCCACCTTCATCGCGACGATGCTCCATTGGCGAAACGTCTGGACCTTTTCGATCGCATGTGCCCTCGCCTTTGCGAGCATGCTTCCGAAAACGGAGGACCCGTCACCCTTGAAATCGCCGAGGACGACGAAATCCATTGCTCTGATAGCCCTCCTTGCCGTAATCGGACCGTTGGCCGCAAACTGCTATGTCTGTGCTACGAACTGCGGGCAGTCCTGCTGGGTGTCCTCCGAGCACTCGGCGTATCCCTTGGTGAAAGAGATTAACGAAAGTGGCTTCTACGACCCCGTCGTATACGCAGAGGATCCAGTCATCTACAACTACTTGGAATGGAAGGGGATGAAAGTCCCCTTCGACCTACGTCCCGAACTCTGGGATGAGAAAGGTGTCATGGGCATCACTTCCCCCTACCGCGACTACGTGGACGGCATGCAATCGAAAAAGGCAAAGCTGTCCTACCTAACCTCCAATGGCTTCGACTACTACATAATCTCGAAGGATTCGGCGCACTGGTATGAGAAGAGCCTGAACCTGAAGGTTGTCAATGCCACGGATGCGCTCGTTCTGCTTGAGAACGCAGGGTAGGGAAGTAAATTCAATCTCAGCGTAACGTCTACGATGTCGCGGACTACAACCGCAAGGTGACTTTTTCCTATGAACCTCTTCACAGAGGCTTTCGGTTTCGACGGTATCGCCCAATACAAGGCGAACGGCGCTGCCGCGAGCGTCCCCATCGTCGACTTCAATTGATGTTGGGCCGTAAATCCCAACCTTGATATAGCCTCCCGCCGATTCGGGAGGCTATACTATTGTTGATGTATCGGAAAGCGTTCCCCAAGCGCCTCAAGAAGACAGGAAGTGAATATGGCAGCTTATGAAGATCCGCGCGATTGCGGATTCGACCCCGAGCTCGTGAAGACCGCCCTGATGTCGCGCGAGCAGTTCGACTCCAAGCCCCGCAAATTGGTTCTCGGCATCAACATGGGAATCGCTGACATCGGAATCTGCCTCATGGACAAGCTGAACCAAGAGATCGTCCTCATGGCGACCCATCTGTTCGATTGCCCGTGGAATCCGAAAAACAAGACGAGCCTGGCATCGGCAAGACGCCAGGCGAGGTCGCAGCGCCGCAATATTGCCCGCCGCGCGGCGAGGAAGAAGCACATCCGCGAGATTCTGATGGCTCGCGGCGTCATTCCCGAGGGCGTGACCGCCGAGTGGTTCTCCGTACGCAAGGGCGAACAGGACAACATCCAGCTGCGCGTGAAGGGCCTAAGCCAGATCCTTTCCAGCCGCGAGCTCGCCCGCGTCCTCTACGGCTTCGCCAGCCGCCGCGGCTACATCGACCACGGTAAGGCCGACAACGACAAGGATGCCGGCAAGGTGAAAAAGGCCCTGAAGGAAAACGCCGAGATTATGGATGCGAACGGCTACGAGACGTTCGCCCAATACCTCGTGACGCAGCCGAGAATCCGCAATCGCCAAAATGACTACTCCCATACCATCGATATCGATATGGTGGTGGACGAGGTTCACGCGATTTTCCGCCATCAACGCGAGCTGGGAAACGAGCTAGCCACCGAATCGCTCGAGGGAGAATACCTCGCCGCCCTTCGCTGGCTGACGGATACGACCAAGCGCGACCGGATCATCTATTCTAAGGTGGGCTACTGCACCTATCTCGGCGAGCCGATTAGACGCGGACCGAAATCATCCATCTCATCCGAGATGGTCCGCGCCCACCAGACGCTCGCGAACGTCAAGATTGAGCATATCGGGTCAGTCGCTACGCACATTTCGCCCTTGACGCGCAACCAAATCGTTCACGACCTGTTCAAGGTCTCCAAGAACCCGAAGCCGCTGAAATGGTCCCAGCTGCGCAAGAAACTCGACCTTGCCGATACCGACACGTTCGCGGGAGTCCGCCAATCGGACGAGGCGAAGGATGTTTGCGTCAAAGTTCCCGCATGGAATGCCCTCTGCTCGACTCTCCATGACCTGAACCCGGCTCTACTCAACCGCCTGCATGACGATGTCGACCTCGCCGATGCAGTATGCGCTGCGGCGACGTTTGCATCCTCATCCGAGTCTTTCGCCACCCGTATTGCCGAGCGCACCGATGGATTGAAGCAAGAGGACATGGAGGCTCTCCTCGAGCTGCCCTATGGCTCGAAGCTGTTCACGGGGTACGGCTCGACAAGCCTGAAAGCATTACAGATGCTCCGAGATGCATTCGAGGACACGAACATCAATCGCCTGTACGATGCCGAGGTTGCAACAGGTCTGTATGACGCGCGTGAAGCACTGGCGGCTAAGCGCAACGCGAGCGATGACGGGCTCCTGATGCCCTATTCGAAATACTCACCGATCTGCACCAATCCGGTCGTCCTGCGTTCATGCGCCCAGATGCGCAGGATTATCAACTCGATTATCAGGCACTATGGCCTACCCGACACGATACGCGTGGAGGTGGCAAATGACCTTAAGCGCACTGAACACGAGAAGAAGCTCATTACCAGCGGGAACATCTACAACCGCAGGACAAACGAGAAGGCCAAGGACGATATCGTTGAATATCTCGGTCTTTCCGATGCCGATCAGGTGAGGGGCCGTGACATCGATAAGGTCCGACTGTACAACGAGCAGGGCGGCAAGGATCCCTACACGGGTCAGGGCATTGATTTCGGTCGCATGCTGACTGAAAAGGGTTATGTCGAGATCGACCACATCCTTCCTTTCTCGCGTTCCTGTGATAACGCGAGAACCAACAAGGTTCTCGTCCTGACGAAATCGAATCGCGACAAGTCGAACCGTACGCCCTACGAGTGGATGACCTCGGGCGAGCCTACCGCGCCGAACTGGGATGAATTCTGCATCCGCATGGATGTCTGGGCTAGCGGTAAGGAGCCGAAGCACTACTATTCCTCGAAACTCGCGAAGCTGAAGGAAGATAACTTCACGAATAACATCGACTCCTTCATCAGCCGAAACCTGAACGATACCCGCTACATGTCAAAGGATGTCGCGAAATGGCTTGCCGACTGCCTCCCGTTCCCCGAGGATGGACGAAAACACGTCTTCTGCGTCTCTGGTGCGGCGACGGCCTTCATGCGCGGAATCTGGCGCATCGGCATTCTCGACGATGCCGGCAAGAAGAACCGAGAGGACGACCGCCACTATGCCGTCGATGCCGCGGTAATCGCAGCCTGCACGTCCTCGATTGTCAAGGACATCGCCCTCATCAGTGAGGAGCACGCCACGAACCGAGATGCTGACCGCCTATTGGATGGCTCGCTGCCATATCCCGAGTACAGAAATCAGGTCAAGGCATGGATTCCCTGTATCGTGCCCACCTATTCACCGACCCGCACCGCAACGGGGGCGCTTTTCAAAGAAAATACCTTCTCCTACAAGGGTATTGATGGAAAGGGCAAGGACCTCATCAAGAAGAAAAAGGGCGCATTGGGTCCCTGCACCACCGCTTGGAAGGACGGCAAGGGTACTGCTAGGGCTTATGACGAGCAGTACAGTCTGCTTGCCGTATATGAAGAATCGGCCGCGCGTTGGCTTTTTGATCCCCTCTATTACATCGACGTGCAGAAGCGGAAGACCGAGGAACCGTTCATTCGAAAGTTCTCCAAGAATCTTTCAATCGACTACTGGGAGAAGATTCCGCTGACCGGAAACGAGCCGAGCCTTTTGTTGAAGCGCGGCGTTGTACTGATTCAAGACGGTATCGTTGGGCGTTATTATGGTTATGACATAGCACACAATAACGTAAAGCTGTCACCCTCTGGGAAAGTTTCCTTCCAGAAAACCGGCCCGCTCGCAGCCGAGAAGTTTCCAACGCCAACGAAGTGGACTGACGAATTGAGGATCATGCAGGAGGACTGCTTGGGTCTCTGCTGGCTTGAGTTCCTCACCGAACGGGCGAATCACTGTTAGTAGATAGCGGGAACTATGTGAAAGGGGAAGGCGCAATGCCTTCCCCTTTTCATGTTAAAAACTCAGGAAGAGCTGTGTTCCCGGTGTCTCATTTCCTCCAGAGCCCGAGGTTCCAGTGTTGACGAGGATTTCCCTGTCGACGTACTGTTTCTCGGTGAACTGCATCGCTACGACATGTCCTGCCGGCGGGAGGTTTTTCCTAAGCTGCTCCGCATGGGCTTCCGCTGACGCCCTGCTGAGGAGGTTACGGGAGTAGATGCTGTTCTGCTCTCTGATGTACCCATCGTCTTCCAAGAACCGCCTGAATTTGATATAGGCATCCTTGTTTGATTTGGTTTTCGTGGGGAGATCGAACATCACCAGGAGTCTCATGATTCTCATAGCCTTCCTTTCGTTCTCAGGCTGTCCGGTGTTGCCATTTCCAAACCGATGAGCGTGGGCAGCAGGAGCTGATCGGAATCCTTGAGTTCGATTGCCCTTCTCAGGGATTCGCAATAGACATCGATTGCCGTCTGGACGGGCATTTCCTTGTTGTCCAACAGAACGAGGACCGAGGTGGCCTTCGTCAGTGTATCCTTGTTCAACCTCGATAGCGGTGCCAAGAGGTTCTCTTTGACCACCATGAGATCTACAACGGCCCGAAACGGCTCGATGAGGTCATCGACTAGGTTGAATGCATTCTCGGCGCTATGGTGATGGATGCCGCGCGATACGAGCCATCCGTGCGAGACGGCGCATTGTGCGATGCCTGTCCTGAGGATTGCGTACCCGAAATTCAACGGCGCGGTCATGGGACCCGTCCATCGCGACCCGTAGGGGAGCAATTTAGAGAAGTATTCGCCGGCTGCCGCACCTTCCCGATGCGTCTTGTCATTGCTCTGGACATCCCTGGCATAGCTGAGGATTTTCTCGACATCGCATGGCTTGCCGCCGCAAAGCTCCAAGGCACGCGCTTGATTCTCAATTTTTCTGCGGACGATTTTCGCCCAGAGTTGGTTTCTGAGCGGTTTCGAGATAGCCAACTGATGCTCCACGATTTCCGCATGTCTTGAATGTGCGCCTATCGGGAGCGCCAGGCCGTTGGGCATATGATTGGAGCCGCAGAAAAGAACGCCTATCCCTGCATCATTGACCTGTCCCATAAGCGATGCCGTGATCGAGACTTGGGGGCTGTCGATTATGATGACCCAGATATCGGACAGGGGAATTTTATCGAGGACTTTATCCTCATGGCGATCCTTGATGACGAGACAATTGTCCTGAACGCAGAGGTACTTAGGTGTGCAGATTGTGACTGTCAATAACATAGGTGGCTCCGTTTCCCAGCATCTTTTGAGATATGGACGGGGTCTTTACGTATGTAGACAACTAATCGATAATGTTATTGCCAAACCGGCAAATTATATTCACCAATGCACCATATTTGATGAAGCATTTTATGAAAAACGGGGAAGGAAGGCCGAAGCGAGATGGCGATTTTTATCCAAAATTACAATGATTCGAAGCTGTATTCCGCTGATCTTTTCCTGAAAACCAGCTCTCTTGAAAGGCAATTGAGAGTACCGAAATCCGTTTTTCATAATTTGAAATTGAAAAAGCCCCTGCTAGAGGGGCTTTTTCAGCGGAGGGTATTCTAGCATCTCAATGAATGGCACTCCGCTAGGGCGATACGGGCGTAAAGAACTGGCTCGGCGATATTCTAGCATCTCAATGAATGGCACTCCGCTAGGGCTTCAGCGCCTCGATTGTCAGAAGCAGTATCATTCTAGCATCTCAATGAATGGCACTCCGCTAGGGCTCTGAAGGCCGTCTTCCGCTCCCTGCCGAGATTCTAGCATCTCAATGAATGGCACTCCGCTAGGGCTGTTCGTCATGGCATTCTTCTTCGACACGGATTCTAGCATCTCAATGAATGGCGCTCTGTTTGGGTAAGAGGATTCATCCCGTAGGATGAATCACTCGCGGAGTATATCCCCTCGGTTGGTTTTAGACTAGCCGAGGGGTGATCTCCTTTTTAGGTCACAATCTTGAAATAAAATCCCCAAGCGCTTTCACCAAAAGCGCCTTTTCATTTGTCCTACAATAGCTGATAACCTCCTATCGTTGCGCCGTTATTCCTTTTTTAGGGTAACGGCGCATTATCTTTCTGTTATACTTAAGTTATCAATAAGGCGTGCCCCAAGCGCCTTGCAAAACAGGAAGATGACAACATGCCCCAGAATCTATACGGTTCGCGTGCATCCCGTTTCCAAAATGGTGCGCGTCATGCCGAGTGAAACTGAATCCACAGAAGCCCAGGCGGCAAGCCCCATAATCGCCCCGCAGCAGGAGACGATAGTCCTTACGGCCTGTATGCGATCAAAGGACGTCCGCGAAGACGTCCTCCCGATGCTGATCGAGGACGATTTCGTCAAGTCCGACCATCGCACGCTGTTCCGCGCCATCCGTGCCATGCACGAGGCCGACTATCCGATCGATGAGGTCTCCCTGCTCGACTACCTGAAATCCAGCCGAAAGCTGGATGCCGCAGGGGGAGAGAAGGCCGTCCTGCGCATGTTCGAGTCCGATATGCCCCTGTTGTCTTGGCAGACCGCATTTGACCGGCTCATCGATGTCTCGAAGCGCAGGTCGCTCGTCATGGCCATGAACGAGATCGAGGCGAAGGCCTACGAGACCCCGACGGATATGAAGGCGTTCGCCTCGAAGATCGAAAGCTCGGTAGCACAGGTGACCGAACGCCGCGACATGCGGCCTTACCAGCATATCTCGTCGTTTCTCGGCGCGGCCGTGGACGAGGCCCACCACCTCGATAACGCTCCCTTCGATTCCACAGTCGTGAACACTGGCTTTGCAACTTTGGACGAGATGCTGGCCGGTCTCCGTGCAGGCCAGCTCATCGTGGTGGGAGCCAGACCTGCGGTCGGCAAGACCTCCTTCGCCCTAACGCTCGCGTTGAATGCGGTCCGCCAAGACGTGAAGGTCGGCATCTTCTCGCTCGAAATGTCCGGCAAGGAACTCGCCCAGAGGATCATCTGTGCGGAATCGGGTATCTCGATATCCCAATTCCGCATGGGAACCGTCCCCAAGGCCTCATGGGATGGCGTCGCGGCAGCCTGCTGCGATATCCCCGGAAACGGCATCGAAATCGAGGACAAGGCGAACGTGACGATAGGGGACATCTGCGCAACCGCCGCCCGCATGCTGCATGGTACCGAGCGCGGCCTGATCGTCATTGACTATCTCCAGCTCATTTCATCCGCGTCCGATGGTTCCAAGTTCCAAAACCGCGCAGTCGAGATCGGCGAGATAAGCCGCCGGCTCAAGGTGCTTGCCAAGGAGCTCGGCGTCCCCGTCGTGACGTTGGCGCAGCTGAGCCGCCAGGCCGAATTCCACCCGGGAGCGCCTCGCCTGTCGGACTTACGCGAGTCCGGGTCAATCGAACAGGACGCCGATACCGTCCTGTTCCTGTCACGCGACCCGGACGAGATAGAGGACGAGAAGTCGGGCGCAAGGCAGGTCATCCTATCGGTCGCGAAGAACCGAAGCGGCCCTACGGGCGATATCGACATGCTGTTCGTCCCCACGAGCACGAAATTCTACGAGGTTGGACCTAGGAAGGGGAACCGTGATGACTAAGAAGAAGCGTCGGCGAAACACAAACAAGGTCGTGGGTCGATGCCTTGAATCGGATGCCCACGCCCAGACGATTGATGAGGGCTTCGCCTTTCTCGACCGACCGATAATCAACCCGCGCGAGGCGCTTGCCTACCAGTGGGCCCTGCGAAACCTTGCGCTGGACAATATGCGGTTTAAGTCGGAGAGCACGCGCGAGGCAATCGATATGGGCACGAGCTATTACTCCGAAGGGTCGATAAGGGTGAAGGCGCATATCCTGAGCGGCATCGCAACCGATATCAGGTTCGCCTCCGATGACCCCGAAGCGGAAATCGACCGCATCATGATGTCGTTCGTAAAGGTCTTCGACGAGCGGGGGAATTGTTGGCGTCCAGTAGATTCGCACATCTGGCTGTTCATGGACAAGCTCGTAGCGCGTCCGAAAGAGGGTTGGGAGAACCGAAAAGAGGGGGAGGGCTTCGGGGTCGCGCTAGGCGACCGCGTCGTCTTCCTTGCCGAGGACAGAATCTATGACGGGCCGAGGGGGATGCGCCGCCACGGTGTGGGCGAATGGTCCATCCTTTCCTCGCGCCTCATGTTCGGTATAAGCGGCAAGAAGGGGAGTCGGATCCGCGAGGTACCCAGAAAGGTGGTCAAAGACGGCTACCTGATCTACCTGTCGAAAAGGGGGGAACAGGTCGGTTTCACGTTCGTGAATAACTCAGAATGGCAGGATTGCCAGGAGCGCTGCCGTGCCGCCGCGGAGAAAGAGCCATGGAGCCAGACGGCCTACCTGGAGCAGAACAGACACCCCCTGAGGAAATAGAGGAGAAAACCTATGGAGAAAGAAATGAAGAGCCCGCGTTGTTCCCGAGTAGTCCTCGTCGATTCAACCAGGACTGCCCAAGGGCATACTGTTTTCAAATTCTCGATCGATGCCGAGCATGCGATTACGGGCTTTATCGAGAAGACCGAAGGGGACAATTACATGATCTGGCGCCCGTATATCCGCTCATCGACGCAATCCGGCTATTGGAACGCCGGGCCGATGAAGCAGTTTATCGACGGGTACAAATCGGAAGAGGATGCGATGGCGGTCCTTATCGATGAGGCGCAGGATGTTCTTTGGGGCGACTGATGGACGAAATCGGGCTCGATCGGCTGCACAGACGCCTGAAACGCGCCTTGACGGCCAAGAACATCTCGCAGCGCGAGCTGGGCAGGAGGATCGGTGCGACGCAGGCGAGTGTCTCGCATTATGTGAACGGTAGGCAGCTTCCCGGAGCGACGACCCTTTTCAAGATTTGCAGAGAATTGGATGTCTCGGCGGATTGGCTTCTGGGATTGAAACGAAAGGAATCGGATATGAACGAATCTATTTGGACGACCGAGGGCGATGCGACGTGGCGGACGGCAGATGACTGCTCGTTGGTTGCCCGTATCGTGCCGGCAGAGGATGGGACACTCGAACTGGGAATCCTGGAGGGCGACACCGCCTGTGAATTGTTCGCCCAGCGATTCGACACCATGGATGAAGCCAAGAGGCATGCAGACGGAATCCTTGGCCGAAAGGCGCAGAGGGATAGGGACATCACATTCATCGAGAATGGGCTGGATGGCGTGCTGAGTCCCAACATCTCTGACGAGGACTATCTCGCAACTGCAACGCTCGATTGCGAGACGATGCGTACGCTGGTCGTACATGCCCTGCCGATCTGCACGGGTCCCAACGATCAGGAGGTCGCCGTGGCGCTCGCTATATCAGGGCCCGACGGCATCGAGATGGAGACGGATCAGGAGTCGGCCGCCCTGAAGCTGGCGACCGAACGAGCCGTGTTCCTTTCTGGGATCTGGTCGGTCTACGCATCGCCACGCGATACGGTCGAGGCCGTGAAAGAACTCATCTCCATACTCGGGAGGTTCTACCCATCGCTGATTCGGTAGACCGTTCGTGCTACCGATTGACAGTCTCCCTATCGGAGGTCTTCCTCTCCGCGGTCTCTGCCGCAACGAGGGAGGCCTCCTCTTTCTTGTCACCCATCATCTCATCGAGAGATTCCTCATTTTTCTTATTATTCTTATTATTTTCCTTCTTATCATTTTCAAGGATCGAGCCGGACTTTTCGCGGAGCGATTTGGCGAACTCACCGACCTTATCTCGATAGATCGTTACATAGGTCTTGTCATCGCCGTCAACGCGAGACAGCTTGAGGTCGTACCTGCTGTTGAACATGATCTGGAGCGACCCCTTTTCCGCTTCGCTGTCGAGATACTTATCCACCACGACCACTTTGGTTGTGAACCCCTCGAGGCTGTATCCACCGACCTTTACGCCATCGGGCAGCGAGATGGTGACCGAATTGAGCACCTGCCCGTACCGGTTGGTTTTTACCTTGCCGTCCTTATCTGACATGGGTTCACTAGCGAGGATGTTTTCATAGGGGATGACAACTTTCGGGTTATCGAACTTGACATCCTTCGCCAGATTCTTGGTGCCGATGAACTGACCATCGAGGGGTCTCTTTTCATCGGAGACACCCTTCTTGTCAGATACAGGCGCGGGCTGTACCTTCTTATAGGCCGGTTGAGGGGTGCTTTCGCGGCTTTTGTCCATCGGTTTCACATGGTTGCCGCGCTCGACTGTCTGTACGTCCCTGCCCCTGGGGATGTTGATGAGCCCCTCGCAGCACTTCTCCAAATTATCGAGGAATTCCCCGATTTTATCCTGGCCCACGGTCAGCTCGATGGCGCGACCGTCCTTGAATCCGCTCAGCTTCAAGGGTCGCGAGTCGTTGAACGCCGCCTGCAGGATACCCGTCTTCTCCGCACGTTCGAGGTATTTATCGGGGTTGATGATCTCGACTCGCAAGCCGTCCATGCTGTAGCCGTCCAGCTCCATCTTTCGCGGGAGGCGGATGACGATACGCGACATATCCTGCCCGTAACGGCTCTTAACGGCAGTTCCGTCTCGCCGCGTCGCGGCCTCAGAGGAGATGACGCTCGAATAGGGGATGTTGATGACAGTCTTCTCGACTTTTTCAGGTCGATCTTTGGAGGCGATACCGATGACCTGCCCCTTCTGCACGGGCTGAAGATCGGAATCGACGGGGTCGACTCGCTTCACGCGGCCGATTCCGAGTTTCTTCAGGAAATCGAACCCGCTGAGCGGGGTGGCTTTCTGGTTGCTGTTTTTTGGCATGCTGCCTCCTCGTTTCTCATATTCACCGATGAGGTTATCTATCGGTGGCGCGGCATGAGGGAACGGGACGAAAGAAGCGATTCGGCGGGGCGATAATCCTTAATAGACTTGACGGCGTGATATACTTTTGTTATCATAAGAACCGTAATCGATAGATAGATGCGCTTCCCCAAGGCGCATCGGACAGGAGAATGACGATGCCAGATTTCACCAGGCCGAAAATCCGTTTACATACGGTCAACATTCGCGAACAGTTCGTGGCCCCGCTGATGGACGGGAAGCTCAAGGCGATAACTCGCCTGAACGGTCGCGGCTATAACGCGGGGGACTGCATCCGTTTCAGCGTGCTGCCGATGCAGTCATCGGATGTCCAGTTCTCCGTGACTACCGAGGGCGAGCGAGAAACGCTACAGAATCGGTTCTACGAAATTACGTTCGTCATGTACGGCAAGGGGCTGAAGGAGGGCTACGTGACGCTCTCCTTGGAACTTGTCCGTGAGAGGAAGACGCTGGAAGCCCTGCGATTCGAAATCGACAGGACGGGGAAGACCGAGCAGAAATTCACAGATCCGCTCGATGCCTATGCTGATCTCTTCGACACCGCCTATCCCCAGTGTTATGATTCCCAGTATACGAAACGTCATGCTGAGCCCAGCTTGGACAGCATCGCCAAGGTAGCGACCGAGGCGGCATCCGACGCGGAGCGACCGCTCAGTTGCTAATTTCAAGGAGTGCATCATGCAAGCCATCGTTCTCTTCCTTTCCGACCCCTATAATGTGGCCGGTATTCTTCTATTCACCTACATCTATTTCATGGTCTGCAAGCGGATGCTGCACTTCCGTGCGTTCAACGTCTGGAACATCAAGACCAACCCTAACGCTTGGTGGCGTTTCGACCGCAGTTCCATCAAGTACGCCTATAAGGTCGGTCGCCGCCATGTTCCCAAGAAGATTGAGGACTTCTGCATCATGGTCAATCGCGTGATGTACCGCCGCGAGATTCTGGTCAAACTCTACGGAGAAGACGGCAACGATCTCCATATGCCCACCGTCTGGATGAAGAAATCCGACCTGACTCGGAAGGAACGCATGACCAAGACGCTCAAGTGCGTCCCCGTCTGTTCACCCGATAAGCACGGCTTTGCTTTCATTACCGAGAACCACGCCTACGTCAGCGCCGTCGAGACACTTGCCGGAAGCTCCCGCGCCGGCGGCAAGGCCTGCGAGTACGTCTCCCTGTACCACTACGAGATGATTCAGATGCCGCAGGAGCTGTTCATGGAGGACGAGGTCTTGAAGGCACGCGTCGAGCGTCTTAAGGAAGACCACGCCTTCATCGTCCGTCATTACAAGCGTGCCGCCCTGTCGTACCGCTTGGCCTATGGTAGCTGCCTGCCGCTCAAGTACTTCCTGCCCCATTACCAGTACAGCCCCATCAGTCATGACATGGCTATCATCTAGGCTCTGTCCGCACCCCCTTCTATAATCATCCGATATCTAGACTAGATAGGAACCTGATATGAATACCGATATCAATCCCGAGGACTTCAATAACGGCACCGGCGCCCACGATAGCGAAGAGGATTTGTTTTCATATGATCCCACAGACCCAATCGATGCCGGCACCACAGCCGAGCTTCCCATCGCTCACGAACTCGAGGACGCGTTGGCCCCCGAAGACGATGGCGATGCTTCCGAAGTCACCCAAAACCCGAAACGCCCTAGTGGACTGAAGCGCAGGCTCGTCGCAGGCGGCGTTGCGCTCGCCGTCGTGGCGGCGCTCGGCATCGGCCTGTCGCTGAACCACGAGGCAGTCAACATTCCCGATAACGCCCCCATCGCATCCGCTGCCGGTAGCGACTCAAAGGACGCCAAGACCTACACCGCCGCCGTCACGCTCGAGGCTGACGGCTGGAACGATGGGGACGGAGAGTTCTCCTACGAGGTCGTCGATGCCGATGGCAAGGCGGCGGCAAGAGGCGATATCGCCCCCGGCAAGGACGCGTCCGTCGACCTGCCCAAGGGAGCCTACGCGCTGAACGTCACCTCCATCCCGACCGCCAAGGACGGAAAGACCACCTGGCTGGTGCCCGATGCCGTCGATTTCGTGGTCGAAGGCAAGGGGGCATCCGTCAAGGTGAGCCTCGCCAAGGTCGACATGACCGATGACGCGGCCGTCGACGCTGCGATCGAGAAGCTCCCCGAGGAGGAGCGTGCCGCAGCCAAGAAGCTCATCGAGGCGAAGCGCGAGAACCCGAACGCCGATACCGTGGCGGCACCTGTGGCCAAGCCGAGCAAGGCGACCGTCCAGCAGGCCGCCGCAGCCAACGGCGCTTCTGGCAAGACCGACTCGAAGCCGGCATCCAAGCCCAGCTCCGGCTCCAGCTCGAACAAGAACGACTCCAAGCCCGCGTCGAAGCCCTCCGGGTCGAACAAGAATGATTCGAAGCCGTCTTCCGGTTCCAACAAGGGCGATTCCAAACCCTCCGGCTCATCGGGTTCGGGCAAGGACGACAAGCCCGCATCCAAGCCCTCGAACTCGGGCAATTCCGGAAGCAACTCAGGATCCGATTCCGGCAGCTCTAAGCCGGCTGAGCCCGAGAAGGTCTGGGGCATCGTAACCCCCGCATGGGATGAGCAAATCTACCCCCCCGCCGTCACCCACACCGAGACCCAGAAGCAAAAGGTCGGCGTGCAGTATATGGCGGATGACGGAACATTATTCGATAGCGAAGATGCCTGCTCTGAATATTGCTGGGATAACGGACTTCAGTATAGTTGTCTGCCCAAATACCAAGAGGTCACCGTAACCGTGACCGACCAGGCGGCATGGACCGAGACCGTCCACCACG
>OLOE01000547.1_pt1 | contig 18672 bp, 17 predicted proteins | sample 1673201 | NCBI WGS metagenome assembly OLOE01 (sample SAMEA3136765, study PRJEB25190) | human gut metagenome | biome: human gut; feature: human-associated habitat; material: faeces | place: Austria | collected 2013
TTTTGCTTACGGACAACGTCATAGCTTGGAAATTGAAGTAGCTAAAGAGATTGCACAAGAACAAGGCCTCAAACACCATGTTTTGGATATGTCTTTGCTTGGTCAAATTACTGAAAATGCTCTAACATCTGATATTGAGATTGAGGCAGAAGAAGGAGAAGTTCCTAATACCTTTGTAGATGGCCGTAATCATCTCTTCCTTTCTTTTGCAGCTGTTCTAGCTAAGCAACGTGGTATCACTGACATTGTTACGGGTGTTTGTGAGACAGACTTTTCTGGTTATCCAGACTGTCGTGATGTTTTTGTCAAATCGCTTAATGTCACACTTAATCTTGCCATGGCCTATGATTTTGTTATCCAAACTCCTCTCATGTGGTTAGATAAGGCTGAGACTTGGGCTTTGGCTGACCAACTTGGAGCTTTCGACTATGTTCGTGAAAAAACGCTAACTTGCTATAACGGTATTATTGGAACTGGTTGTGGGGAATGCCCTGCCTGTCACTTGCGTCAAAAAGGACTTGAAAAATATCTAGCAGAAAGAGGAGAAGCTTAATGTTCTTTGCACCGAAAGAAATCAAAAAAGAAACAGGTGAGTCTTTGGTTTACAATTCTCACCGTACAATGGTTTCTAAAGAGTTTACTTTTGATGCTGCCCACCATCTCTTTCATTATGAAGGCAAATGCAAATCGCTTCATGGTCATACCTACCATCTTCAAATAGCAGTGAGTGGTTACTTGGATGAACGTGGCATGACCTACGATTTTGGTGACCTCAAGAGCATTTATAAGGACCATTTGGAACCTCAGTTAGATCACCGTTATCTCAATGAGACTTTGCCTTATATGAACACAACTGCGGAAAATATGGTTTTCTGGATTTTCCAGACGACAAGTCAACATCTGCCAGAGGAGAGGGGACTTCGTTTGGAATATGTACGCCTTTATGAGACACCGACAGCCTTTGCAGAGTTTAGACGGGAGTGGTTGGATGACTAGAGAACGTGTACTTAAACTGCCAGTGCTTGAAATTTTTGGACCGACTTTTCAAGGGGAAGGCCGAGCTATCGGTCAAAAGACTATGTTTGTAAGGACAGCAGGATGTGATTACCACTGTGATTGGTGTGATTCTGCCTTCACTTGGGATGGTTCAGAAAAGCCAACTCGTATGACAGCTGACGAAGTCATTAAAGCTTTGGATGCGCTAGGAACTTACGACTATGTTACTCTATCTGGAGGAAACCCAGCTCTGCTAGCGGCTAATATGGCTGAACTCGTTTCAAAACTCAAGGCAAGAGGCGTAACCCTGGCCGTTGAAACACAGGGTTCTCGCTGGCAGGAGTGGCTAAAGGAAATTGACCAAGTAACCTTAAGTCCTAAACCGCCATCATCCAAGATGGAAGTCAATATGGAAACCCTTGACTTTATTGTTTCTCAGCTTGATTCTGATAAAGTTACCTTCAAGGTTCCTGTTTTCGATGATGCAGATTTAGCCTTTGCTAAAATGATTCAGGAACGTTATCAGCCAGATGTCATGTTTCTTTCAGCTGGTAATCCTGAACCTAAAGCAGAGGGTAATATTGTCCAACATCAATTAAATCGCCTAAAAGAACTATGGGAGACTGTAGCTGCTGATAATTCGTGGGGCAATGTGCGTGTCCTCCCTCAGCTTCATACCCTACTCTATGATAATGAGCGTGGTGTCTAATCTTCACATTCTATAAGATTAGAATTGATAGTGTTTTAACTTTTTTGATGATTAGGATTAGAAAATTAGATTAAAAATCGACCATATAAAGGTCTAGAAAAATTAACAACAGAGGAAGAAAAATGTCACAACAAGAAGAAATGAAAAACCTTACTCTCCTTGGTAATAAGGAGACACCCTATATTTTTGAATACTCTCCACAAGTCTTGGAGTCTTTTGATAATCGTCACACTGATAATGATTACTTTATCAAATTCAACTGTCCAGAATTTACGTCACTTTGTCCTATTACTGGCCAACCTGATTTTGCAAGTATCTATATTTCTTATATTCCAGACCAGCTCTGCGTTGAGTCTAAATCTCTAAAGCTTTACCTCTTTAGTTACCGTAATCACGGAGATTTCCATGAAAACTGTATTAATACCATTGGTAAAGATTTGGTGGAGCTTTTGAACCCTCGTTACTTAGAAGTTTGGGGTAAATTTACACCTCGTGGTGGTATTTCTATTGACCCTTATTATAATTATGGCCGTCCAGAAACTAAGTATGAAAAGATGGCAGAGCAACGTCTTTTTAATCACGATCTTTATCCAGAAAATATTGACAATCGTTAATATCATGCTAAAAGTCCTTATGTTAAGGGCTTTTTTATTTTGTTAAGCACCTGTCTTTAGGGTGTGAAAGAAAGCTGATCAATTATTTTTACAAGTAAAAGTAAGTTCATTGTTAGTTTTTTATTGGTCTGTTCTTAGAAAGTTCTATTATTAAAATAATTTGACAATAGAAGTATTATCTCCTACAATTAAAGTAAAACAGAAGCGTAAGCGCTTGCTTATAAAAGGTATATTTGTTTTTAAAAAAGGGGATGAAGACAATGAGAAAAAGTTTACGTCTATTTTCGTGCGCTGTTTTAGGGGCAGCAATATTAGCACCAACGGTAGTTGGTAATGATCATGCACAGGCCGATAGTTATTATGGCCGAGGTTACTATAATAACTATTCTTATAATCCATGGTATAACAACTATTATCCAAACTATGGTTATAACTACGGATACAATGGTTATTATCCAGGCTATAATTACAATTATGGCTATAACTACGGTTACAATAATTACTATCCAAACTATAACTATGGTTATAATTATAACTATAATTATGGCTATAACAACTATAATCCTGGTTACAACAACTACAACGAATCAGGTACTTACCGCTATAGCAATGGGTATTTGTACTACATCTTGAGTGATGGTAGCTACTATGTTAACTATAACGGACGTTGGGTTCGTGGTGGTGACTATAATAACAACAATAGTGGTTCTAATAATACACCAACGACAGGATATGAGGTTTTGAGAAATGACCCTCACTACCGTTACGAAAATGGTACTCACTACTATTTGAAAGATAATGGCGATTACTACTATTATTCAAATGGTAAGTGGGTGCTTGTTAAGGCTTCAAGCACAGATTCTGAAGCTCCAACAACTTCAACTGTAGATTCAACTTCATCAGCAAGTTCAGAAGTAGCCTCAACTGTGGATTCAACTTCATCAGCAAGTTCAGAAGTAGCCTCAACTGTAGATTCAACTTCATCAGCAAGTTCAGAAGTAGCTTCAACTGTTGACTCAACGTCATCAGCAAGTTCAGAAATAGCCTCAACTGTAGATTCAACTTCATCAGCAAGCTCAGAAGCACCATCAACCGTAAATTCAAGCTCATCTGCAACTTCAGAGGTACCATCAACCGTAGATTCAACGTCATCTGCAACTTCAGAAGCGCCATCAACCGTAGATTCAACTTCATCAGCAAGTTCAGAAGTAGCGTCAACTGTAGATTCAACCTCTGCCACAACTTCAGATGCTGCTTCAACAGGTAATTCAACTTCAGTAATCACCTCAGACTCAGTTGCTACTTCTGAGACAGGTTCAACATCAGAAACAAGTTCTGAAGCTCCTGAACTTGAAAAACCACCGTATGCGCCTGAAACAAACATTGACTATGATAAGTTGCCAAAACCAACATTGCCACCAACAGATTATCGCATGTATTCAGATCCACGATTTGTAGATGACAACGGTACCTATTACTACCGTGTGGCATTGACAGATGAAGATAATGCGCGTGGTATCGATGGTTATTACAAATGGGTTGATGGTAAGTGGAAACTCTACAATGGTACTGCCAATGATGACCCTGAGCTTGATCCAGATTTCCATAAACCAGCAGGAAACGATGAATACATGTACGATGACAACGCATCAAGTGTTAAGCTGTATTCTGAAAATGTAGTTGGTACTGGTAAAGCGGGAGAAGCTCTTCCGTTCCAAAATGTTGATGAATTCAAAGACTATGTCATTAATAATCTTGCTCCAAAATTCATAGACAATGCTGGCTGGGATTGTAATGTAACTTGGGAAATTGAAGATGTTGACAACTTCAACGCTTCTAAGGGTAGTGCTTGGGCACGTGACTATGTGATTACAGCTAATCTCAAGAGCGGTGTTGACGATAAAAAATATAGTGATGTTGAATTTGGTTATGTAAAATTTGTTTATCATGTAGAACCAACTGAAAATTCTGATTATGTTGAAGTTGATTCAGCTAAGGCTGCCTTTAATGAAATCAATGCTCAACGTACAGCTGCCGGTTTACCAGCGCTTACATGGTCTGATGATCTTTACAATAGCACAACTCTTCCACACGCCAAAGATATTTCACATACTTACAACAGTGACGGTATTGTTTACCGTCGTGAATCTGATGGTTCAGTTGTTGCAAATAAATGGTTGAGCAGTGGTATTCGTGAACTTCTCATGAGTCCAGATGCTACTCAAGCTGCAGTGGCTTGTGTTGTCGCAGGTGATGGTACTTACTACTGGACTTTGAATTACCAATAAGAAGATGTTAAATTAATTGTCCCAATAATGGAGGAGTCTGAGGTTAGTCTTGGACTCTTTTCCTTTATCTATTGAACGTTTACGCTTTCAATATGGTATAATAGAGCCTAGAAAGAAGGCGAAAATATGCAGATTAAGAGAGTTCAGGATTATATCTCTAAAGAGTGGTTCGATGAAACCGATGGCTCCTATTTCGAACGACTAAATAGTCGTTTGCAGGTGCTTTTGAAAAAAGATTACCCTGATTTACAAGGACATGATTTCATTAGTAATATTAGCCTTTTGGATTATAGGTTAGTTTTTCTCGACGAGATTATCGCAAATGCTAATGAGAAAAATGAGCACGTGCGTGAAACCGTTCATGATGTGACCAAGAGTTTGCTCTACGAGGACCAGGATGTCCAGGAACAATTGGATAGTCGAATTACTTTTGGTCAAAAAGTGGCGGATGAAGTGGCCCGATTTGGTGGATCTTGGACTTTTATCTTGTCATTTGTTGCTTTTATGGCTATTTGGATGGGGCTGAATGTTGTTCAACCCTTTGGGATTGCCTTTGATAAGTATCCTTTTATTCTGTTGAATTTGGCCTTGTCCACTCTAGCTGCCGTTCAGGCACCATTGATTATGATGAGTCAGAATCGGGCATCGGATTACGATCGATTGCAAGCACGAAATGACTATAACGTCAATAAACAATCAAAGGAAGAAATCCGACTTTTACATGAAAAAATTGATCACTTGGTGCAACAAGACCAATCAGATTTGCTTACTATTCAAAAATTGCAGACAGAAATGATTATGGGGGTTAGCCAACAAGTTGAAAAAATGTCAGACGATATTCGTGTCTTGAAAGAAGAAAGACTAGAAAGGGAGTCTCATGGGAACGAAAAAAATTAATTTAGTTGTTGTAACAGGGATGAGCGGAGCAGGTAAGACTGTAGCGATTCAATCCTTTGAGGATATTGGATACTTCACTATTGATAATATGCCACCTTCTTTGGTACCAAAGGTTATCGAATTGGTAAAACATAGTGAAGAGACAGATAAGATTGCTCTTGTCGTTGATATGCGAAGTCGCTTGTTCTTCGATGAAATCAACGATATTTTGGATAAATTGGAAAGCAATGAGGAACTTAATTTCAAGATTCTTTTCTTGGACGCTACGGATGGTGAATTGGTTTCTCGTTACAAAGAGACACGTCGTAGTCACCCACTGGCGGCAGATGGCCGTGTTTTGGATGGCATCAAGTTAGAGCGTGAGCTTTTGTCACCGCTTAAGAGTTTGAGTCAAAACGTAGTTGATACGACAGAATTGACTCCGCGTCAACTTCGTAAGGCTATTTCTGAACAGTTTTCATCTGAGCAAGACCAATCTTCTTTCCGTATTGAAGTTTTGAGTTTTGGTTTTAAATATGGACTGCCATTGGATGCAGATCTGGTTTTTGATGTCCGTTTTTTGCCAAACCCTTATTATGATCCTGCCCTTCGTAACCTCACAGGTTTGGATAAAGAGGTTTTTGATTACGTCATGAAGCATGCGGAATCAGAAGACTTTTACAATCATTTGAAACAGCTCATTAAACCAATCTTACCTGGCTACAAAAAAGAAGGTAAGTCTGTTCTTACTATTGCTGTTGGGTGTACAGGTGGTCAACACCGTAGTGTAGCTTTTGCACATCGTCTAGCCCAAGATCTAAAAAATGATTGGACAGTCAATGAAACACATCGTGATAAGGATCGACGTAAGGAGACGGTGAATCGTTCATGAAAAAACCAAGAATTACAGTAATAGGTGGGGGAACTGGTATTCCAGTCATTCTTCGTAGTTTACGTCATAAGGATGTTGATATCACTGCTGTGGTAACTGTAGCTGATGATGGCGGTTCTTCAGGAGATTTGCGTGATATCATGCAACTGACACCTCCAGGGGATTTGCGTAATGTTTTGGTAGCTATGAGTGATATGCCTAAACTTTATGAAAGAGTTTTCCAATATCGTTTTGATAAAACCGATGGCGCTTTGGCCGGTCATCCACTCGGAAATCTAATCATCGCTGGAATTTCAGAAATGCAGGGATCTACCTATAATGCCATGCAGCTTCTGACGAAGTTCTTCCATGTTACAGGAAAGATTTATCCAGCTAGTGAGACAGCCTTGACGCTTCATGCTGTTTTTCAGGATGGCCATGAAGTAGCAGGTGAGAGTAGTATTGCCCAGTATGATGGCATGATTGAACGCGTTTATGTGACCAATACCTATAATGATGAAGAGCCAAAGGCCAGTCGTAAGGTTGTTGATGCTATTATGAATAGTGATATGATTGTTTTAGGTCCTGGATCTCTTTATACATCAATTTTGCCCAACCTAGTTATACCAGAGATTCGTCAGGCTCTTATCGAGACCAAGGCTGATGTCACCTACATTTGTAATATTATGACTCAGTACGGAGAAACTGAGCAATTCTCAGATGCCGACCATGTGGCTGTTCTTAATCGTCATCTTGGCTCTGATGTGATTGACAATGTCTTAGTTAACATCAAGAAAGTGCCTAAGGAATACATGGCTAGTAATAAATTTGATGAATACCTTGTTCAGGTTGAGCATGATTTTGAGGGCTTACGTCGTGAAGCTAAAACAGTTGTGTCTTCTAATTTTTTGCGACTTGAAAATGGTGGTGCCTTCCACCATGGTGACTTGGTAGTGGATGAGCTCATGCACCTAGTGAGGAACAAGTCATGAGTTTCACAATTAAGGTTAAAGAAGAGATAATTGCTGCTTCAACCAAAGACAAGGCTGAATTGTCAGCATTGATTAAGATGTCTGGTTCAGTTGGATTGACCAATCAAGGTTTGACTCTTTCCATCTCAACAGAAAATGCAAAGATTGCGCGACATATCTACCAATTAATGGAAAGTCGTTATCAGAGTAATCCTGAATTGAGACATCACAACAAGACCAATCTCAAGAAAAATCGTGTTTACACGGTTTTTGTCGCTGACCATGTCAATGATATTTTGTCCGATTTACAATTGGCGGATTCTTTCTTTGGCTTTGAAACAGGTATTGAAACATCAGTAATGGAAGATGACGAAGCTGGAAGATCCTATTTACGAGGCGCTTTTTTGGCGACTGGAACAGTACGTGATCCTGAAAAAGGCCGTTATCAATTAGAAATTTTTTCCGTTTACCAAGACCACGCAGAGGATTTAGCTTCTCTCATGAAAAAATTTATGCTCGATGCTAAGGTTTTGAGTCATAAAAATGGGTTTGTGACCTATCTTCAAAAAGCTGAGGACATTATGGATTTTCTCCTTGTTATCGGTGCAATGAACTCTAAGGATACCTTCGAAGAGGTCAAAATTATGCGAGAAACCAGAAATGATCTGAATCGTGCCAATAATGCGGAAACAGCCAATATTGCTAGAACGATTAGTGCTAGCATGAAAACAATTAATAATATTATCAAGATTATGGATACGGTTGGCTTGGAGATTTTACCGGTGGAGCTGCGCCAAATTGCCCAACTCCGTATTGCCAACCCAGATTACTCTATCCAGCAGATCGCAGATAGTATAGAACCTCCTCTGACCAAGAGTGGTGTTAACCATCGTCTCAGAAAAATCAATAAGATTGCCGACGATTTGTAAGTAGAAAGGAAGCTTTTATGGCTTGTACAACGATTTTAGTAGGTAAGAAAGCCTCATATGACGGATCTACCATGATTGCACGTACTGAGGATTCTCAATCAGGCGTTTTTACGCCCAAAGAATTTCTCGTCGTGACCCCTGAAGACCAACCGCGTCATTACCAGTCTGTGCTTAGCAATTTTTCAATTGATTTGCCAGATAATCCTCTACGTTATACCTCTGTCCCAGATGCGCTTGGGAAAGACGGTATTTGGGGTGAAGCTGGTATTAACTCAGCTAATGTTGCCATGAGTGCAACAGAAACAATCACGACTAATGCGCGTGTTCTCGGTGCAGATCCTCTTGTTAAAGATGGTTTTGGAGAAGAGGATATGTTGACTTTGGTCTTGCCATATATAAAGACGGCGCGTGAAGGTGTCCTTCGTTTAGGAGAACTCCTTGAAACTTACGGAACTTACGAGTCTAATGGTATTGCTTTTTCAGACACTGAAGAAATTTGGTGGTTGGAAACAATTGGTGGTCACCATTGGATTGCAAGACGTGTTCCAGATGATGCCTATGTTACTAATCCAAACCAACTTGGTATCGATCACTATGAGTTTGAAAATCCAGACGACTATCTTGCCTCACCAGATATTCGAGCTTTTATTAATAAACATCACTTGGATTTGACTTATTCTAATGAACACTTTAATCCACGTTATGCTTTTGGTAGCCAACGAGATAAGGATCGTCATTATAATACACCACGCGCTTGGGCTATGCAGAAATTTTTGAACCCAGAAAAAGACTATGATCCAAAATCATTCTTTATTCCATGGTGCCAAAAACCATACCGCAAAATTACAGTTGAAGATGTTAAATACGTTTTGAGTCTTCATTACCAAGATACGCCTTATGATCCTTATGGACCTCAAGGAGATGCGGTAAGTCAACGCCAATTCCGTCCAATTGGTATTAACCGTACTAGTCAAACAGCTCTCTTGCAAATGCGTCCTAACAAACCATCAGAAACAACTGGTATTCAGTGGTTAGGCTATGGATCAATGCTATTTGGTACAATGGTGCCATTCTGGACTCAGGTCGGAACAACACCTGCTTATTTCCGTCAAACAACTGATAAAGTAGATACAGGCAATTTCTACTGGAGTAATCGCTTGATTGCTGCTATCTGTGATCCTCATTTCCAACAGCATGAGGCTGATTTGGATGCCTATGTAGAAACAACGATGGCTCTTGGCCATGCTATGATTAATCATGTCGACAATGCTTTAGCAAATGGTGAGAGTATTGATTTTGAATCTGAAAATCAAAAGATTAGTGACCAGATTCAGTCAGAAACAGATAAACTATTGGCAAAAGTCTTAGATGATGCAAGTAATTTGATGACCAATCGTTTTTCTATGAGTGATTAAAGTCATCAAAAAAGCCTTTCCATAAAATTGGAAAGGTTTTTTAGTATTCTAAACATTACTTGTTTTCTTCATCTAGTTTCGAGAGAATCTGATAAAGTGTAATGAAAAAGAAAAGATTGAGTGAAATGAGAAGCCCTGATGCCCATGGCAAATCGCTTTCTAAATTTCTAAGAGGTGAATTCCAAGCAAAGTGTGTCGCAAAAGCACCACAAGCATAAAGAATACCAATAAGACTGTACTTGGAATTAATGAGTTTTTGACGTGAACGCCATATAAGGACTAGCCCCATAGCAAGGAAGGATGTGTAAAGCCAGTGAGACGATACAGCACCAATAGTTCGACCAAGAATCCCTGAAACCGTATAAGAAAAACCATCAGGCAAATCTGAAAGAATATAGGAGAAATCTTCACTAATCTGGAAGCCAAGACCTGCCGTAATAGCGACAAGCAAGAGCCCCTTGTAACTTTTTGTTGGCACCATATAGATAGCAAAGAGAAAAGCAGCTAGTTTGAGGGGTTCTTCAACTAGGGGGGCCATAAGGGCATCCTCAAAGCGGTAGAAGAAACTCTTTGAAGAAAGATGAGCAGTCACCCAGTCGTGAGAAATGGTATTGGCATAACCAGCTATCCATCCTGTAATAAAGACTCCACCAATTAGAGCAAATACGAGAACAAGTGGTTTCACCTGCCATCTCTTGCCTAAGTATCGAACCAGAAATATTCCTGGTAGGATATAACATAGGGCAATCAGTGTTGATAGTCCAATAATACCATATGCTGAACCAGACAAGGCACCGGAGGTGTATGATTGCGTATCATAAGTCAGGCCAATGGATGCAAGCAATAAAAAAAGATATAGGGTTAATTTACGAAACATGTATAACCTACTTTCCAAATGATATTTCCAGTATATCAAATATTTCTTTTTCATCGAAATATTTCAATTTTTTTATTTTAGTACTTGCAAAATAAATGAAGTGTGATATACTTAACCAGTAAACTATTAACTGGTTAAGTATTTTGAAAGGAATATCATGAAAAAGAAACGCATTTTTGGCCTAGCAGGAATAGCAGCAGTTGTTTTAGCTGCTGGTGCAGGTATTTATTATACGACTAGTCACCACGGTTCAAAAGGAAATAGCGACTTGAAGGTTGTGACCAGCTTTTACCCTGTTTATGAATTTACAAAGCAGGTTGTTGGCGATGAGGGAGAGGTGTCTTATCTTATTCCCGCTGGTAGTGAAGCCCACGATTTTCAACCATCTACTAAGAATGTCGCTGACATTGAAAAAGCAGATACTTTCGTCTACCTAAATGAAAATATGGAAACCTGGGTTCCAAAAGTTGAAAAGTCTATCAACACTAAAAATACAAAAATCATTAAGGCAAGTCAAGGCATGGTTCTCTTACCTGGAATAGAGGAAGAAGATCATGATCACGGTGGAGAAGAGCATCACCACGAATATGATCCTCATGTTTGGCTCTCACCTAAACGTTCTCAAAAATTAGTTGAAACTATTAGGGACGGTTTGATTGCTCAACACCCAGATAAAAAAGCAGTCTTTACAACCAATGCTGAGAAATACCTTAAAAAATTAAAGACTTTGGATAAGGAGTATACTGAAGCCTTAAGTCAAGCGAAACAGAAAAGTTTTGTTACCCAGCACTCAGCTTTTGCCTACCTTGCTTTAGATTACGGTTTGACACAAGTACCAATTTCAGGTGTTTCAGCTGAATCTGATCCATCTGCAAAACGTATCGCTAGCCTTTCTAAGTATGTCAAAGAATATGACATTAACTATATCTACTTTGAGGAAAATGCTTCAAGTAGCGTTGCCAAAACCTTAGCTAACGAAGTAGGAGTTAAGACAGCAGTTTTAAATCCAATTGAATCACTAACTAAGGAACAGTTGAAAAAAGGTGAAGATTATGTCAGTGTTATGACTGAGAATCTAAAGAATCTTCGTTTAACAACAGATGTTGAAGGGAAAGCTATCCAACCTGAAACAGGAAGTGATGATAAGAAAACAGTCCAAAATGGTTACTTTGATGACAAAGATGTCAAAGATAGGGAACTTTCTGATTGGTCTGGTGAATGGCAATCGGTCTATCCTTACCTCCAAGATGGTACTTTAGATCAAGTATTTGAATACAAAGCTCTATTGAATAAGGATAAAACCGCACAAGAGTACAAAGAGTACTACACTAAGGGCTATCAAACAGATGTTTCTAAAATTGCTATTGATGGTAAAAAGATGACCATGACTTTCACAAAAAATGATGGAAGTAGCGTGACACACACTTATCGTTATGATGGTTATAAGATTTTGACTTATGCTTCTGGTAAAAAAGGTGTCCGTTATCTCTTCACAGCAACTGACAGTCAAGCTGCTGACAATCCTTACCAATATGTCCAATTTTCAGATCATCAAATAGATCCAACAACTTCAGCACATTTCCATATTTTCTTCGGAAATAGTAGCCAAGATGAGATTCTAAAAGAGATGGACAATTGGCCAACTTACTATCCTGAAAAACTTAGTGGCTTGGAAATTGCACAAGAAATGGTTAGTCATTAATACTAGAATTGCACTCATTCGTGAGTGTTTTTCTTTTTTTAAAAAATCTTTCATTTCTTAAACTCTTAGAAAATCACTAGTGTCATTATTTTTAAATAGAAATTTAAAGCATGGTATTTTTTCTAAAAAAATCCTGTAAAAAATTAAATAATTACTACATTTTTTCATTCTTTAGTGGTACAATAATAGTACGATTTTCAGATGACCAGGAGAGACCCATGAACCAGTATTTAGTAGCGATACATTATATTCAACTGCTTCAAGCAGAACTCGATATTCTAAATCATGATGCACGCTTGCTTTTTGATTTAAAGATTGAACCCAGTCTTGCTAAACGAGAGCTTGCTGACTTGAAAGTATCCCTATCTAAATTATCTGACAAAAACCTTTATATCGAAGGTACAATCTGGTATCAACCAAGTTTGTTTGCAATCATTGATCAAAATTTAGGGGTTATTGATGACTGGCTCAAGGAATTAGATGACTTCTTTGAATTTACCTATAGTACAACAGTTTTCACTGTTTTGAAAGAAAATGAAAATCGAAGTTACGACTTATTACTTGGTCTCTATAGCCGTCTTGAATACGTTATTTCAGAAATAAAAAATTGCCGTTAGATGACTAACGGCTTTTAGTATATAGAAAAATATAGGTTCTGTTTTAAATATCAAATAATTTGACAAAATACCCAAATGTGTGTAAAATAAAATTTGAAAATACTCTAATAAAAAGAATGTTAAGTTAAAGGAAGATAATAACTAAGTGAGTAAACAGGGGTTGAAATTGGGGGCTTTTGTTAAATATTATTTAGTGAGCCTTGCGTCACTGAGCTTTTTATGTCTTATTTTGTATGGGCTGTATTCTTTAAACGGGCTCATTTCTTTTTCTCTAGACAGAACTTCAAGTCTTGAAGTTAAGCATTATTCAGGGCAGACTACATCTTCAATAAAACAAGATGGTGATTATAAGGTTCAGGATATTAGTGGTGAAACTAAGAGTTACAATGTTGATTTGAAAGTAACAAACGATGGGGACAAGGTTATTCAAACCTATGTCTTTGAGTATAAAAAATGATTCTATAATAAAAACTCACAAACTTAGCAAGATTGTGAGTTTTTTAGATGTCTTTTACCAAAGTCCTAATAGCTTTTGCATGAGAAGAGAAGCAAGACTGATTAATAACCAGCAAACTCCTCCCACTAGAAGTGCTGAGCCTCCTTTAGTGATTAGTTGTTTGAGATTTGTTTGGAAACCAATAGCTGTCATGGCCATAATAATCATAAATTTCGAAAGGTCTTTTAAAGGTGAAAAGACAGCAGGTGTTACACCGAGTGACATTGAAACAGTTGTAATCAGTGAGGCCAAAAGGAACCAAAGGATAAAGTTAGGCACTGCTTTGGCTAGCGAGAATGCTTCCTTTGTATTGTCTTTTCGCGACTGCCATACAGAAAGCCCAAGAGTTATAGGGATGATAGCAAGCGTTCGAGTCAACTTAACAATTGTTGCCTGCTCTAGAATGGATGTTCCATGTAAGCTATCCCAAGAGCTGGCTGTAGCAGTTACAGAAGAAGTATCGTTGACAGCTGTTCCAGCAAATATGGCAAAGCCTTGATTGCTAAGTCCCAACCAGGATCCCAAGTGAGGGAAGAGTAGAGCTGCTAAGATGTTAAAAAAGAAAATTACAGAGATTGCTGTTGCAATAGATTCATCTTTAGCCTTGATTACAGGAGCAGTTGCAGCGATAGCAGATCCCCCACAAATAGAAGAACCAACACCTACTAAAGTAGCAATTTCACTATCTAGCTTGAATACGCGATGAACGGCATAAGCAGTAAGCAGTGCTGTAGTAATTGTCACTAGAATAATGGGAAGTGATGTCACGCCAACCTTAAAGACTTGGGAAAGATTTAGTCCAAATCCAAGAAGAATAACAGCGTATTGTAATACTTTTTTAGAAGTGAATTGCATTCCTGCTTTAAGTTTCTGAGAATCTCTTAGAATAATTCCTAGCAGAAGTCCTATAAATAAACCAAGGACAGGCCCACCAATAATAGGAAATAAGTTTCCAAGGAACCATGCCGCGAGAGATATAAGTATTGCAATACTTAACCCTGGTAAGAATTCTTTTATTTTCATTCATTTATCTCCTTAAAATTTGACTATATTATAGCTTATTATAAATATGATGTAAAGGTGACATTTGCTTTATTTATCAAGGAAAATAGGTCTGAAAGTTGCGACTTGTCAGTTTTTCTGATAGAATAGTATTAAAATATTATAATTGAAGATTTTATGAAGGAAGGGTTGTATGTATCGTCATTTAAAAAAGTATATGATTTTTATCGTAGGAGCTTTCATTTGTTCTCTTTTTTTGGTTCTAGCTTTTACAACAGATAGAAAAAATGATAACAGTGTTAATGCTAAAGCTGAAGCTGCTTATAACCAAACGACTACTGCTTTTATTGGTAATATCGGTGAAACTGCGAGACAAATTGGTCAAGATTACAATATCTATGCTTCTGTTCTAATTGCTCAAGCCATTCTGGAATCAAATTCAGGTCAGTCAGGTCTGAGTCAAGCTCCTTATTACAACTTCTTTGGGATTAAGGGCTCTTATAATGGAAACTCCGTTACTATGCGTACTTGGGAAGATGACGGTACAGGAAAGACTTATGAGATTGATGAACCCTTCCGTTCTTATGGAAGTCTGAGTGATTCCCTAGCAGATTATGCTGCTTTGATGACGTCATCTACTTATGCAGGTACTTGGAAATCAAATACAAGTAGTTATGCAGATGCTACTCAGGCACTGACAGGGACTTATGCTACAGATAGTCTTTACGCTTCTAAATTAAATAGCATTATTGCATACTATGGTTTGACTGCCTATGATCAAGCTCCAGTTACCCAAGCAACTGGTTCAACAAGTGGCCTTGTTTGGAACAGCTATAGAGGCTCATACACAGATGCTGATACCTTATCTATAGATGAAGCTTGGGCAAGCTATAAAAATTATAAATAATGATGAGAGTCGAAAGGCTCTTTTTTGTGCTTTCAATTGGATAGTTTTGGCGATAAAAAGTCCCCAACATTATGTGCTGGGGCTAACATCTATTAGTTGTCAAAAGTGACTTCTTTAACGAGGTTATCAAGGAATTTTTCCCCCATTTTAGAGAGGGTTGCCTTTTCATGCTTCAGGTAAACAATATCAATTTCATCATCAATATCAAGTGGGATAGAGACAATGTTATCACCATTCAAATTACTATTTAAAATACCTGTAGCAATGGTGTAACCATCCAAACCAATTAATAGGTTGAAGAGTGTCGCTCGGTCTGAAACCACGATAGACTTTTTATGGGGAATCTGAGATAGAATCTCTTCAGAATAGTAGAAGGAATTATGAATCCCCTGATCATAGCTAAGGTATGGAAAGTCTTCTAAATCTTCCAAAGAGACAACTTCATGCTTAGCTAATGGGTTTGACTTGCTGACAAAGATATGGGGTCTAGCTTTGAAGAGACTGGTATATGTGAGGCGGTTGTCATCAAACATCTTAGTCAAGACATCTCGATTATAGCTGTTAAGGAAGAGAACACCGATTTCTGAACGGAAGTTCTTAACGTCCTCAATGATTTCATAAGTACGTGTTTCGCGTAAGAAGAGCTCGTAACGTGTCATATCAGCTCTCTTGAGAAGTGAGACGAAGGCATTGACAACAAAAGCGTAGTGTTGAGAGGAAACACTAAACAATTCACGTGTTTCTGTGTGACTCTTGTAGCGTTCTTCCAAGAGATTCGTTTGTTCCACTACCTGACGGGCATAAGAGAGAAACTCAACTCCATCCTTGGTTAAAGTGATTCCCTTGGGGTTACGGATAAAGATATCAATTCCCATTTCTCTTTCCAAATCACGAACAGCATTTGAAAGACTTGGTTGCGTAATGAAAAGTTGTTTTGCAGCTTCATTCATTGAGCCGGTTTCGACGATTTTGATAATATAATGTAATTGTTGAATTCGCATAGCCTTATTATAGCATATTTTAAGGATTATTCCTTAGGATAAGAGACAAGTAAAAGGTCTTTTTAGGACTATACCAATTTTTATGCTTGACAATGTCAAATATATCGAATATACTGTCCTCGTTAAGCTTTTTAAAGAGCTTATTGACTATACCAATTTTAAATGAAGGAGACATGACCTCTTTGATCTGAGGTTATTATTAAAAATATGTGTGGAATTGTTGGTGTTGTAGGTAACACAAATGCAACTGATATCTTGATTCAAGGACTTGAAAAGCTAGAATACCGTGGTTATGATTCGGCTGGTATCTTTGTAGCTGGCGAAGCATCTAGTCAATTGGTTAAGGCTGTTGGCCGTATTGCGGAACTTGCTGCTAAAACTGAAGGAGTAGAAGGGACAGCAGGTATCGGACATACTCGTTGGGCAACTCACGGTAAACCAACAGAGGATAATGCTCATCCACACCGCTCAGAAACAGAACGTTTTGTTTTGGTTCACAATGGTGTTATTGAAAACTATCTTGAAATTAAGGAAGAATACCTTTCTGGTCATCATTTCAAAGGTCAAACCGATACTGAAATTGCAGTTCACTTGATTGGAAAATTTGTTGAAGAAGATGGTTTGTCAACTCTTGAAGCATTCAAGAAAGCTCTTCACATTATCCGTGGATCATATGCCTTCGCTCTCATGGATTCTGAAGATGCCTCAACAATTTACGTGGCAAAAAACAAATCACCACTTTTGATTGGTCTTGGTGATGGCTATAACATGGTCTGCTCAGATGCCATGGCTATGATTCGCGAAACTAATCAGTACATGGAAATTCACGATCAAGAGTTAGTTATCGTGAAAGCTGATAGTGTCGAAGTCCAAGATTATGATGGTACTGTTAAAGAACGTGATAGCTATACAGCTGAACTTGACCTTTCTGATATTGGTAAAGGCACATACCCTTACTACATGCTCAAAGAAATCGATGAGCAACCTACAGTAATGCGTAAGCTTATCCAAGCCTACACAGATGACAAGGGTCAAGTGACTGTAAATGCTGATATTATTAAGGCTGTTCAAGAGGCTGATCGTATCTATATCCTTGCGGCAGGGACATCATATCATGCTGGTTTTGCTTCTAAGAAGATGCTTGAAGAATTAACAGATACACCAGTTGAACTTGGTATTTCTTCTGAATGGGGTTATGGTATGCCACTCCTTAGCAAGAAACCTCTCTTTGTCTTTATTAGTCAATCAGGTGAAACAGCAGATAGCCGTCAGGTTCTTGTTAAAGCTAACGAGTTGGGTATTCCAAGTTTGACAGTGACAAACGTTCCGGGATCTACCCTTTCTCGTGAAGCTGACCACACAATGCTTCTTCATGCTGGACCAGAAATTGCTGTAGCTTCTACTAAAGCTTACACCGCTCAGATTGCAGCTCTTGCCTTCTTGGCTAAAGCAGTCGGTGAAGCTAATGGTAATGAAAAAGCTAAAGCTTTCGACTTGGTACATGAATTGTCACTTGTAGCACAATCTATCGAATCAACACTCTCTGAAAAAGAAGTTATTGACGAGAAAGTGGCAGCCCTTCTTGCAGAAACACGTAACGCTTTCTATATTGGTCGTGGTCAAGATTACTATGTTGCTATGGAAGCCAGTCTTAAATTGAAAGAAATCTCATATATCCAATGTGAAGGTTTCGCAGCAGGTGAGTTGAAACATGGTACAATCGCTCTTATCGAAGATGGTACACCTGTTATCTCCCTCCTGTCTGATCCTGTTCTTGCTAGTCATACTCGTGGTAATATCCAAGAAGTGGCAGCGCGTGGTGCTAAAGTATTGACCATCGCTGAGGAAAACGTTGCTAAGGAAGGTGATGACATCGTTCTTAATAATGTTCACCCTTACTTATCACCAATTTCTATGGTAGTACCGACACAATTAATTGCTTATTTTGCGACGCTTCACCGTGGACTCGACGTCGATAAACCACGTAACTTAGCTAAATCAGTTACAGTTGAATAAAAATACTAACATCTCTTACATTGTAAGGGGTGTTGTTTGTTTTTCTTGTTTTCACCCTTGCTTAATTAAGTAATCTAAAGTAGAATAGTATTTATATCACAATTTTAGGAGAGAATTATGTCATTACCAAATTGTCCAAAATGTAACTCAGAGTATGTTTATGAAGATGGAATCTTGCTAGTATGTCCAGAATGTGCCTATGAGTGGGATCCAAACGAAGTTGCAGAAGAAGAAGGACTTGTGGTTCTTGATAGTAATGGAACACGTCTTGCTGACGGCGATACTGTTACAGTTATCAAAGATTTGAAAGTTAAGGGTGCTCCGAAAGATATCAAGCAAGGAACACGTGTTAAAAATATTCGCTTGGTTGAAGGTGACCACAACA
>OLOE01000570.1_pt1 | contig 18353 bp, 13 predicted proteins | sample 1673201 | NCBI WGS metagenome assembly OLOE01 (sample SAMEA3136765, study PRJEB25190) | human gut metagenome | biome: human gut; feature: human-associated habitat; material: faeces | place: Austria | collected 2013
CTTGGTTCTACGCGTCTGGTTTATCCATCTGACAGTCAGCAAATTACGCTAAGTGCCCTCCGGTAACAATCAGGGTTTTCATGGGGGGAAGGGAAAGTAAGGCGCTTCTGGGATATAAAGAGCGGGTGAAAGGGTTACCCTTTCACCCGCTCCAATATGGACGTTATGCACGCAGCCTACATGGGAGGCAGCAGGCCTTCGGAGGCGGGAAGGGCGCTTTCCGGAGCGGCCGCAGTGGGAAGGGCATTGCCGCGTACGGGCTGGCCCGTGGCGTCAATGATCTGTCCCGTTACGAAGATCATCAGATTCTTCTTGATGTGGTTGTCGGAGTTGCTGCGGAAGAAGCGGCCGATGAGAGGCAGGTCACCGAAGATCGGCACTTTGTCTTCCACCGTCTGCACGTTTTCCGTGATCAAACCACCGATTGCCACGGTATGGCCGTCGTAGATGAACAGGGACGTTTCAACGGACCTCTTGGAGAAGATCGGCTGCTCGATGCGGTTTTCCGTCAGCGTCAGGGACATCGGCTTGCCGTCGGAACCAACGCCGGTGGACTGGATCGGGCTGCCGTAGTTCACGAAGCCTTCAAATTCCACGATGCTGGGCTTGAAGTTCAGGTCGATGATGTACTTGTTGTCTCCAATGGTAGGCACCACTTCCAGAGTTACGCCGACGGGCTTCATTTCAAACACGCCGGGAGTGGCGGGAGTGACAGGGAAGCTGGATATCTGGGGCTGGATCTGATTGCCCAGCAGGCCGTCCACGATGTTACCGTTGTTCCCATAACCGTAACCATTGCTATAGCCGCTGCCTACGGAGTTGGGGAGTTCCGGCGGTTCGTATTCGGTGGGATACCAGAATTCGCGGATGATTTCAATCTTGGCGGTTTCACCGGACTTGGCGGTCACGCTGGGGGCAGTGAGAACGTCAGACCCTTTTTTCTGGGACAGGCCGCGCATCAGCATCTGGAAGGAGCCTTCGTCATAAATGCCCGTCAGGGACATGATGCCGGGAGCGGCGTTTTTCTGGGAGGCTTCAGAGCGGTTGGTGCTGTTCAGCAGATTGTCCACGGAGTTCTTGGTGATGGCGTAGTCACCCGTGCGGTTGCCGCCGGTAACGAGGCCGTTGATGGTGTCGCTGCCGCTGTTTACAGGCCAGCCGGTCACGCCGCCGGGAGACTGGGTAAAGCTGTCGGAAGTGGAACCGGTGCCGTAGTTCGTGCCGCCGCCCAGGAAGGTGCTGCGGTCATTGCTTACGGAGAACGGGGTGACAATCCAGTCAAAGCCGAGTTCTTCCGTGTTTTCCTGGGTTACTTCCACGAACTTGGTCATGATGCGCACCTGCTGGGATTCGCCGCGGGTGTTTTCAATGAGCTGTTCGATCAGGTCCAGGTTGCCGGAAGTGTTGCGGACGACCAAGGAGGAATTGCCGTTGACAAGGAATGCCGTGGCGCCTTCCGGGAAGCTGATGCCGCTCTTTTGCAGCAGGCTGCGGATGGAGGGCATGGGTTTAAGGCCGGAGGAGCTTTCGCCACCGCCGCCAAAGGGGTCGTCACTGACTTCGCCGCCGCCGTCGCCGACGGTGGTGCGGAGAGCGGACTGGAAGCCCGGGGGCACGGAGAAGGTGCGCTGGTACAGATCCACGTCATTACCGCCGGCAGGAAGGATGGTCACTGCATAGTCTTCCACCTTCTGGCGCAGGCCGGCATTGCTGCAGATGAAACGGAGCACTTCCAGCATGGGAACATTAGTCAGCTTCAACTGGCCGATTTTGCGGGTGCGGATGCTTTCCTGCGGGGCTGCTGCCGGAGCAGCTTCCGTGACTTCCGCAGTTTCTTCGCCAAAGCCGTCTTCATCAGTTGCGGGAACGGCGGGGGCGACGGCAGCGGGCTGGGAATCATTGATGACAAAGTTGATGCCGCGTTCACCGTTCGGGCCTACCGTGCGGTCCAGTTCAATGGACTTTTTGCGCAGATAGTCAATGGCGTCTTCCACGGTGGTGTCTTCAAAAGAGACGGAGGGGATGATGATGCTCTTGAGCTTCATCAGATTGGCCGTGGCGCCGTTGATGTCCGTGATCGGTGCGTTGTCAGTGCCGTCGGCTCCGGTCGGGACTTCCATCGGGATGGGGCGTTCCCACATCTTGTCCACTTCCGCCAGCATGGTGCTGCGGGTTTCGTCGTAAGCGGCTGCATAGTAAGCCATTCTGCGGCGGTTGACCGTTTCCTGTCCGCGGCGGGCCGCCACGTTGTACGGGTCGATGGAGAGAACCTTGTTGAATTCGGCGATGGCTTTGTCGTAGTCGCCGAGGTCATAGTAACCATAGGCCATGTGAAGGAGGGTGTTCACCTTTTCCACGTTTTTCACGTGTTCGGGGGTGAGCGCCGGATTCGTGCGAATCGGGTCCTTCATGTATTCGAGCGTCTGTTTGGCAAGCTTGGCGCTCCGGGGATTGAGCTTGATGGCATCCTGCAGAAGCTTGTCGGCTTCGTCATAGCGCCCCACTTTGATGTATTCCTGAGCAACGGCGATGCTGGCGTCGCCAATATGGTTGGCGATAGCTTCCTTGCGCTGGTCGTTGATCGGCGCGGAAGGCAGCATGTTGTAAGCGGCGTTGTATTTGTCCAGGGCTTCCTTGTACTTGCCTTCGCGGTACAGGTTGCGGCCTTCCGCAAGGAGCTGCATGGCTTCCTGGGTTTGCGCTTCGCGGCGGGCCATGGCTGTGCGCGCTGCACTGGACTGGTATTGGTAACTGCCCGGTCCGGCGTAGGACGATCCCAAGGCACTGGAGGTTCCGACGGCGCCGCCATCACCAGCCTGCGCAAACGGGCAGGAGGCAGCAATGGCCATCAGCGCGATCAGGGAACGCTTCGGTTGATAAAGTGGTGCGTGGTCCATAGTTAGGTTCTTCTTTTTACATGTTTTTCGGATTTGTGAAGCTTTTTTTTCAGAAAAGTTTAAATCCGGCTCTATTTTTTCTTGCTCAGTGTTGTTTGTTCTCCAGTGGTTTTGTTGGCAATAGTTACGGTCTGTGTAGCATTATCAACGGTTTTCAGCGTGTAGATCTGTTTGGCGTCTCCCGGAATCCGGAAGTCGGAACCTTCCTCTACTTCAAAGCTGGTATCCCGTTCGGGGCCGGCCGTGATAGTAAGGTTTACTTTCTTATCAATGATTGGAATGACGTATTTTGTTCCGCGCCTGATGGTGTAGGTTTGTCCGTTTTTGGTCGGCTTCAAATCCTTGACGACGGCTTCCTCGTCCGTTTCCACCATGTCCAGGCTGGGATTTTTGAATTCCTTTTTAACAACGCTGACAAGCTCGAACCTGGGCTCGTCTTTTGTATTCTTACGGGCGCCGAACTTGCCGTTGGTCTGGACGATGTTTTTCCAGATTTCCTGTTTGGCGCGGTTCATGCCCTTAAAGGTAAAGTCATTGCCATCCGCCTGGGTGAAAGCCAGGTAGAAGCCGAACTGCTTGATTTCGTCGACAAAAAGCTTGCTGACGAGGGGAGGATGGCTGTTGGGGTCGTTGGGATGGGTTTTGGCCGCATATTCTTCCTGCACCGTAAATCCATCGTTGTCCGGGTCCCGGGTCAGGACGTCCGAGTAAACGAATTCATTTTCCAGTCCGTTGTCCAGGAACCATTTGTTCGGGATGTTGCCGTGGATAGGCGGACCGGAGATGATGTCAAAGGGTTCCATTCCCCCCTCCTTAATCCAAAGATTGGGGGCGACGAAGCCCACATACTTCTGTGTTTCCTGGGCAATCGGCTTGAGTTCGTGGGAGGCGGAAAGTTCCTGGCCTACTTCTGCGGCTTTCTTGATGCCGGGAGGCGGTTCGATGGCTTTTTCAGAAACCTGCGTGGTGAATTTGTATTTGTCATTCAGTCCCAGAAAGGTCAGCGTACCATAGGCGGCCACTCCCAGGCCCAGGACGATTCCGGATGCCAACAGGATTTTGTCGTAATTTTGTTTTTCAGACATGTTGAAAGTATTTGCTGCGGTTGGTATTGCCTTGGTTAATCTTCAGACGGTTCCTGAGCTTTGGGCTGGTTGAAGTGGACCAGATTCAGGGAGACCTGGACAAAGACCTGCTCCTTGCCCATGTAAGGCTTGATTACTTGCTGGATGGCCGGGGCTGCAGGTGCGGCCGCCTCATCCGCCGGAGTCAGGGAAGCCGCACCCGTGGCGGGTTGGGCAGCGGCAGGCTTGGCGGCTGCCGGATTGGCGATGGGAGGGGGCATTATCCGTTCGTTGCGGATACGGATGGAGTTGACCGTGAACAGATAGTCCTGCATGCCGGTTATGGCGTTCATGGCCTTCAATACACTTTCCCGGTCGCCCTGGAAGGCTATTTCCAGAGGCATGGGAGTCCATGGAGCCTGGTCGGCTTCGTCCGATTCTTCCGGATTGTTTGCCGGGGCTTCAATGGGGAGCTGGGGGCGGTATACCTTGATGAATTTGGACAGGCCGCATTCCGCCAGTTTGTTGACCAGGCTGTTGATGGCTTTCAATTCAAAACCCAGCGTGGAGGCCGCCTGAACAGAGGGAGCCTGGGTGCTGTAAACCTGGAAGCCGAGCCAGGAAGATGTGTCCGTTATGAGAATGTTTTTTTTCTTGCAGGAGGAGATCAGGGAATCCCTGAATGTTTTCAGTTCATTCTGGAATGCCGTGGGCGTGGTGGGGACCAGCGCGGAGGAGGCAAGGAAGGGCTTGTAGGCCGTTTCCAGGTTGCCCACGGCCTTGGCATAGCGATTCAGTTCTTTTTCCAGCTCTTCAGTGACTAAGGTGTCGCCGCTGTGGTAGAACGTAATATCATCCGTGGTGATGAGATAGCCGAGGTAACGATCGTATCCCTGTTCATTCTTTTCATATTCACTGTGGGCTGATGCAATCGGCCTTATTCTGAAGTTGCCGACATTAAATTCCTCCCCCGTCTTCGCCTGTTGAATATTTCCCTCAAGATGCGGGAAGGATTCATTTAGCGCTACTGCATCAACCGGGGGAATATAAAAAGGCATTGTCCTGTTGACGACCGAAAGCGCCTGCAACGTGGCAAGATCCATATGGTCATCATGGTGGTGAGAGATCAGCACCGCATCCGCACCGGCGATATCTTCTGGCTGCAGCACCGGATCGAAAGCGCGCGCAAATTCCGTGCCCGGATTATTAATCTCAATTGCGCGGGTTAAATAGGGATCGATAACCAGGATATCGCTAGCGCTGTTTTTTAGCACAAACCCCGCCTGCCCCAGGCTCCATATCGCCAAAAGGCCATAGGGAACGTTTGTCGTTTCTATTTCTGCACGCAGTACCGGCTGTGCTCTTAATTTATACGCCATCGATTTTTTCTCACTTGCCTAAAATGCAGCTATCAGACCAGGTTCAGTAACGAGCCAACCCGGAACGTGCCAAACTGTCCTGACGTCGCATTACGTTAACGTCCGCTTTCACAGTACGCGCTCATTGTAGTACAAGCTTTAAATTCAGTACTACAATCGAGATCACAAAACGAACAAGCCAACGACGCAATATCGCTACGCGTAGCGATCCGTTTCGCCGGGTAACCCGTCGTTGTCAGTCGTGCCTCCTTAGGAAACCTGACGACAACCTGACGACAACCTGACGACAACCTGAAGATGCTCCGATCGGGCAGAGCACGCGTCTCAAGGCGCGGTGTGCAGAAACCGTGCGGGAAAATACGTATTCCCTTTACGCCGGACCGTATGTCCGAACGATCGCTGGAAGGCAGAAGGCAGAAGGCAGAAGGCAGAAGGCAGAAGGGAGAAGGGAGAAGCCAGAGTGCGGCAAGCGGTGGCAGTGATGTTAGCCGCGACGTGGGCACAACGTTGAGTCTGTCGTCCGGGGGGATGCTGCTTTCGGGAGTGATCGGCCCGGCTGGCGACGGGACAGATCGCGCCATCCGGGCTGAGTTTCCTTGAAGTGATGGACTATGCGGGGGAGCCAGTCAGATAAAAAGTCGACCTCCCCTTAGCGTTTATTTAACTGAAAATCGATCTGCATGACGATGATGCGGCCAAAACCTGCCGGCGGCGGGCCGGATGAGCGGGCTTTACGCGCCGTATCGAGCGCGGCCTCATCCAGTGACGCCTCGCCGGAGCTGCGAACCATCCGCGCGGCGGTAATGTTACCGGCGGCATCAATCGCGATCTCCACCTGCACACTGCCCTGGATTTTCATCCGCCGGGTGCGGCTGGGGTAGACCTTGTTTTTCTCCACCGCCATACGGACCCGGGCAAGGTAGGCCTGTTTCTCACCGTCGCTGGCCTCTCCGCTCAGCCTTTGCGGGGCGTTGCCGCGCGGACCGGCATCCGGCGCTGCAGCCTGGGCGTTACCCGCGCGGTTGACGTCCCGGGTGGCGTTGTCGTGGCTCTCCTCCTGCGTTTTTTTCACCGGCGCGGCGGTGGCGGGTTGTTTACGCACCGGCTACGCGGTGTGGCTCCGCTGTGGCGGCTGCCGCACGGGTTTGACCTCGGGCGGCTTCTCCGGCGGAGCGCGCACGGGTTTCGCCTGTTCAAGGGCGATCTCCGCCTTCTCCACGACCGGCACCGGAGGCGGCGCCACCACCTCCGGTGGCACCTCCTCCGCCACCGCCGCCGTGGCGGCCGGGGTCAGCTGCACCGAAAACGCCGGGGCGTCCACCTCGTGCCAGGTGTTCTGCTGCGCCCGCTCCCGGACCGCGCTCCAGAACAGCACCGCCAGCAGCAGGCCGTGAACCACCAGCGAGCAGGAGAGGCCGACGCCCGGCGGCTTCAGTTCTGACACATATGTCTGCACTGACCCGATCTCCTTATCATTATCTCAGACTCCTCAGAACTGACTACTGAGGCTCAGGCGCAGCGTGCGGCCGGGGGCCGGCATCATGCTGCGCGTGAGCGGATCGATGTAGTAGCGATCCGTCAGGTTGGTCACCAGCAGTTCTATGTTGGTGCTACGGTTTATCTGATAGCTGGTATAGAGATCGGCCGTAAACGTCGGCGTCCAGTGCATCGGGCTGTTGTTGGCCATCGAGTAACGGTTCGGGAACTTGGCCATCAGATCTGGCTCATCGCTATTCCGCGCGCTGCTGGTATAGCGCAGGCGGGTGCCCACCTCCAGCGTCTCTTCCATAAAGCGCAGACCGAGGTTGGAGTTAATGGCGTATTTCGGCTGCAGCTGGGTGCGCAGGAAGCCGCCCGGGAAGCCGGCCGTCACGCACTGCTTCAGATGGTAGGTATTAATGGGGTCGAGCTGGGCCGCGGCCTGGCTGTCGCAGACTTCGTTCTTCAGGCGGTAATCAATACCGATGTCCATAAAGAAGCCGCCGTCGTCGTAGCGGGCCTGGGCTTCGATACCGGCGGTTTTATGCTTGTCCACCTGGGTAAACTCCAGCCGTCCGTTACGGTCGAACACATTCTCCATTACCGTGTTGTAGTAGTTGATTTTAACGTCCGCATGGCGTTCGGCATTCAGCAGCTTTTGCAGATTGCGTACGTAGCCGACCTCTACCGTTTTCCCGCGCTCCGGCTGCCACTTCATATTCGGCGTATAGCGACGCGGATCGCCGCCGCCGGCGCCCGAGGTGTTTTCAAAGATGGTTGGCAGGCGCAGCGTTTCGGTATAGCGGGCATAGACCCTGTCATCATCGGTGATCCACGCCGTGGCGCCAAAGGCCGGTGCCCATCCGCTGTTCTTCTGCTTGCCCGGCTGTTTCCAGTGCTCGGACTCAGGGAGCTCTTGACGCACATCACCGACAGATCCCCCTCCCTGGATGACGCGGCCTTCTAAACCGGAGACCGGATCGATCGCGGTCTGGTCAGGGTTAATCGTGCCGTTATGGTACGGATTCGTCGCGGTGGTGTAACGGCCGTCGCCATCAGGCTGCCAGGCGGCCTCTTCATCAACGAAGAAGATACCATTGCTACCAGTACCATATTGCATTACTGGCTGACCATACTCGTTAACCCTGTTCAGTACTTTGGCGAGGATCAGGAGATTATCATAGGTACCGTCGTTCGGTCCGCTCGACTCCCAGCCCAGATCCCGTGCGCGACTATACTCCTCGCTGGTCAGCATGCGTCTGGTACTGATAGTCTTAGAAACGATCTCATCCGTCCGGCTAAAACGCGTGCGGTTATTCAGATTTTCCTTCAGGAAATCGTCTTCTACCCAGCCGTTGATATATTTTGCACCGGCATTCAGCTCCAGCCAGCTCGTTGGGCGGTAGTCAAAATTAAACGCCGCGCTGCCCTCCTGGCGGTGCCCCTTACGCGGTGCGGCAATGAACGGACTCGCCGTGTAGCTAATATAGGTATCGTTGGAGTCCAGCTTCTCCTTCATCATCTCCCCGGCCAGCGTCAGATCGAGATTGTCCGTCAGCGCCATTTTGTTACGCAGGGTGAAGCCGGTGCGGTCGTTGCGCGAGTTCGTGGCGGCGGTATTGATCAGGCTGCCGTCAATATCCGGATTACGCGGGCGCAGGCCATACTCAAACAGATAGTCCCTCGCCCGCGGTTCACGCGGATAGCCGCCGGAGGTATTGGTGTTGCCAACGGCATGGGTGGTCCACAGGGTGGCGTCCAGATCGATCCAGCGGTTGTCCTCCGGCTTCCAGGCGTAGCCGAGATTCCAGGCGTTAACGCTGAAGTTGGCCAGCGGCCACTGCGGCTGGGTGTGCGTTTCCGCCAGTTTGGTGTAGCCCAGCCGCGACGGCATGATTTCACCGTAGGTATTGGTGCTGCGGCGGAACCCCACGTTGATCGTCTGGCTGTCGGTGAGGAACAGGTTGGTCTTCACCAGCCAGGACTCCATCTCCATGGAGGTGTTAGCCACCTCTTTACCCGGCTCGAAGACGTTGGCGGCAAACGGCAGATAGGGATCCGGCCCGACGCTTTCGCCCGAGGTCTGATTGCCGTTCAGCTGCACCGGCTCGCGATAGCGTTTTGCCCCGTTCTTACCGGAAAAGTAGTTACCCTGGCGACGATGGCTGTAGGCCGCCATCAGGTCAAACCGCTCCTGCCGTGTGCCCACCGCCAACCGGCCGGAGTTATCCTTCAGGTTAAAGAAGCCGGCACTCCCCTTTGAAGCCGGATCGATATTGACCGTCGGATCGGAGAAGACGTAGTTGTTACGGTCTTTATACAGCTCCGGGTGGTCGCGGTAGTCGTCGCCATAGCCATAGTTGGGTATGCGCGGCGTTTTTGAGTTGCTGCTGGTCTCCAGCTTCAGGCTCATACCGAACTCTTCGCCCGGCGCCACGACATCATCAATGCCGATGGTTTTAATGGCGATCCCGCCGCCGACCGAGGTCTTGACGTCACCGGTCAGGCTGGCGCTCTTCTCCACCTCGATGCTGCTGATCAGGTTCGGGTCAATATAGTTGCGGTTATTGGCGCCATTGTAGCCGCGCCAGACGGTCAGCGCCTGCTCGGTGCCGTCAACGGTCACCGGGACACGCTCCTGCCCCTGAATACCGCGAACGTTGGGATCCAGCGCGCCGCTGTTGCGCGCATCGCCGCTGTACACGCCGATTGCGCTGTTTAAGACGTCGGCGGTGCTGGTGCCCTTGTAGCGCTCCACCAGGTCCGCCGTCCTTTTCATACTGGCTGTCGTAGCCCTGGCGGTCGCGATCTTTAATATTTTCAGCCGTGTCATTGACGGTGATGGTGCCCAGCGACTCTTTTTTTTCTTCTGCGGTCGCGGCAGGCAGGGCCAGAATGGCGATAACCGAAGCCGCCACCGGGGTCAGTGCAGGGTGTTTCATTTTTGCTGTCTCAGGTAGTTGTCAAAAGTTAGTTTCAAATCCCATCACCACTTCATGCTGGCGGTACGAATAAAGCCCGTCGGCAGAGCTGTGGTTTTTACGGAAGCGGTAGCTGGCAAAGGGCGTCAGCGTCAGCATCTGGTAGCCGGGCAGGCTCACCCGCGCCATATACAGCTGTTCGCGATCGCGGCGTTCATCGCCGACGAAGGTGTTAAACGCGGCAAAGCGGCTGTTGCGGCGCGTCGCCATCACCATCAGGTTGATATCCGGGGTAATGGCGCTGAACACACCCGCGCGCAGGCCGGTCTGGTAGTAGTCATCGCTGCGCACCTGGGTGGTGACGCGGGTACCGTCTGCGCCAATGAACAGTGAGGTCGCCGGCGTCAGGCCATAAATCCCGGTCAGATAGAGGTTGCCGCGCTCGCCGTCGGAGGTTTCATACTCTTTTTTGTAGGTCAGCTTCTGGTAGTCGGCATTCAGGCTCAGCATCAGGCGTGGGGTAAAACGGTAGTCGCCATCCAGCCGCAGCCCGCGTCCGGTATAGAGCCTCTGTTCGTCGGATAGCTTCATCTCCACCACCGGCCCGATGGCCGCGCGGGTGGTGGCGTTGCTGTACTGCCAGAGCAGCGCCAGGGTGGAGGTGTTCTCACTGAACTGTGCCTGATGCGGGTAGCGGTCACCGTAGGTGGTGCCCTTCAGCTGCAGAGCGTGGTGCCCGGCCAGCGGAAAAATTTTGCTCAGACTGGCGTCGTAAGACACGCCGCCGCTGCTTTTAGGATCCTCACGGCGCCACAGTCCGCCGCCGGAAAGCCACGGAGCGTCGCGATCCGGGGTCTGATTAATATTGGAGTTCCAGACGTAGCCCAGCGAGAGACTGCCGGTCCAGGCCGTACGCGTTTCAATGGCGCCGGTAAACTGCCTGATGGTGGCGATCGTCCCCGCGGGCAACTCTGCCCCGCGGTCGGCGAGAATGCGGTTAAACATCGCCAGCGCTTCGCGGTTCTGATTATCTTCAAACAGGGTGCGCGCCAGCTCCAGCCGCACGCGCAGGAAATCCGGTGAGCGATGGAGGATCTGCCGGTAGTCATCAATGGCCTCGGCGTAGTGGCCGCGATCGCGGGCGTATTCCGCCCGGGCGAACAGCACCAGCAGCGGATCGTGATCCGCCAGCCGTTCATAGGCCGGCAACAGGCGCAGGGCATCGCGAAACTGGCGATGGCTGATGGCGAGGTAGATGGCCAGGCCCAGGTCCTGCGCATTGTTGTTCAGGCTGTAGGTTTTCCCCTCCAGGCTGAGCGACAGCGGGTCCTGCAGCAGCGGCTGGTCTTTATCCGGTGCGGTGTCGCTTGTTTCCTGATAGGCCAGCCGATCCTTCATCCACAGGCGAAGCCCGCGGTCGTCATCGTTAGTAGCGGCAAACGCCGGCGTAAGCGAGCCAGCGCACAGGCAGGTCAGCAGCAGTGAGCAGAGTAATTTCATCGGTATCAACACAGACAGACGGAAAGAGTGCAGCGGGAACCGGTTCCCGCTGCATAAAGGGTCACCCTTTAGTTTTTGCTACCGCCGAAGGCGGTGTCTTTGCTGTGGTCAGTAAAGGTGGCCACACCGGCCAGGCTGTCAACGTTGGAGCCGTAGAACTGGCCCTTGGATGTACCATTTACGCCGTTGGCGCTAGCCGTACCGGCGAAGGAGGCAGAAACAGCGGGGAAAAATCCTGTATCGCCACTCGCGTGGCCGGCAGCGAACCGCTAAAAATCAGCACGCCTGCCAGCCCGCTCCACCATCCTGCCGTTGTCCGTTCCATAATGCCTCGTTTGTGTTTCCGGGTTATTTTTCAACGATATTAGATAACCCCGGGCGGCATTCGAAGATACAATGCAGTACAATTTCATCAAACTGTATGGGTAATGATTGCCATACAGTTATCGGCAGCAGCAGACCAGGATCCGCCATGACACGCACAGAGATGCTTATGCAGGATATTCGCCGCCGGATTATCTCCGGTGCACTGCCCGCCGGAGAGTGTCTGCCTTCGGTGCGCCGCTATGCGGCACAGATGCAGGTGTCCCCCTCCACCGTGATGGAAGCCTACGAGCGGCTGGCCGCGACGGGGATTATCGTTCCGCGCCGCGGGGCCGGTTTCTTTGTGACAGGGTCACATCAGGCCCCGCTTAATCTGGTGGAAAAAAAAGCGGACTATCAGCGCGATGTCGATCCCTTCTGGGTGTCCCGCCAGTCGCTGGATGCCGATCCGGCGGTGCTGAAGCCCGGCTGTGGCTGGCTTCCCGCCGACTGGATGCCGGTAGAGGCACTGCGTAAGGCGATGCGCCAGCTCGCCCGTTCGGACGCCAGCCTGCTGAGTGATTATGGCAGCACGCGCGGAGCCGTCGCCCTGCGTCGTCTGCTGCTGGGCCGGTTTGCCGCCGAAGGGCTGACCACCTCGCTGCAGAATATTATGCTGACCGGTTCCGGTACCCAGGCTCTGGATCTGATCTGCCGCTTTCTGCTGCGGCCGGGGGATACGGTGCTGGTGGATGACCCCTGCTACTTTAACTTTCAGGCGCTGCTGCGTGCGCATCAGGTAACGATGGTGGGGATCCCCTATACGCCTTCCGGGCCGGACGTCGCCGCCTTTGAACAGGCGCTGACCCTGCACCGCCCCCGGCTGTATATCACCAACTCGGCCCTGCATAACCCCACCGGGGCCTGCCTTTCCGCACAGACGGCATGACGGCTGCTGGCAGCGGCCAGAGCGCATGACCTGGTCATCGTCGAGGATGATATTTTTGCCGAGTTTGAGCCGGATCTGTCGTCACGTCTGGCGATCCCGGACGGTCTGGAGCGGGTGATTCGCATGGGCAGCTTCTCCAAAACGCTCTCTGCCTCGGTGCGCTGTGGCTATATCGCCTGCCGTGCCGAATGGATTGAAGGGCTAATCGACCTGCAGATAGCCACCAGCTTCGGTGGCCCCAGTCCGATGACGACTGAGCTGCTGGCCAGCGTACTCTCCGGCGGCGGCTACCGAAAGCATCTGGAGGAGGTTACCCGACGGCTGGCGCGGGCGCGCAAGGTAGCGCAGGACAGGCTGATGGCGCTGGGGCTGACGCCGTGGATCACGCCTCGCGGTGGTTTTTACCTCTGGTGTCGCCTGCCGGCAGGGATGAATTCGACGACGATTGCCCGCCGCTGCCGTGAAATGAATGTGGTACTGGCGCCCGGTAACGTGTTTAGCGTCTCCCAGACGGCGGGTGAGTTTTTGCGCTTTAACGTCGCCCACCTTGACGATGAGCGGGTGTTCAGCGTCCTGCAGCAGGCGATGCGGGCTGAGTGAGCACCGTCCTGGATAACCAGATGGAAATCCAGGACGACGTTATCACTCAGAGTACTCTGGCCGGGCGAGTGATGTCGGTCAGAAAAATCACCACTCCGCGACGGAACCGTCGGTATGTCGCCACAGCGGGTTGCGCCAGTCCGGGGCATTTTTGCTGAGGGCAATGACCTTCTCCTCATCAATTTCAACGCCCAGACCCGGTTTGGTCAGCGGTTTAAAGAAGCCGCCTTCCATATTGAAGTCCTCTTTATTTTTCACAAAGTCGAGCAGCTCGGCCCCTTTGTTGTAGTGGATCCCCATGCTTTGTTCCTGGAACACCGCATTGTGGGAAACGAAGTCGACGTGCAGGCACGCCGCAAGCGCAATCGGGCCTAACGGACAGTGTGGGGCCAGCGCAACGTCATAAGACTCCGCCATCGCGGCGATTTTAAAGCACTCCGTGATCCCGCCCGCGTGGGACAGGTCCGGCTGCAGAATGGCCAGGCCACCGGCATCAAGCACACGCTTGAACTCGAAGCGCGAGAACATGCGTTCACCTGCCGCAATCGGAATGTGCGTTTGCGCGGCCAGTTTGGGATAGTACTCCGCCTGCTCAGCCAGTACCGGCTCTTCAATAAACAGCGGACGGTACGGCTCCAGCTCTTTGATTAACACTTTTGCCATCGGTGCGCTGACGCGGCCGTGGAAATCCAGACCAAACTCAATGTCATTGCCGAAGGTTTCGCGGATCTGCGCGACGGTATTAACGGCCGCGTCAATTTTCTTCGAACTGTCAATCAGCGACAGCTCTTCACAGCCGTTCAGTTTAAAAGTATCAAAGCCGATTTTACGCAGGGTGTGGATACCGTCGATCACATCGGCCGGGCGATCGCCGCCGACCCAGCTGTAGGCTTTGATTTTATCGCGTACCAGCCCGCCCATCAGCTGCCAGACCGGCGCATTGAGCACCTTGCCCTTGATATCCCACAGCGCCTGATCGATACCGGCGATGGCACTCATTAATATCGGTCCGCCACGGTAAAAACCGGCGCGGTACATCACTTCCCACAGATCGTTAATGCGTGCGGGATCCTGACCAATCAGGTACTCGCCCAGCTCATGCACCGCCGCCTCTACGGTGCGCACCCGGCCCTCAATGACCGGTTCTCCCCAGCCGACAATGCCTTCATCGGTTTCGATTTTTAAAAACATCCAGCGCGGGGGTAAACGGTATGTGGTTAACTTCGTGATTTTCATTGTACTGCCTCTCGATATGCCTTAACGAATGCGGCGGCCTGCCGTGCTGTTTGTTCAACGGACTGACCCGCGCGATAGAGATCGCTGCCTAATCCTGCCCCTACGCAGCCTGCGTCAATCCACTGTTTCAGATTTTCGGGCGTGACGCCGCCAACGGCGAAAACCGGGATCTCCGGCGGCAAAACGGCCTTCAGGGCTTTGATGTAGTCCGGGCCAAACGCCGACGACGGGAAGATTTTCAGCGACTGGGCGCCGGCATTGATCGCATCAAACGCTTCCGTCGCCGTGGCGCATCCCGGGCAAACCAGCATGCCGTGCTCGACTGCGCGGCTAATCAGCGCGGGTTGAATATTCGGCGTCACCATCAGCGTGCAGCCCATTTCAGCCAGTAAATCCACCTGCTCAAGCTGCAACACCGTACCGGCACCAATCAGGGCACGATCGCCAAACGCCTTGACCATTGCCGGAATACTGGTTTGCCAGTCGGGGGAATTAAGCGGGATTTCAACGGCTTCAAAACCCGCGGCAATCACTGCCTCAACGTGGGCGTGCGCTTCATCCGGTTTAATACCGCGTAAAATGGCGATGAGCGGAAGTTTATTTTGCCACTGCATGAGCGAGACTCCTTATGCCTGCCTGAAAAGCGATGTCGCCACTGACGGTCTGCGCGGCACGCCCCAACAGGGCAAAGGCCTGTTGATAGCGTTCGGCCAGAGAACGACTGGCGACGAGCGTGATAGCCTGCCTGTCGCTATCGTCGCGAGTCATACTCGCCACCTCAGCGCCAATCAGCAGACCGGAAAGAAATTCACTGACCTGCGCACGGTCAAGCTTGCCAAGAACGTGGGAGGCGCGGACCTCAAAGAGTCGGGCTAACACATCGGGGGAGTCTACACCGCGCTGCAGGCCGGCGTTGAAGGCCTGAGATGACTCAACCTGTGCGGGCAGCCCCGCACCGATAAGCGAGTGTTCGAGTAGCAAATAATGGAGCTCGCCGGTCATGACCGTGCGAAAGTCGCGGACAGCGTCGCCGTCTACGCGCACCCATTTGCAGTGGGTACCCGGCATAACATAAAGAGAGGAAGGAGCCAGTTGCTGGGCGCCGAGTAACTGAGTCTCTTCGCCCCGCATCACATTGTGATTATCTTCCTGCGTAACGCACAGGCCCGGGACTATCCAGGTATTCTGACCCACAGCCGTTAGCTGCTGAGCAAGAGCGGATAGCGGTGTCGGACAGGGTAAATACGGAACGGTGACCCATCCCGCGTTGCTCCCGACCATACCGGCCATAATGACCAGCGTGTTTTCTGGCTCCCAGCCTGCTGTGATCTCTGCAAATACCGCTTCGAATGAGCGTCCGTTCAGACGCGTAACCCCGGCTTCAGACTGCCTGCTGTCTACGCACTCTTCGCCGTGATACAACCCTGCGCGAAGATTGGTGGAACCCCAGTCGATAGCGATATAGCGTGATCTCATGTAATGTCTTTTAACCTTCGTGTTGAGCTGGCAATCATCGTGAGTGCCGCCTGCTCTGCTGCGTGACTGTCTTGATGCCGGATTGCATCAAACAACGTTTTATGTTCCTGCAGGGTCCTGGGCATGTTCGCCTCATCCCCCATCCATGTCCGTTCAAACACCGCTTTCTGTAGCGAGCTTATCGCCACGCCCAGCTGGGCAAGTACCGGGTTATGGACTGACTCTAGTACCGCTTCGTGATAGCGAATGTCCGCTTCGTTAAAGGCTGCACGGTCCTGATTGTTTGACACCATGTCGTTAAGCGCCGACTCAATCTGAGCCAGGTCGCTTGAGGTTGCGCGCTCTGCAGCCCAGCGGGCGATAGCAGGCTCCACCAGATTACGCACTTCACTCATCGCGCTAATCAGACGCGGGTCATAGTCATGTTCCAGTACCCATTGCAATACGTCCGTATCGAGGTAATTCCAGCGATTACGCAGGGTGACAAACGCACCCCGGTAGCGCTTCATTTCAATCAGCCGCTTGGCCATCAGCGAGCGGTAAACTTCCCGGATAATGTTTCTTGATGTTTCAAATTCGAGACACAGATCGGCTTCTGAAGGCAGCGATTCATTGGGCACATATTTGCCGCTGACAATCTGACGTCCGAGGGTCTCAATAATGCGGTCGGTTTTAGTCATGGTCATAACAGGATCCTTAAGGCGGTTGCACTGCCGTTACTTTATCCCGAATGACGTAAAAATCCTCAGCATTGAAGTACGTTCAGATCATCTTTTTAGCATTCCATGAGTACATGGTAGTACAAGTTGATGCCATTGTACTACAATCTGGATCACAAAAAAGACAATTGGTAATGAGAAAGGTATTGCTGCATCCAGCCAACGTTGGTCCAACGGCATGGGCAGGTTACGCATCACCCCGATCGCTGACGACGCCACGGTAAACGGCAATAGAGGATAAAGCGGTGGACTGGCGCAGCGCTGCTGTGGGGTAACGACGGCGCTCAGGTGACAGAGGTGCCGGCTACGGGCCTGCTACAGGCAAACAAGGTGGAGATTCTACACGGATGATGGCGTTCTCCCACCGGGCCAACGGCGCCCGGCAAGAGATCGCTGATTCTGGAATCGTCTGGCTTAATTCGTTGCCATCACTACCTGCGTGGAGGTGATTTAGTGAGCGTGTTTCAACATTGCCATTGTCAGCAATGTCAGCGTCTCCCCCTGCTTGAAGTGGCGACTCACGTTGCCTGCTATTCCGTTCTCCAGGGTCAGATCATCCACCAGATTCAGTTTGGCCTGCGGGGAGGTAGTGGAGAAATCCAGCTCGTCGAAATTGACCCAGACAATATTAGGCCGGGTTGTCGACTCAAAGACATAGCGACGATGGGTTAAATCCATCACCACCTGCCACAGCGTTTGCGACGCCTCCGGCTTACCCGGATCCGGGACACGGAAAGGCTGAGCGGCATTGCGCATCACGCTAAACATGGCGGCGATAGCCTCAATTTGCGTTGCGGGCTGATTGAGGCGAGAGACGTAGTAGCTGGCTCGGGCAAAGCGATCGCTGGCCAGTGTCGACCCCGGCAGCGGCTGCTCGCCACCTAAGCCGCTGAATGTACGAACCTGCGCCAGTTGCTTATCATAGGTCGGTGAGTTGGTCATCACGCGGTATTCCGGGCTGTGATAGACCACGGCCTGACCGCCGCTGTACTCAATGATGCAGGAGTCACCGTTGGCATCATCCAGTGCCAGATGGATCGCCGGAGGGTTTCCGCCGGTGGGGTCCTCCATTTGCACTACCTGAACCCCAGACTTCTCTATCCATTCAACCGACTCCGCGACCGAGGAAAAATTATCGAGGAAATACTGTAGCCAGGCCGCCTGGCTGAGCTGCGTCCGGGACGCGTCCGGTTCACCGTAGTCGGACTCAACGAGCCATAAAACATGACCTGCCAGCCCGGCTTCATTCATCCCGTCCACCGACATCATGTCAAACGCAGTGGCCACCACGCTGCCATAACGAGAGGTCCATTTCAGATTGCCATTAACACCGTCATCGCGGGCGATCCCCCGTGGCTGCATCCACAGGTTGGTCTTCAGATCCTTATGGAAGTCCATATTACGGCCTACAATAACGGCACCGTTCGCATCAGGCCACATAACGCGTGTACACATCATTATCTCCTTATTCTGTCGTCGACGGGATATCCTCTGCCACAAGTGTAATAGGGGATCTCATACTGTCATAGTAAGTGGATTAGCCCCCGTATTGCCATACACTTTTAAGCCGCTGACTGAAATACAAACGGGCGGTCAGGTAACAGGTAAACGGGTAGCCGGTGAGTCAATGACACGCGTGCGAATCTTACGTAGCCAGAACAGCGGATGGACACCGTGCATTCCGCCGCCGCACTCTCTCTGCGCATTCTCTGCGTATTGCGAAAACTGCCCGCCGATCGGCTTTGGCGGTGAATGAGATCCCTGCTCTTCGCAGGGGCTTTGTTGAATAAATAAGATTTCGTGCGAACGACCCTGTAGCTGGCTGGATTT
>OLOE01000574.1_pt1 | contig 18330 bp, 17 predicted proteins | sample 1673201 | NCBI WGS metagenome assembly OLOE01 (sample SAMEA3136765, study PRJEB25190) | human gut metagenome | biome: human gut; feature: human-associated habitat; material: faeces | place: Austria | collected 2013
GTGTGATTTCCGCCACTTTTTCATCATTGATCTGTACATACACTGTAAAATTCTGTTCAATCTCCTGTTCTTCCAACTGCACTGTCGTTTTTATCTGTACCGGATATGCACCATTTTTCCTGTCACTTTTCAGTTTTAACACAAATTTTATCAGAAATACTTCTCTCGTCTGATCGGTATCATTGATTTTTTCTTCCGTTTTTTTGAATGTCTTCTGATAATTCTGAAATATAAATGGTGCTGTATTCTGATCTCCCTGATCCAGCGATGCAGTTATTGTATCCACTTCATTTTTCCCATTCCACATCAACGGAAGAATCACAGACACACTCTCTCCACTTACTTCCGGTTCATAACCATCCTGGTACGCTTTTTCCATACCCTCATACCGATTTTCATTATCCAGTCTCAGTTTTTCACTCTGCGCTGTTGTCTCCGATTCCACCGCTCCCCGTGTCTGCATGGGAAACAGTAAAAGTAACAACAGCAGACACAGTACTTTTCTTATGGTTCGCTTCATCCTTTTCCCTCCCGTGTGTTATGGATCTCCAGAAGATGTCCGTTCTGTATCTCATAGATTCTGTCAAAGTACAAAATACCTTCCCATAAATTTCCAAATGCCACAAAAGCCATACCCAAATCTGCCAGCCACCCGGAAATCAGAGTTCCGAACTTTTTACGTTCTTCTTCTGTCATTTCACTGATTCCATCTCCTGCCAGCACTATTTCCGGTTCTGTAGAAAGTGCTGCGATGCTGAGTAAAACGCCTTTTTCATATGCTGTGAGATTATCTGCATATATCATTCGTTTTTCCCACAATGTGCTCGTTTTAACCATCGGTTTTATCCTTCCCCATGCCTGCTTTCTGTTATATCCTTGCGTAAGCAACGGCAATAGCAGATAATCGATTGCTCTCATCCGCTCCAGATCCGGAAATTGCTCCGGTATGATACCCGCACGTGATATTCTGTATGTTCCTTCCTGCACTGCTGTTACTCCAGAAGCCACCTGAAACATCTGCCTGGTATCTTCCTGGATTTTCCCTCTGATCAGCACTTTTTCTTTCTTGTGAACCGAAAAATCCACACGATCCAGAATCAGTCGATATCCACGTTCCCATCGGGTAATCTTACACATTTCCAGGCACATTTCATCCATCTCTCTCACCTGCTCTTTCCCGGATACATGTCATCGTTCCTGCATCCATTTCGCATACCGTATCACACAGTACATCGATATCATTCTGGCTGTGACTGGATAATAAAATCGTTTTTCTCTCACCTTTCAGACTCAAAATCAGTTCGTGCATCTGCTTTACCCCTTTTTTATCCAGTCCGTTAAACGGCTCATCCAGAATCAAAATATCTGGTTCTGTGAACATCCACTTTCCAAGAAGGGCTTTCTGCTGGTTACCACCAGACAGGTTACCAATACGCTGCTCATTGGAAGGTGTTTTCGTTCCCATTTCTTTTGTCATCTGCTCCGCCAGCTGTACCTCAAGGTCCGTGTTGATAATTCCATTATCACAGACTTTGTTCAGACGGGCAAGAGTTGTATTGAAACGAATGGACTCATCAAGGATCAGTCCGTTTGTCTTACGGTCCTCAGTTACATATGCAAGACCATGCTGGATGGCTGCACGAGGATCTTTCAAATCTACTTTTTCACCCTTTATGTACAATTCTCCGGAAATTGCACTTCCATAGCTCTTACCGAAGATGGACATTGCCAGCTCTGTACGGCCTGCACCCTGCAGTCCTGAGAAACCAACAACCTCACCTTTATGTACTTTAAAGGAAATATTGTCGTCTACTATTTTTTCCGGATACAGAGGATGATGAACCGTCCAGTTCTTTACCTCCAGCATCACTTCTTTACTTACATTGTGCTCACGTTTCGGATAACGATCTTCCATAGGACGTCCAACCATTCCTTTGATGATCCTGTCCTCGCTTAAGTCATCCACGCCTTTTGTAAGTGTCTCGATTGTGCTTCCGTCTCGAAGAATGGTACAACGGTCTGCACAGTAAATGATCTCATTCAGTTTGTGTGTGATAATAATAGATGTCAGTCCCTGTTTCTTAAATTCCATAAGCAGGTCCAGAAGCATCTTTGCATCTTCATCATTCAGGGATGAAGTCGGCTCATCCAGGATGAGCAGTTTAACATCTTTTGAAAAAGCTTTCGCAATTTCTACCAGCTGCTGTTTGCCGGTTCCGATATCTTTGATCAGGGTCTGGGCAGATTCATGAAGACCTACCTGAGCCATGTGTTTCTCAGCCTCGCTGTATGTTTTATCCCAGTCGATGGCTCCTCTTTTATTTTTGATCTCGTTTCCAAGAAACATGTTTTCACCGATGGAAAGCAGTGGGATCAATGCAAGCTCCTGGTGAATAATAACGATACCTTTTGCCTCGCTGTCATTAAGCTTTTTAAACTTACACTCTTCACCCTCGTAGGTAACCGTTCCAGTATAGCTGCCGTATGGATACTGACCACTTAATACGTTCATCAATGTGGACTTTCCCGCACCGTTCTCACCGATCAGCGCATGAATCTCGCCACGCTGAACTTCAAGGTTAACGTTATCCAAAGCTTTGACACCGGGGAATTCCTTCGTAATGTGTTCCATTACTAAAATATTGTCAGCCAAAATGGCGCCCCCTTTCCCATAAAACAGGCGGGGCTTTTCACCCCGCCCACATTTAAACCTTTATTTTTGATTTGTATGACGTTTTAGTTCAGCCTTCATTAGTTTGCCGGATGAAGATATCCGTCATCATCCATTGTGTAGTATCCTGGGTCAACCAGTGCTTCCTGAAGGTTGTCTTTTGTTACAACTGTAGGAACCAGAAGGAAGGATGGGCATTTGTTGCCTTCAGATGTCTCATAGGACTCTGTATCATATGCACACTCGAAATCCCAACCAGATTTTTCAATCAGAGACTCATCAACTGTATCACCAGCCAGCATTGCTTTTGCAAGGTCAAGTGTTACGACTGCTTCATTGGCAACTGCTTTGTAAACGGTCATGGACTGTTTTCCGTCAACGATGTTTGCAAGGTTTGCTTCATCACCATCCTGTCCTGTGATCAGAACTGTGTTATCACCAGCATAGTCAGACTCGATTGCCTGTGTTACACCAAGTGCTGTGGAGTCGTTGGAGCAAAGAGCTACGTCAAGCTGTGTTCCGTCTGCATAGTAGGATGCCAGAATATTCTGCATTCTTTCAAGTGCTGTCTGGGTATCCCATGCAGGTGTTGCAACAGAATCAAAATCAGTCTGTCCGGAAACTACATTTAAGGTTCCTGCATCAATGTATGGTTTTAATACATCAAATGCTCCATTGAAGAAGTATCCGGCATTGTTGTCAGCAGGATCACCAGCTGTAAACTCGATATTGTATGTCTTGTCTCCAGCATTGTCCAGATCCAGAGAATCTACTACGTACTGTCCCTGAAGGGTACCTACTGTGTAGTTATCAAAAGAAATATAATAGGAAACAGCGTCGGACTTGATCAGACGGTCATAGGAAATAACCGGGATTCCTGCATCTGCTGCTTCATCCATAACTGTATTAAGAGCCTCGCCATCGATAGCTGCTACAACTAACAGGTTAACTCCGTCGGAAATCAGGTTCTGGATATCGTTTACCTGACGGTCTGTCTCGTTGTCAGAGTATGTAAGCTCTACTTCGTATCCAGCATCTTCGAACTGTTTCTGCAGATAGGAACCATCACGATTCCAACGCTCCAGAGACTGTGTAGGCATTGAAATACCGATCTTTCCGCCAGCTGCTCCGTCTTCTGCCATTACTGGAACTGCAAGTGAACCAACTGCCATTGCTGCTACCATTGCCATTGCTACTTTTCTCTTCATGAAAAAACCTCCCGTATCATTTTTATTTGCTATGTTCTATAGCTTTTTGATGGGATTATAATATCATATCGATGCTCTGTGTAAAATGGACTAATTTTGGATTGCTCTTTCATTTTTTGTGTTATGATATGCACAAAATTGTGCTGGGGTGGACATTTTTGTTGTGAAATTATGCTAGATTGTAATTATGTGCTATTGACATTTTTAATGTGTGAAGTGATATGCCAAAAAGAAGTATTGGAAAGGTGCATCTCGAAAATTTGCTATTTAATATGTTGAAAGTTGTCCAAATGCGTCCCTCCTGAAGAACTTTTCAACACATTAAATAGCAACGTTACTCATTAATCAAAGAACTGTATCCCCATCAGGGTGAGTCCCTGCGCCGGTGCGGTAGGACCAGCAGCGGAACGGTCTTTGGCATCCAGGATTTTCTGCATGCGCTCCGGTGGATACTGTCCATTTCCGATTTCAATCAAGGTGCCGGAAATAATGCGGACCATATTATAGAGGAAACCAGTTCCCGAAACGCGAATCGTAACTATGTCACCATCACGGAAAACTTCAATTCCGGTAACCGTACGGATAGTTGTTTTCACCTGGGCTCCGGAGCCGCAGAAACTGGCAAAATCATGCCTTCCGATCAGGTAGGATGTTGCCTCTCTCATTTTGTCCACATCTAATTTGTAATGATAGAAATAGGAATAAAGCCGCTCAGTTGGTACCGGAAATTTGCGGTTCAGAATGCGATATTCATATGTTTTCTCACTGTCACAGTATCTTGGATGGAAGTCCGGTTCCACTTCTTCAGACATCTGAATCCGGATATCCTCCGGCAGACGCTGGTTCAGAGCATAAGAAATCTTCTCTCCCGGGATGCGGGTGTTGGTGTCAAATACCGCTACGTTTCCAAGGGCGTGTACGCCTGCATCTGTACGACTGGCACCAATCGTTTCAATCTTTTCTCCCAGAAGCTCAGAAAGTGTATCATTCAACACTCCCTGTACTGTAATTCCATTGGGCTGTGTCTGCCAGCCACAATAATTCGTTCCATCATATGCTACAACAAGTCCAATTCGTTTCATCATCTTTCTCCTTGTGAAAATTCCCTCATCTGCATCCGTAGTCTATTTTAAGACTCTGAATACAGATGAGGGAACTATAACTTTTTAAATGGATGTTCAGTCGATTTAAATTCCAGCTGCCCTAAATCCAATTGCAACAGCCAGATACGCTGCCAAAATCACATATGCCATATGATCTCTTTTTTTATAACAAAGCGGTTTCATCTGGGTACGGTTATCGCCGCCATGATAGCATCTTGCTTCCATGGCCATGGCCAGATCATTTGCCCGTCGGAATGCGGAAATAAACAGCGGCACCAGAAGGGGAACCATGTTCTTCGCCTTCTGGATCAGATTCCCATTCTCGAAATCAGCTCCGCGGGCAATCTGCGCTTTCATGATCTTATCCGTTTCTTCCAGAAGAATAGGGATAAAACGTAGGGCGATCGACATCATCATAGCAATATCATGTACTGGTACATGAAGCTTATTCAGCGGGCGGAGCAGACGCTCCAGGCCATCAGTCAGCTGGTTAGGTGTCGTCGTCAGTGTCATAATGGAAGAACCGATCACCAGATAAACCAGTCGGATCGCCATAGTACCTGCCAGCACCAGACCTTCTTTTGTTATCTTAATAAATCCCAGCTTCCATACCACCTCACCAGGGGTAAGAATCATATTAAAAAATATGGTGATCAGAAGCAGCATGAAAATGGTCTTCAGACCTTTAAAAATAAACTTCACCGGAACCTTGGACAACAGGATCATTCCTGCAAGAAATATAGTAGCCACTGCATATCCTGCGAAGGTGTGGAACAAAAATACAGATACAATAAATCCAATGGTTCCTACCAGTTTGGTTCTTGGATCCAGCTTGTGAATCACGGAATCTGCCGGATAATACTGTCCGATCGTAATATCTCTGATCATTCGCTTCTTCCTCCCTTCTTAAGAAGTGAAGGCTTCTGCTTCTTTAAAGCTTCCAGAATCGTATCCCTGGCTTCCTCCACAGTGGTAGCTGTGGTATCCACATTCAGGCCATTTTCGGAAAGCGCATGCATGATATAGGTGATCTGCGGTGCCGCAAGTCCCATTCCTTCCAGTTCCTTATAATGGGAAAATACATTCTTCGGTGTATCGTCAAATACCATTTCCCCATGATTCATAACGATCAGGCGTTCCACATATTTGGCAATGTCCTCCATGCTATGAGAAACCAGGATAATGGTAATTCCTCTCATCTTATGAAGAGCCGCAATCTGATCCAGAATGTCATCTCTTCCCTGTGGGTCGAGCCCTGCAGTAGGCTCATCCAGGATCAGGATTTTCGGGTTCATTGCCAGAACACCTGCAATGGCAACCCGTTTCTTCTGGCCTCCTGAAAGCTCGAAAGGAGACTTGGTAAAATTCTCTTCCTTCACACCTACATGGGCAAGGGCCTTTTTTGCCTCTTCCTCAGCCTGCTCCCTGGAAAGTCCCTGATTCATAGGGCCAAAGCAAACATCTGCCAGAACTGTATTCTCAAACAGCTGGTGCTCCGGGTACTGGAATACCAGCCCCACCTCACTTCGAAGAGCCCGGCGGTTATAATTCTCCGCCCACACGTCTTCTCCATTATAAAGGATCTGACCGCTTGTAGGCTGGATCAAAGCATTAAAATGCTGGATCAAGGTTGATTTTCCGCTTCCAGTATGACCAATCACACCAATGAACTGTCCATCCGGAATTACAAGATTTATATCTTTCAGGGCGTGGCTTTCATAAGCAGTACCCTGACTGTAAGTATAGGTCACGTTCTTAAGCTCTATCGACATAATGCACCCACCAATTCCTCTTTCGTCAGTATTCCTTCCGGAATGTCCACGCCAGCCTTGTGAAGCTCATGGGCGAGCAATGTCACCTGGGGTACATCCAGCCGGTATTTCTTCAGTGTCTCTACCTGGGAAAAAATTTCTCTTGGAGTTCCCTGCATTACCACATTTCCACCATCCATCACATAAACCTTGTTGGCATGGATCACTTCTTCCATATAATGGGTAATGAGGACAACGGTTACATTTTCTTTTTTATTGAGCTCGGAAACGGCTTTCAATACTTCCTTCCGGCCATTCGGATCAAGCATTGCAGTTGGCTCGTCCAGTACAATACAGCTTGGACGCATCGCCACAACACCTGCGATGGCAACTCTTTGTTTCTGGCCTCCGGAAAGCTTGTTCGGAGACTGATAACGGTAAGCGGTCATTCCTGTCTTTTTCAGACTGTCATCCACACGCTTCCAGATTTCGTCTGTAGGTACTCCCATATTCTCAGGACCAAAGCCTACATCCTCTTCCACAACCGTACCAATGATCTGGTTGTCCGGATTCTGAAAAACCATCCCCGCTTTCTGGCGGATTTTCCACAGCTCCGGCTCCTTGGCTGTGTCCATATCATCCACCCACATGGTTCCCTCTGAAGGGATAAGCAATGCATTTATCTGCTTCGCCAATGTGGATTTTCCGGAACCATTGTGCCCCAGAACGGCCACAAAATCGCCGGCTTCAATGTCCAGGTTTACATCATTGACAGCACGCTGCGTTGCTTCCACATTGCCGTCCTCATCATACTTGAGATAGTCAAATCCCAGCTTGAATGCCTTGATAATTCCCATATTCTTTTTCCTCGTCTGTCAGGCCTTCAGCTCGTCCGTAGCTGCCGGAACTGCACCGGTCAACTCGTCCATTAACGCCCAGATTTCATCTTTTCCCTGCTTTGTCTCAGCGGAAAAAGGAATGATCTTACTGCCCGGGCGCAGCTTCAGTCCGTCCTTGATAGCCTTAATATTCTTCTGTACCTGACTTCTTTTCAGCTTATCCAGCTTGGTTGCAATAATGATCGGATTGTATCCGTTATTTACGATCCAGTCATACATCAGCTTATCGTTTGCAGATGGATCGTGCCGGATGTCGATCAGGAGAAATACTGCCTTCAGAGTCTGTGAGGTATGAAGATAACGCTCGATCATCTTTCCCCACTTCGCCTTCTCGGTCTCCGGAACCTTGGCATATCCATAACCTGGAAGATCCACAAGGTACATAAAATCATTTACATTATAAAAATTGATAGTCTGTGTTTTTCCCGGCTGGGAACTTGTTCTTGCCAGCGCTTTTCGGTTCAGCAGACCGTTAATGAGGGAGGATTTTCCCACATTGGATTTCCCTGCAAAAGCAATTTCAGGTCTTCCTGTGTCTGGCAGTTTGCTGGTGATACCACAAACGATATCCAGTGAAACGTTTTTAATTACCATTTTTCCTACCTCTCATTTCAGGCAAGTGCCCGTTCCAGCACTTCATTCATATTTTCCACAAACGTGATCTTCAGTCCGTCTGTGATCTCCGCATCCAGTTCTTTGATATCCGGTTTATTGGACTTTGGAACCAGTACTTCTTTAATCTTGGCGTACTTAGCTGCAAGAAGCTTCTCTTTCAGTCCGCCGATTGGAAGTACACGACCTCTTAAGGTGATCTCACCAGTCATGGCAAGATCCGCTCTTACCGGCTTGTCAATAATGGCAGAAAGCATTGCAGTTGCCATGGTAATTCCGGCTGACGGACCGTCCTTTGGCACTGCCCCTTCCGGAATATGTACGTGAATGTCATTTTCCTGGAAAAATTCCTGATTGATTCCATATCTGGCTGCTACAGAGCGGATGTAGCTGATTCCCGCTGTTGCAGACTCCTTCATCACGTCTCCAAGCTGTCCGGTAAGCACAAATTCCCCTTTACCCGGCATAATATTTACTTCGATCTGAAGGGTATCACCGCCAACCTGTGTCCAGGCAAGACCTCTTGCGATACCAACCTCATCCTTTTTATTCGCCATCAGGTAATTGTATTTCTCCTGCCCCAGAAAGCTCTCAAGGTTCTTGCCAGTGACCGTTACCTTCTCTTTGCCATCTTCCATGATCAGACGTGCTGTCTTACGACAGATCTGACCGATGAGACGTTCCAGATTGCGGACACCGGCTTCCTTCGTATAATTATTGATGATTTTTCGAAGAGCGCCGCCCTGAATGGAAAGTTTGCCTTTCTCAATTCCATTGGCTTCCATTTGCTTGGGAATCAGATGCTCCTTTGCAATGTGCTCTTTCTCATTCTCCGTATAACCGCTGATCTCAATGACCTCCATTCGGTCAAGAAGCGGTCTTGGGATTCCCTGAATATCGTTGGCTGTTGCAATAAACAACACCTCTGAAAGATCCTGGGGAAGCTCCACATAATGGTCATTGAAATGACTGTTCTGCTCCGGATCCAACACCTCAAGAAGCGCAGAAGAAGTATCTCCCTTGTAATCACTGCTCGTCTTGTCAATTTCGTCCAGAAGCATAAGCGGATTGGCAACCTTTGCCTGCTGAAGGGCAACCGTAATCCTTCCCGGCATAGCACCCACATAAGTCTTTCTATGTCCGCGGATCTCAGCTTCATCCTTCACACCACCAAGGCAGATACGGACATAACGCTTGCCAGTGGCTTCTGCAACAGATTTTGCAATAGAAGTCTTACCGGTTCCAGGAGGTCCCACAAGGCAAAGTATAGGAGATTTTCCTTTATGTGTCAGCTTACGTACAGACAGGAATTCCATAATACGCTCTTTTACATCCTTCAGACCATAATGACCTTCTTCAAGAATCTTCCAGGCTGCTTTCAGATCTTCAGAATCTTCAGAGCACTTATCCCACGGAAGGGAAAGAAGTGTCTCAATATATCCCCGCAGAATGCTGCTCTCAGCTGCATTGGTGCTGGTGATTTTAAAGCGGCCGATTTCTTTGAAAATGCGATCCTTTACTTCCTGGGAAGCAGTAAGCTCTTTGGCTTTTCTGCGGAACTCCTCAGCCTCATCAGCAGTATTGTCCTCGCCAAGCTCCTCCCGTATCAGTTTCAGCTGTTCTCTCAAAATATATTCACGCTGGTTTTTATCCACGCGCTTTTTCAGTTTCTGCTGAAGGTCGTGGCTGATATCCAGCACATTGATCTCATTGCTCAAAATGGCACCAAGAAGCTCATATCTGTCTGTCAGTCTGGCTGCCTCCAAAAGCTTCTGTTTGCTCTGCCAGGAAAGAGGCAGATTAATTACGATCTGGTCGATCAGCTCCGGTGCTTTCTCTATATTCATGATCTGGGCAGACAGTTCTTTTCCAATCTTTCCACCCTTAGCGCAATAAGTTTGGAACAGCTCCCTGATACTTCTGTACATTGCCTCCAGCATCGCCTGAGGCAGCTCCTCTTCTTCCTCATTAACAAGAACAGTCTCTGCTCTTAAATATGGTGTCTCCTGTTCCAGACCAAGAAGTTCTGCCCTTCTTTTTCCCTCAACAAGAACACGCAGCAGGTTGTCAGGAAGTTTCACAACCTGCTTAATATATGCAATAGTTCCTACCTGAAACAGCTGTACAAATCCAGGATCTTCAATCTGGGGATCCTTCTGGGTTACCAGAAAGATCTTCTGATCCTGAAACATTGCCGCTTCGATTGCCTTTTTGGAACGTTCCCTGCTTACATCGAAATGGATGATCATTCCCGGAAGAATGGTAGTTCCGCGAAGGGCAAGGGCAGGAAGTACATTGATTGGCTCACTCATTTGTAGTCAAATCCCTTCATCAGGCTGTTTCCGGAGTGCCCTTTTTGTGTGCACGCTGGCTTCTTCTGCCTGTATTTGCCGGATTCACCGGCTGTGCAGGAGCTTCCCCATGAACGATCTGAGGTTCACCAGTTCCCTCTACAGCTTCTTTTGTAATAATGCATTTACGAATGGTGTCGTCAGACGGAGTCTTATACATCAGATCCATAAGAGTGCTCTCCATGATCGCACGAAGTCCTCTGGCTCCGGTTTTACGTTCCATGGACTTTCTCGCCATAACACGAAGTGCTTCATCCTCAAAATCAAGCTCTACTCCATCAAGTTCAAACAGTTTATGGTACTGCTTGGTCAGTGCGTTCTTCGGCTCCTGAAGGATGCGAAGAAGTGCGTTTTCATCAAGTCCGTCTAAGGTTACCACTACAGGCACACGTCCTACAAACTCTGGAATCAGTCCATAACGGATCAGATCCTCCGGCATTACCTGCTTGAACAGTTCACCAACATTCTGTTCCTCTTTGGAAGCGACTTCTGCACCAAAGCCAATTGCCTTGGTATCCTGTCTTCCCTCAATGATCTTCTCCAGACCGTCAAAGGCACCGCCGCAGATAAACAGAATATTTGTAGTATCGATCTGGATGAATTCCTGATGCGGATGCTTTCTTCCACCCTGAGGAGGAACACTTGCAACAGTGCCTTCCAGAATTTTCAGAAGTGCCTGCTGTACACCCTCTCCGGAAACATCACGAGTGATGGAAACATTCTCTGATTTACGTGTGATCTTGTCGATCTCATCTATATAAATAATTCCGTACTGTGCTCTGTCAATATCATAATCAGCAGCCTGAATGATTTTCAGAAGAATATTCTCAACATCTTCACCTACATATCCTGCCTCTGTCAGGGTAGTGGCGTCTGCAATGGCAAACGGTACATTCAGAAGTCTTGCCAGTGTCTGGGCAAGAAGTGTCTTACCGGAACCAGTTGGTCCAAGCATAAGGATATTGCTCTTCTGAAGCTCTACATCCAGATTCCTGGAAGCAGTAACACGTTTGTAATGATTGTATACAGCAACAGAAAGTGCTTTCTTTGCCTCATCCTGTCCGATTACATAGTCGTCCAGAATTGCATGGATTTCCTCTGGTTTCATCAGATTGATCTCAGATCCAAGAATATCTTCCTGATCGTATCCTCCAAATTCTTCCTCCATGATCTCCGAGCAGATACCTACACACTCATCGCAGATGTAGGCCCCATCCGGTCCGGCAATTAATTTGCGGACCTGATCCTCGGTTTTCTGGCAAAAGGAACATCTTACTTTTCCTTCTCTTATCTTCTCAGCCATGAATCTTTAACTTTTCCTTTCTTTTAAATAAAGCAACCTTATTCAGAGCTATTCTGAAAAAAGTTTTCTTTATTTCTTAAAATTTGAAATTATTCTGTAAAATATACCTATTTTACAAAATTATCCCATTTTACAAGATAAGACTCCTGTTAGTTCAGGAGTCTTTTCTTACAGTAGCATGCAAAAGAAAACTCCGGCTATTAGAGTTCTAAAAGCTCCAGGGGGATTTCTTTTGTTTTCAGTTTAGGCAGGAAACTTTATACTGGAAATACACAAATATACTACATCTTCATCAGTGTACACTCGGTTATCCAGTTACAGTTTTTCCCTATTTGTGGGTTACAACACCATCGATCAGACCATAAGCCAATGCTTCCTCTGCGGACATGTAATTGTCACGGTCTGTATCTTTCTCTACTACCTCAAGAGGCTGTCCGGTGTTTGCAGCCAGAATTTCATTTAATGTTCTCTTTGTCTTGGCAATGTGATCTGCCACGATCTGGATCTCAGTAGCCTGTCCCTGGGCTCCGCCAGATGGCTGATGGATCATGATCGTAGAATTCGGCAGTGCAAATCTCTTACCTTTTGTACCACCAGCAAGAAGGAATGCTCCCATGCTGGCAGCCATTCCCAGACAAATAGTGGAAACATCGCACTTGATATACTGCATGGTATCGTAGATAGCCATACCAGCTGTCACGGAACCACCCGGGCTGTTGATATAAAGCTGGATATCCTTGGAAGGATCTTCTGCTTCCAGGAAGAGAAGCTGCGCAACGATCAGGTTCGCACTGACATCGTTTACCTCTTCTCCAAGGAAAATGATTCGGTCCTTAAGAAGTCTTGAATAGATATCATAACTTCTTTCTCCTCTGCTGGTCTGCTCAATGACGTAAGGTACTAAACTCATTTTGCCCTCCATTTCCGAGGTTTATTACGCCTCTACAGCTGCATCGGCAACTAATGTAACAGCTTTCTGAACAGCCATATCTTTCTTCATCTGCTCTAACTCGCGGTCACCAAGCAGTTCTTTGATCTTCTCCACTTCCATCTTGTAGGCGTCGGCAATGCGCTTGACTTCGTTCTCGAAGTCCTCCTCGCTGGCCGCGATGCCTTCTGCTGCAGCCACAGCCTCCAGCGCGAGACGGATCTTCACCTGCTTCTCAGCCTGCTCCTTGAAGCCTTCGCGGAACTTGGCCGTGTCGCCGCCCATATACTTGATGTAATCCTCCAGGCGCAGGCCCTGCTGCTGCAGGCGGTACTCGAAATCGCGCACCATTTCGTCAATGCGGGTCTCGAACATAACGGGCGGGATATCGCCCTCCAGCGTCGCAACGATCTGCTCGACCAGATCGTTCTCCACTTCCAGCTCGGCATTCTTCTCGTTCTGCTCTTCCATGCCCTTGCGAATGCTGGCTTTCAGCTCGTCCAGTGTGTCGTATTCAGACACATCCTTCGCGAATTCGTCATCCGCGGCGGGCAGCTCCTTGGTCTTCACTTCGTGCAGCTTGACCTTGAACGTAGCGGCCTTGCCCGCCAGCTCCTCAGCCTGATACTGCTCGGGGAACGTGACGTTCACCTCGAACTCCTCGCCGGCCTCATGGCCGGCAACCTGCTCCTCAAAGCCCGGAATGAACTGGCCGGAGCCCAGCGTCAGGGAAAAATGCTCGCCCTTGCCGCCCTCGAAAGCCACGCCGTCCACAAAGCCCTCGAAGTCGATATCCGTGACGTCGCCGTCCTGAGCCTTGCCCTCACGGGTAATGATGCGGGCGTTGCGCTCACGCATGCGCTCGATCTCGGCCTCCACAGCGGCGTCCTCGACAGTATTGACTTTCTTTGTGGCTTTTAAACCCTTGTATTCGCCCACCTTCATCTCGGGCTTGACAGTGACGACAGCCTTGAGCACGACGCCGTCTTCGGTGCTGGCGGAAACGATGTCCACCTCGGGGCGGTCCACCGGCTCGATGCCGCTCTCGGCAACGGCAGCTTCATACGCCTCGGGGAACAGGTCATTGATGGCGTCGTAGTGGAACACATCGGCACCGAACATCTTTTCAATCATATGGCGAGGGGCTTTGCCCTTGCGGAAGCCCGGAATGTTGTATTTACCGGCCTCGCGTTTGAACGCTTTGGCAATTGCGGCGTTGAACGCTTCGGCGTCAATGGAGAATTGCAGTTCATGGCTGTTGTTTTCAAGTTTTTCGTTTTTGACGAGATTCATTGTATTTCCTCCAATACTGAACTTACAGAGTACAATTATAGCATACGTTTATGAATATTTCTATACAAATTCAAATTTTATATGGAAAAAACCGCAGTGCGTCGGCACTGATGAGTTTATACTCGATGCCGTCCAGCTCCCCCTGCACCGCCCGCGGAATGGACGGGCCGTGCAAATGGCCGTAAAAGCAGCGTTTCACGCCGTATTCCCGCAGGAGCGCCACCACTTCCCCGGCGTCCGCCTGGGGATAGACCGGAGGATAATGCAGGAACACTGCCTTTTCCGTATCTCCCGCCGCTTCCAACGAAGCCCGCAGCCGTCCGCATTCGCGGCTCATTACCTTTTCATCGTGAGGCTGGCCCGCGTCGAACAGCCAGCTCCGCGTGCCGCACAGTGCAAGCCCTTCTGCAAAAACACAATTGTTATGCAGAAAAGACAGGCTGTCAAACCCATTCGCCGCTAGATAGGCGTTCATTTTCGCCATGGTCGTCCACCAGTAATCGTGGTTCCCCTTCAAGAGCAGTTTCCTGCCCGGAAGATTCTGAAGGAACGCAAAATCCGCACTGCAGTCCTCCAGCTTCATCGCCCAGGAGGTGTCCCCCGCCAGTACCACGGTATCCTGCGGACCCACAGCCGCCAGCCAGTTTTCCCGCAGACGCTCCACATAGTTCTCCCAGCCGCTGAAAATGTCCATGGGCTTGGACGTTCCCAGCGACAGATGAAGATCCCCGATTGTAAAAATTGCCATAGCATCCTCCGAATGACTGGCCGCAGACCGGCCATACTAAGAAAAGGAAGCGCCGCGCTCTATGAAGCGGCGTTTTGCGAACTGATTTTAAGGAGGCAATAAAAATGCAGGACGAAAAGATTCTGGAAGGCATTTGCTGCGAAGTAGAGAACTGTGTGCACAACAACGGCAACTGCTGCTGCACCGCGCAGGAGATCAAAGTGAAAAACCGCATGGCCGTCCTCGGTGAAGAGACCATGTGCGAGACCTTTGAGGAAGTTTAGGCTTCGTCGAAAAATGTCCGCAAAAACGGCTCGTGTGATATGCACGGGCCGTTTTCATTGCACCCTTTTTCTCTACAAAGCAAGCGCCGCAGCCCGGATGCCGTCCTTTTCCACCACCTGCGTGAAGCGTACGGGCTTTTCCCGCAGGCCCGCAAGGCTCGCAGGCGCCGGAACCCCGGTCTTTTCCTGCAGCAGGCGCATGGCCTCAAACTCATCCTCCGGCACATCCGCCCCCAGCGCGCCCAGCACATCGCACGGGAACTTGTACGGGCTTGCCGTGGAAAGTACAACGCAAGGCGTTTCGCCGGCCGCCTGCTGCCGTGCCACACGGAACGCCACCGCCGTGTGCGTGTCGCACAGGTATCCGTCCGCTTCATACCGCGCGCGGATCTCCTCCCGCACCTGCGCGTCATCGGCACAGCCGCAGGCAAAGGTCTCCCGGATGGCGGAAAGCACTTCGGCGGGCACGGTGTAATGCCCATGCTCCGCCAGCTCACGCATCCATCCCGCCACCGCTGCCGCATCCTGCGTTACATGGTACAAAAGGCGCTCCAGGTTCGAGGACACAAGAATGTCCATGGACGGTGAGGACGTTTTGTAGAACGTGCGGCGGGCGTCGTAAACACCCGTGGTGAGAAAGTCCGTGAGAACGTTGTTTTTATTGGACGCGCAGATCAGCTTTTCCACAGGCAGGCCCATACGTTTGGCGTAATAGCCCGCAAGGATATCGCCGAAATTGCCTGTGGGCACACAGAAGCTGACGGGCGCGCCCGGTGCGATATCCCCCCGCTCCGCAAGCTGCGCATAGCTGTAAAAATAGTAAACGATCTGCGGTACAAGGCGGCCCCAGTTGATGGAGTTTGCGCTGGAAAGCTTTTCGTTTTTGGCAGCCAGCTCCTGCGCGAGGTCCTCGTCCGCAAACACGCGCTTTACACCTGTCTGCGCGTCGTCGAAGTTTCCGTTGACAGCATACACCGCCACGTTATCCCCCTCCTGCGTGGCCATCTGCAGGCGCTGCACCTCGCTGGTGCCCGCGTTGGGATAAAACACCGCGATACGGATGCCCGGCAGGCCCGCATAGCCCGCGAGCGCGGCCTTTCCCGTATCGCCGGAGGTCGCTACAAGGATCTTTGTCACGCCTGTTTCGCCCAGATTTTTTTTGGCCTCTACCAGCAGACGCGGCATAAGCTGCAATGCATAATCCTTAAACGCGCAGGTCGGGCCGTGCCACAGCTCCAATGCATAGGTATTCCCGGCCACATGCGCCGCAAAGCCTGCCTTGCCGCCGAAGTTTTCGGTGCTGTATGTCTGCTCTGTGGCGGTTTTTAAAAAATCCGGGTCATAATCCGTCAGAAACATGCCCAGCACCTTCTGCGCCGTCTGCGGATACGTCAGGCCGTAAAACTCCCGCATGTCCACCTGTGGGAACTGCTGCGGGACAAACAGCCCGCCTCCCGGCGCAATGCCCGTGAGAATGGCCGTGGACGCACCGGTGCAGAGAGCACTGTCGCGCGTGCTTGTGTAGTTCATACTTTACCCCTCCAATTATAGCCACAGCCGCTATCCGGCTGTTCCGCCGTTTTCCGCAGCCCTGCAAGGCCTGCTCTTTTTCCGTGGGACAGAGCGGCTCTGCCCAGCCCTTTCTAAAAAGTGCGCTTCCAAAAGCCCCAGGCGTTTTCAAAAAACACCTTGTTCAAAACCGTCTCCGGCAGCCCGCGCGCCAGAAGGTACCCGTATAAGCGCGGGATGCCCCCGATATCCCGGATATCCTCCGGCACATGTGCGCCGTCAAAGTCCGTTCCAAAGCACACCGTATCCTGCGCTCCCAGCGAAAGGAACACATCCAGATGACGGTATACGTCGTCGCTGAATGCCCGCATGCGGTCGCTGCTTAAAAACGCACTGCACAGATTGATGCCGATCAACCCGCCGCGCCGTACGATCTCCCGGATCTGCTTTTCCGTCAGGTTGCGGTGGTGCCCCGTGACACGGCGCACGTTGGAATGCGTGGCCACCACCGGACCACCGTAACATTCAAACACCTCCGCCACACCCTCGTCGGAGAGGTGAGAAACATCCGGTACAATACCATACTGCGGCAGCGCACGCACCACTGCACGGCCGAACTCCGTAAGCGGGCCGCCCGCTTCACCGCCGCAGCCAAGCTCGTTTTCGCCCATCCAGGTCAACGTCAGAAAGCGCACGCCGTCGCGCTGGAATTCGGCCAAACGCTCAAGGCTCCCACCCAGCGCCGCACCGTTTTCCACGGAAAGAATGGCCGCGCGCCTGCCCTCTTCAAATGCGTCTTCCGTCTCCTGCGCTGTGCGGCACTGAACGATCCGCTCTCTGTTCGCGGCGAGCTGCGCCCGAAAACAGGCGGTCTGACGGCGGTACGAAGCATAAGCCGTGTTCGCGCCCGGCGCATTGTCCTGCACGAATACGGCGAACACCTGCGCCCACCGGCCCAGTGTCCGCGCCTTTTCCAGATTGATGTGCGCATCCGCATCCGCGATGCCGCCGCCCTCCGTCAGGCGGGACACCGTGTCACAGTGCAAATCAAAAAAGTCCAACTTCACAGCCTTCTTTTCTACAAGGTAAACGCATTTTCAATACAATTCAGCCGCGGCGTCCCCAAGCGGGGCACCGTGACCTCCACCACATCGAAGCGCATAAAATTCTCCGCCAGCTCCGGGTGAAGCAGCAGATATCCCTGTGCCGCCAAAACGATCCGCCGCCGCTTTTGCGCCGTTACAGCCTCTGCGGGCTGCGCGGCGGCGGCCTCGTCCCGCGTCTTCACCTCGGCAAAGATCAGCATGTCTCCTTTTTGTGCAATGACGTCGATCTCACCCCGGCGCGTGCGAAAATTCATCTCCAGCACCCGGCATCCTCTGCGCCGGTAATACGCGGCGGCCAGCCTTTCGCCCATGGCGCCCCTGCGGGCACTCTTCCGCTCACACATAACCGCGTTTTTTCAAAAAGGACCTGCGGTAAAACGGCTGAATGCCGTATTCGTCCAGCAGCGCGTAATGCAGCTTGGTCGGATATCCCTTGTGCTTTTCCAGCTGGTATTGAGGATATTCCTTCGCGAGCTGCTCCATGTACCGGTCCCGCGAGACTTTGGCCAAAATAGAGGCGGCTGAAATACTCGCCGAACGGGCGTCACCCTTGACGACGCTTTGCGCGGGAATCTCCATCTCCGG
>OLOE01000576.1_pt1 | contig 18309 bp, 18 predicted proteins | sample 1673201 | NCBI WGS metagenome assembly OLOE01 (sample SAMEA3136765, study PRJEB25190) | human gut metagenome | biome: human gut; feature: human-associated habitat; material: faeces | place: Austria | collected 2013
CACCTCGCTCGCCGTATCGGCACTTAGAATTATGCGGTATTGCCTTAGGAGTTTTGAAACCTGGGCAAGGTAAATGTCTCAGAACATTCAAAGCCGTTCCCTGCGAAACTCTTTATAGTTTGCGGAAGACAATAAAACCAACAGTCGTTCTTCAACGCCTAACTCCTCACTCCTACCTCCTAACTGTATCGGGTGTTTTACAATGAACAAGCTCAAACTTATGACCATTATCGGCACGCGGCCGGAGATCATTCGGCTGTCGGCTGTGATTAAAAAGTGTGATGTGTATTTTGACCAGATTCTAGTCCACACCGGCCAGAACTATGATTATAACCTGAATCAGGTATTCTTTGAGGACCTGGGCCTGCGTGCGCCGGATTTCTATCTGGATGCCGTCGGCAAGGACCTGGGTGAAACCATCGGCAACATTATTGCCAAGTCCTACTCCCTGATGGTGGAACAGAAGCCCGATGCCCTGCTGATTCTGGGCGATACCAACAGCTGCCTTTCCGCCATTGCGGCCAAGCGGCTGCACATTCCCATCTTCCACATGGAAGCCGGCAACCGCTGCTTTGACGAGTGCCTGCCTGAGGAAACCAACCGCCGCATTGTGGACCACATTTCCGATGTGAACATGTGCTATTCCGAGCATGCCCGCCGTTACCTGAATGCCGAAGGCACCGCCAAGGAGCGCACCTTTGTGACCGGTTCCCCCATGGCGGAAGTGCTGCACGCCAACCTGGCCAAGATCGAAGCCAGCGATGTGCTGGAGCGCCTGGGGCTGGAGCCGCACAAATACATGCTGCTTTCCGCCCACCGCGAGGAGAACATTGATACCGAAAAGAACTTTATCGACCTGTTCACCTCCATCAATCACCTGGCCCAGACCTATGATATGCCCATTCTGTATTCCTGCCATCCGCGCAGCAAAAAGCGGCTGGACGCCATGGGCTTCCAGCTGGACGAGCGCGTAAAGCTGCATGAGCCCCTGGGCTTCCATGATTACAACCATCTGCAGATGAACGCGTTTGCCGTGGTCAGCGATTCCGGCACCCTGCCGGAGGAATCCAGCTTCTTTACCAGCGTGGGACATCCGTTCCCGGCTGTCTGCATCCGTACCTCCACCGAGCGACCTGAAGCACTGGACAAAGGCTGCTTTGTGCTGGCCGGCATCAGCGAGGGCGGCGTGGAACAGGCGGTTGCCACCGCCGTCGCCATGAACGCCAACGGCGACAACGGCATCCCCGTCCCCTACTACACTGAAGACGTTTCCACCAAGGTCGTCAAGATCATCCAGAGCTACACCGGGGTGGTTAATAAGATGGTGTGGAGAAAAAACTGAGTTTTTTTAGTTAGGAAGTAGGAGTGAGGCGTTAGGAGTTTTTTGAGGCTGCGACAAGCTGAATGCTTTGGAACGGTCAAGATCGTTCCCTACAGAGCATTTTATAGATTGCAAAAGACCTCAAGTCTAGCAGCCGTTCTTCAACTCCTAATTCCTACTTCCTAACTTTCGAAAGGTGTGTGCCCTTTGCCCTCTCAAAAAAAGATTCTTGTTGTTACGCAGCATTTCTGGCCGGAAAATTTCCGCATCAATGATATTGTGGAAGGTTTTTTGCTGGATGGCATTGCGGTGGATGTGCTTTGCGGGCTGCCCAATTACCCAAAAGGCGAATGGTTCCCCGGTTACAGCGCCGCTGGCCCTTTTGAAGAAGAATGGCACGGTGCCCGCCTGTACCGCTGCAAAGAGGTTCCGCGCAGGGGCAACACCTCGGTCAACATTTTTTTGAACTATGTCAGCTGGCCGTGGTACGCCGCCCATGCGCTGCACCGCCTGCCGGGCGGGTACGATGCGGTGTTCTGCTTTAACACCAGCCCGGTACTGATGTGCTGGCCCGCCATCCGCTATGCCAAAAAGCACCACATTCCCTTTACCAACTATGTGCTGGATATCTGGCCCGAAAACCTGTACAGCGTGCTGAATGTGAAGAACAAAGCCCTGCGCGCAATTGCCCAGGGTGTGAGCGACGCTTTATATAAGAAGGCTGACCGACTGATTGCCATGAGTGAGCCGCTGCAGCAGCGGCTGTGCCAGCGCACCGGTATGCCGCCGCAAAAAATTGCTGTGATCCCGCAGTACTGCGAGGATTTCTACGCTGTTCCTCAGCCGGATGCCGCTTTGCAGGCGCAGTTCGGCGGGCGGTTCAACCTGGTGTTTACCGGCACTTTTACCCCCGCCCAAAGCCTGGAGACCGTCATCACGGCGGTGCAGGATGCGCGCAGCCGCGGGGCGGATATGTTGCACCTGTTGTTGGTGGGCGATGGCATGAGCCGCGCCGCGCTGGAAGCCAAAGTGAAAGAGCTGCACGCCGAGGACGCCGTTACGTTTTACGGCAGTGTTCCGGCAACGGATATCCCCAAGTTCACCGCGCTGGCGGATGCTTTGATCGTCTGCCTGTCGGATTCGCCGGACTTGGGGCTGACCGTACCGGCCAAGGTTGCCAGTTATATGGCCGCCGGCAAGCCGGTCCTGGCCAGTATGGACGGCGCCGGCAATGCGGCGGTTGCCGCGGCAGGCGGGTTAAGTTCCCCTGCCTGTGATGCCGCTGCCCTGGCAGACAACCTGCTGGCACTGACCCGCATGGACGCCGCCCAGCGCGCCGCCATGGGTCAGAGCGCCAAAGAATATTATCTTGCGCATTACCGCCGCAGCGAGCTGCTGCGCAAACTGGAACATTTTATTTTGGAAGGCCGCGTTTGATGCCAAACCGGCCGTTCCCCTGATGTGAGGTGCCCTTTTGAATCACCCAGCCAAAATTCTTGTTATCATTCCCTGTTATAATGAGGAAGCCAACATCGTCAGCACCGTGGAACGCCTGCGTACCACCTGCCCGCAGGTTGACTTTTTAATCATCAACGATTGTTCCACCGACCGCTCGGCTGAATTGCTGGCGGAGCATGGCTACCCGTTTTTGGATCTGCCGGTCAACCTTGGCATTGGCGGCGGCGTGCAGTGCGGTTATCGCTATGCCCGCGCCAATGGTTATGATGTTGCTGTGCAGATGGACGGTGACGGCCAGCACGACCCCGCTTATCTGATGCAGGTCGTTCAGCCGGTATTGGACGGCAAGCTGGATATGTGCATCGGCAGCCGCTTTATCAAGTGCGAAGGCTTCCAGACAAGCTTTATGCGCCGGGTCGGCATCCGCTTTTTAAGCTGGCTCATCCATATTCTCTGTGGTCAGCGCATTCTGGATGTCACCAGTGGTTTCCGTGCCACCGGTCCCCAGCTAACCGCCTATTTTGCGGAGCATTATGCTTCGGATTATCCGGAGCCGGAAGCCATTCTGGCTGCCACGCTGGCCGGGTTCCGCGTAGGCGAAGCCCCGGTCGTCATGAAAGAACGTCAGGGCGGCGTTTCCAGCATTCGCAGTTTTAAAAGCGCGTATTACATGATCAAGGTTTCCCTGTCTTTGATCATTGACCGCCTTTCTATCAAGAAAATCCACCAGCCGAAAAGCAAATAAGGAGGCACAACGCCCATGACGGCACATTTCCAGTTTTTTATGATTTTGGGTGCGGCCATCCTGCTGCTGATTATTTTTGCGCTGCTGAAAAAGGGCCAAATGAGCGTAAAATACAGCCTTCTCTGGCTGGCACTGGCCGTGGTTCTTGTCATCTTTGCGGTATTCCCCTATGTTGTTTACGTCCTGCGTGATCTGCTGGATGTACAAATGCCGGTCAACCTGGTATTTATGCTCATGTTCTGCTTTGTGCTGCTGGTGCTGCTCAGTTTAAGCATCGGCGTCAGCCAGCTTGCGGATAAGTGCAAGCGCCTTACCCAGGAAAACGCTATTCTGGAAAAGCGCGTGCGGGATTTGGAGAAAAAACTCAGCGGCAAATAATCCCGCCAAAGGAGTTTGAGGATGGAACTGACAACACTGCTATTTCTTGGCTTTTTTGCGGCAGTGGCGCTTTTGAACTATACCCTGCCCCGTGTTCTGCGCCCTTACTGTCTGCTGGCTGCCAGCTACCTGTTTTACTGTTGGGGGGCCAACGACCGCCTGCTGGTACCGGTTTTGGTCGCGGCAACACTGGCCACATGGGGCTGCGGGCTGGTGATCGGCAAATGCCGGATAGGTCCCGTGCGGGTGATTTTCCTGCTTTTGGCGGTGTTCACCTGTGTGGGGCTTTTGTTCTATTACAAATACTGGAACCTGTTGGCGGCAGATATCCTGAGCGGCACGGTATTGCAGCCCCGCACGGATATGGTTACCCCGCTGGGCCTGGGCTACTTTACCCTTGCTGCGCTCAGCTACACCATTGATGTATACAAGCGCCGCTGCAAGGTTGAGCTGAACCCGCTGCATTATGCGCTGTTCGTCAGCTTTTTTCCCACCATGACCACCGGCCCCATTGAGCGGTACCCCCATTTTCGGCCACAGATCCACAAATCCCGCCGGTTCAGCTACACCCGCTGCGCAGGCGGTGCATTCCGCATGCTGTGGGGCTACACCAAAAAGATGGTCCTGGCGGACAACATGAACCTGTACATCAAGATGGTGTACGATACCCCCGCTGAGATGAATGGCCCCAACCTGGTGGCCGCCACCCTGCTGTTCAGCCTGCGGCTCTACCTGGATTTTTCCGGCTGCTGCGATATCGCCATCGGTGCTGCCCGCATTTTGGGGTATGACCTGCTGGAAAACTTTCACAGCCCGTTCGAGGCTACCAGCTTTGCCGGGTTGTGGCAGCGCTGGCACATGAGCCTGACTGGCTGGCTGCGGGATTATATCTACATTCCTCTTGGCGGCAGCCGCTGCAATGTGGTGCGCCATATGCTGAACACGCTGATTGTGTTTGCCGTCAGCGGCCTATGGCACGGGGCTGACCTGCGCTATCTGGAATGGGGCATTGCCTGCGGCGTGATTTCAGTCATTGCCCAGCTGAGCAAAGCTCCACGCAAAGTGCTGTGGCGCTATAACCCGCTGTACCGCGAGCCTGCCGTGCAGACATTCCTCCAGCGCTGCATCACCTACCTGCTGTTCAGTTTTACAATGGTGTTTTTTGCTTCTGCCATTTACAACGCTGCCCCCGGCGAGGTATTCGCCGGAATACTGCAGGGCTGGCAGGGCGGCTTTGCGGCTGGATGGGAAAGCGTTACCAATCTGGTCACCAGCAGCGGCATTGACGGCCGCCTGCCGGTGGTGTTGACCTGCGGTACCGCCATTGTGCTGGCTATGGAGCACAACGGCAACAATGTTGCCCGCTGGATCCGCAAGCAGTGCTTTGTGCTGCGTTGGACGGTCTATTATGCCGCTGCGGTATCCATCTTGTTCTTTGCCGCGTTCGGGCAGTCGGCGTTCATTTACCAGCAATTTTAACGGGGGAGGGAGATCAATTATGCCAACACAAACCCCTGCTTCCGCCCCGCGCAGCACCCAAAAGGTCAGCCGCAGTGCTGTTGCCGCCCCGGCCCGCAAGCCCACCACAAAGCAAAAAAAATCCGCTCCCTCGCCGCGCAGACGCCCCAAAAAGCCAAATATCTTCGTTCGCTTTTTGCATGGTTTGGTCCGCCGGTTATACTTTGGCAGCAAAACGTTGTTCAAGTTTGCCCTGTTCATTCCCATTCTGGTTTTCATGGTCTGGTTCAGCTATACGGTAGACCGCAGTGGCCTGTTCCAGGGTGAGCTTGCCCCCCGCCGCATTGTGGACTTGATGCTGCAGGGCTATGATGTGAGCAACTTTGAACAGATGAACGAAATTGAGCGCGAGGTTGTCCAGCTGTTTGCACAGGATGTTCCGGACACCCCGGAAGTGATCGGCATTGGCTCCAGCCGCGTATTACAGTTCACACGGGAACTTGTCGGAACCGACAGTTTTTTCAACATGGGCGTTACCGGCGCGGATGTGCGCGATAACATGACCAGCTATTATAAGATGGTCTGTTACGGCAAAGCGCCCAAGGTGCTGATTTGGAGCGTGGATCCCTGGGTGCTGTATGGGGACGAAGCCGCCTTTGACAAGCGTGCCGATGTGGAGCTGTACAACGAATTTTTGACTAAGGTTCTCGGCGTTGAAACCGACTATGAGGAAGAGGACCGCGTGGCGCTGTGGAAAGCGCTGGTGGAACCGGCTTATTTTCAGGGCAACGTAGACTATTACTTAAAGAACCGCGGCCAGAGCGTTGTGACGGATGACGATGGCAACCCCATTGACTTTAACCCGGTGGACGGCGACCCTTACGAGCAGCCCACCACCATCAAGCGCTCTGACGGCAGTGTGCTGTATGACCCCGCATTCCGGGATGCCAACCCCGACCAGGTGCGCGCCCTTGCCGCCGAAGCCTGCCCCACGTTCAACAGCGTACATATGGAAGGGTTCGACTCGCTTTCCCCCAAGCAGGAAGAAGCGTTTGACAAGTTTATCCAGTATGCGCGAAACCAGGGCACCACGGTGATTTTGGCCCTTTCCCCCTGGCACCCGTACCTGTATGACTTTCTGCTGACGGAAACCGACCAGCACCAGGGCTTTTTTGAAACCGAAAACTGGATCCGCCAGTATGCGCATGACTACAATATTCCGCTGTACGGCAGTTATGACCCCACCTGCATTAAGGGGTTGGATGAGACCGACTTTTTCGATGGCCTGCACTGCAAGGGCTGCGGCATCGCCAAGTTCTTCCCCGGTGTGCCGCAGGTGTTGCAGGATGTTGAAAACAACACCCTGCCCGACCCCCTCAGCGTGACCCCGCGCACCACCCTGCCGGTGGATGGTGAGGAGAATGTTGAAAACGTCGGGTAAGCGCTTTGCTTCTTTTGGCAGGTTGTTCCCTGCTTGATTTTCGCCTTTTGCTTACGACTTATAAAACCAGCCGCCTGCTTTGTGCATTTGCACGGCAGGCGGCTGGTTTTTACGTTCGTTTATTATTAAGGGCAACACCGCAATATACCCAAATTGCGGGGCCGCTTTTTTCAAAATTCTGCCTGCATTGTTTGGCTGCCGGTTCCGCGCAGCTGCATTATTTTTCCCATGGGCTGCGGATAATTTCGCCGCTGTCCACTTTCATGCAGCGCTCTACGGTTGCCCCGGCTTTGATGGTTGCACGGGGGGCGGCATGCACACCGTCTTCCAGCACGGCGTTATGGTCCACAATGGCACCGGCATTGATGATGCACCCTGCCCCCACTTTGGTTCCTGCGCCCACAAAGGCAAATGGCAGCACCACGGTCCCTGCCCCCAGGGCTGCGCTGCTGCATACTTCTGCCGCCGGGTGTTCAAACACCGGTGTCTGGTAGCCCGCAGCCACCAGCTTTTGCAGCCATTGCAGCCGCAGCTCATTGTTGCCAAGGCCCACAAAAGCCGCGGTGCAGCGTTCCCTGATGGTGGGATCCAGGTAATCTGCCAGTTTGCCCGCAGCGTCCGGTGCGTGGTCATCCAGGTACAAAATACGGGAATAGCCGCCGGCTTCCGCCAGCATTTCTCCCAGCTGTGTGCCAAAGCCCCCCTTGCCAAGCACAAGGGCTGTGTGGAACAATTTCATTGCGATACCCCTTTCCCATCCTGCCTTATGGCAGTATTTTCTGGTATGGTTATTATAGCACAAAAATCCTTATCAAAAAAGTCATACTTCACCCCGTTTTTCTCCATCAACTTTGACAAAAAGCCCTATCTTATTTTAAACACAATAGGAAGTGCGCCAAAAAAAGTTTTGGCTCTTGCTTTTTTGCGCTGCACGCTTTACACTTTAATTACAGAGATTTTCCGTACGGGTGTTTTGTGTGTTATTCTGTACACAGCCCGCCGGGGGATCCAGCCATACATTAAAGGATGGAGGGCGACTTTGTGCATTACACGAATCTTTTCGGACCATTCCCGGTCGGTTTGCGCAGCTGTGTTCTTCATGCGGTGTATTATAAGCATAATAGCCTTGTATAAGCGCAGTGTACCCGTGTACACCGCGCTCTTATTTTTTGAAGGAGGATCTGTAACATGCCGAACCGTAAAAAGGTTGCCATCATCATGGGGTCTGACAGTGACTGGCCGGTTGTAAAAAGTGCCTGCGGGGTGCTGAAAGATTTCGATGTACCGTTTGAGGCGCACATTCTTTCCGCCCACCGTACGCCGGAAGCTGCCGCTGCCTTTGCCAAATCTGCCCGCGCCAATGGTTATGGTGTTATCCTGTGCGCTGCCGGTATGGCGGCCCACCTGGCAGGTGCCTTTGCCGCCAACACCACTTTGCCGGTGGTCGGCATCCCGATGAAGGGCGGTGCCATGGACGGTCTGGATGCTCTGCTTGCTACCGTGCAGATGCCTTCCGGCTTCCCGGTTGCCACGGTTGCCCTGAACGGTGCCAAGAACGCCGCTTACCTGGCCGTTGCCATCCTGGCCGTTGCCGATGATGAACTTGCCGCTAAGCTGGATCAGTTCCGTGCCGATACCGCCGCCGCCATTGCCAAAAAGGATGCCGCCATCGCTGCCGAAGCCGCAGCTATGTAACTTCAAATCCCGGTTTATTTGCTGTTGTTTTATCCCTTTTTATAAAAAGGATTCCATAAATCAATTCATGAAAGAATATAAAGGAGCGCATTACAATGAACGTTGAAATTAAAGAACAGATGTACGAAGGCAAAGCTAAGCAGGTATTCGCAACTTCTGACCCCGAAATCGTTATGGTTCATTACAAGGACGATGCCACCGCCGGCGACGGCGAAAAGAAGGGCACCATCCGCGATAAGGGCATTGTCAACAACAAGCTGTCCAACGCTCTGATGCAGAAGCTGGAAAAAGAAGGCATCCCCACCCATTATGTTGAGGAGCTGAACGACCGCGATACCCTGGTCAAGAAGGTTCAGATCGTTCCTCTGGAAGTCATCATCCGCAATGTTGCCGCCGGCCACTTCAGCCTGCGCATGGGCGTGCCCGAGGGCAAGGTGTTCAAGACCCCCATCCTGGAGTACAGCTACAAGAACGACGACCTGCATGACCCGTTCATCAACCATTATTACGCCTTGGCCCTTGACCTTGCCACCCAGGAAGAGCTGGACACCATTGCCAAGTACGCCTTCAAGGTCAACGAAGTGCTGAAGAAGATCATGCTGGATGCCAACATCCGCTTGGTTGACTTCAAACTGGAGTTTGGCCGCCTGTCTGACGGCACCATCATTCTGGCTGACGAGATCAGCCCGGATACCTGCCGCTTCTGGGATGCCACCACCGGTGCCCACCTGGATAAAGACCTGTTCCGCCGCAGCCTTGGCGGTGAGGCCGATGCCTACCAGGAAGTTATGAAGCGCCTGCTGGGCTGATTGAACCAAGCTTAGTCCAGCCAATGTTCAGGGTGTACTGGAACCGCCGTTCGCTCTTCCGGTGCACCCTGCCATCGTTTGAAACAGGAAACGGAGAACTGAATGAAGGAGCTTTGTCCCGCCGAAGCACTGCATGAAGAATGCGGCGTGTTCGGTATCTATGATTCCACCGGCAAAACCAACATGGTCAGCGCCGTGTACAGCGCGTTGTATGCCCTTCAGCACCGCGGCCAGGAAAGCTGCGGCATTGCCCTGAACGTGGACGGTGTGCTGACCGGCTACCGCGATCTTGGCCTGGTCAGCGAGGTATTTACCCCGCGTGTGCTGGCTGACCTGCCGCAGGATGCCAAGATGGCCACCGGCCATGTGCGCTATGCCACCAGCGGCCAGCGCACCCGCGCCAACGCCCAGCCCATGGTTCTGCACCACTGCAAGGGCACTATGGCCATCTGCCACAACGGCAACCTGACCAATGCCCCCCAGCTGCGCCACAAGCTGGAAATGAACGGTTCGATCTTCCACGGCACTTCGGACACCGAGGTCATCGGCTATCTGCTGACCCAGAACCGCCTGATCAGCCCGGATATTGAAACAGCTGTCTGCCGCACGATGGAGCAGATCGTGGGTGCTTACAGCCTGGTCATTATGACCCACACCAAACTGATCGCCGCGCGCGATCCTAATGGCTTCCGCCCTCTCTGCATTGGCCAGCTGCCGGATGGCTCCGGCTGGGCTTTTGCTTCGGAATCCTGCGCGCTGGATGCTGTAGGCGCCCACTTTGTGCGCGATGTACTGCCCGGCGAGATCGTGGTGGCAGACTACACCGGCCTGCGCACCATCCGCACCCACTGCGGCACCGCGCCGCACACGATGTGCGTGTTTGAGTACATTTATTTTGCCCGCCCCGATTCCATCATCGAGGGCACCTGCGTGCATGACGCCCGCCTGCAGGCCGGGCGCTTTCTGGCACAGGAACATCCGGTGGAAGCCGATGTCGTCATCGGTGCGCCGGATTCCGGCCTGGATGCTGCCCTTGGCTATGCGCAGGAAAGCGGTATTCCCTATGGCGTGGGCTTTATTAAAAACAAATATGTGGGCCGCACCTTCATCCAGGGCTCCCAGGCCCAGCGTGAAAGCAGTGTGCGCATCAAATTGAACGCAATTTCCTCCACCGTTGCGGGCAAGCGCGTTGTGCTTGTGGATGACTCCATCGTGCGCGGCACCACCAGCGCCCGCACCATCAAGCTGCTGCGCGACGCCGGTGCCAAGGAAGTACACTACCGCATTTCGGCCCCGCCGTTTGCCCACCCCTGCTATTTCGGCACCGACATCCCGGACGAAAAAGACCTGATTGCCACCGGCCATACGGTGGAGGAGATCCGCCAGATCGTGGGGGCCGATTCCCTGGGCTACCTGAGCATTGAACATGTGACCCAGCTGGCCATCCACAGCAAGTGCGGGTTCTGCACCGGCTGCTTTACCGGCCATTACCCGGTGCCCGCCCCCAACGAGACGATGGACATTGTATACGATAAACCCCTGAGCCAGTCCCAGACCAAAAAACGCCTGTAAGCTGATAAGGAGAGAAACATAATGGAAAAAAGCTATTCTGCAAGCTACGCTGCCGCTGGTGTGGATATTACCGCCGGTTACAAGGCAGTTGACCTGATGAAGCAGCACGTTGCCCGCACCATGAACGAGCACTGCATTGGCGGCCTGGGCGGCTTTGGCGGCCTGTTTGAGCTGGACTGCACCGATATGCCCCACCCCGTGCTGATTTCCGGCACGGACGGCGTTGGTACCAAGCTGCGCATTGCCCAGTACATGAACAAACATGACACCGTTGGCATTGATTGCGTTGCCATGTGCGTGAACGATGTCATCTGCGCCGGTGCCAAGCCGCTGGTGTTCCTGGATTACATCGCCTGCGGCAAAAACGTGCCGGAGCGCATTGCCGAGCTGGTTGCCGGTGTAGCCGAAGGCTGCGTGCAGGCTGGCTGTGCCCTGGTTGGCGGTGAGACCGCCGAGATGCCCGGTTTTTACCCGGAGGACGAGTACGACCTGGCCGGCTTTACCGTTGGCGCTGTGGACAAGAGCAAGATCCTGGACAACTCCACCATGCAGCCCGGCGATGTGATCATCGCCCTGCCTTCCACCGGCGTACACTCCAACGGGTTCTCCCTGGTGCGCAAGATCTTTGACCTGGAGAACAACCCCGATGTGCTGAAAAAGACCTTTGACGGCATGGACAAGACCCTGGGCGAGGCCCTGCTGGCCCCCACCAAGATTTATGTCAAGCCTGTGCTGGCCGTGATGAAGGAAGTTACCGTCAAGGGCGTTTCCCACATTACCGGCGGCGGCTTTTACGAGAACATTCCCCGCAGCCTGAAAGCCGGCTGCTGCGCTGTGATCAAGAAGAGCGATGTGCGCACCCCCGTGCTGTTTGATGTGCTGGCTAAAGAGGGCAACATTCCGGAGCGCGATATGTTCAACACCTTCAACATGGGCGTTGGTATGATTTTGACCGTGGCTGCCGAGGATGCCGACAAGGCCATTGAGATCCTGAAAGCCAACGGCGAGGATGCTTACCGCCTTGGTGTGATTGGCGAAGGCAGCGGGGTGCAGCTGGTATGATGAAGATTGCTGTGCTGGTTTCCGGCGGCGGCACCAACCTGCAGGCCATCCTGGAAAGCGAACGCCGCGGGGAGAACCCCAACGGTAAGGTTACCCTGGTGGTTGCCAGCAAACCTGGTGTGTATGCGTTGGAACGCGCTGCAAACTTCGGCGTGGAAACCGCCGTGGTGCGCCGCAAGGATTACGCCACCAGCGAGGAGTTTGACACTGCCCTGCTGCGTGTGCTGAAAGACCATGGCATTGAGCTGGTGGTTCTGGCAGGATTTTTGAGCGTGCTGGGCCCCAGCGTGATTGCCGCTTACCCCAACCGCATCCTGAACATCCACCCCAGCCTGATTCCCAGCTTTTGCGGCCCCGGCTACTATGGCCTGAAAGTGCATGAGGAAGCGCTGAAGCGCGGCGTGAAAGTGACCGGCGCTACCGTCCACTTTGTCAACAAAGTGTGTGACGGCGGGCCCATCCTGCTGCAAAAAGCCGTGGAAGTGCAGCCCGGTGATACCCCCGAAGTGCTGCAGAAGCGCGTGATGGTGGAAGCCGAATGGAAGTTGCTGCCCCAGGCCATTGCCATGGTGTGCAATGGCGAAGCCTGACCGAACAAGGAGGATTCCCGCATGAAAAAGAATCTTTATACTTATCTGGCCGGTAACGAATATCCCGGCCGCGGCATCTGCATCGGCCGTTCGCCGGACGGCACCAAGGCCATGATTGCTTACTGGATCATGGGCCGCAGCGCCAACAGCCGCAACCGCGTGTTTGACGCCATCCCCGGCGGCATCCGCACGGTAGCCGCAGACCCCGCCAAGCTGGAAGATCCCCACCTGATCATCTATAACCCGGTTCTGACCCTGAACGATACCACCATTGTGACCAACGGTGACCAGACGGATACCATTTACCGCTACATGCGGGATAACCTGTTCCCCGGTTACGGCTTTGAAGCAGCCCTTGCCACCCGCACTTTTGAGGACGATGCCCCCAACTTTACCCCCCGCATTTCCGGCGTTGTGGATATGCGTTGCGGCGGCTACAAGCTGAGCATCCTGAAAAGCTGCGATGGCAACCCCGCCAGCGTGCAGCGCCAGACCTTTGACTATCCGCAGCCCGTTGCAGGCGAAGGCCAGCTGATTACCACCTACCAGAAAAACGGCTCCCCCATCCCCAGCTTTGCCGGTGAGCCGCTGCGCGTGACACTGGACCAGAACGATGCCGACGAATTTGCCGGAAAGTTGTGGGAAGCCCTGAACGAAGATAATAAGGTCAGCCTGTTTGTGCGTGCCATCACGCTGGAAACCGGCGATTATGAAGATGTGATCCTGAACAAATACAACACGGTGGAGGGCTGAACTTATGAACGAATTCCAGCTGAAATACGGCACCAACCCCAACCAGAAGCCTGCCCGCATTTTTATGGCAGACGGTTCTGATCTTCCCGTTACCATTTTGAATGGCAAGCCGGGCTACATCAACTTTCTGGATGCGTTCAACAGCTACCAGCTGGTGCGCGACCTGAAAAAAGCCCTGGGCCAGCCTGCTGCTGCCAGCTTTAAGCATGTTTCCCCCGCCGGTGCCGCCATTGGCCTGCCACTGGACGAAACGCTGAGAAAGATGTATCATATTAGTGCAGAGGCTGAGCTTTCTCCCCTGGCCTGCGCTTATGCCCGCGCCCGCGGTGCGGACCGCATGTCCAGCTTTGGTGACTGGATCGCCCTGTCTGATGTGTGCGACCTTGCCACCGCAAAGCTGATCCAGCACGAGGTGTCCGACGGCATCATCGCCCCGGGCTACGAGCCGGAGGCACTGACTATCCTGTCCGGCAAGAAAAAGGGCAACTACAATGTGGTCGCCATCGACCCGGCCTACAAGCCCGCTCCCATCGAGCACAAGCAGGTGTACGGCATCACCTTTGAGCAGGGCCGCAACGAGCTGGTCATCAACGCCGACACCATGCTGAACAACTGGGTCACTGAGAACAAGGATGTGACCGAAGAGCAGAAGCGTGATCTGGTCATTGCACTCATCACCCTGAAGTATACTCAGAGTAACTCTGTATGCTACGTAAAGGATGGTCAGGCTATCGGTATCGGTGCCGGCCAGCAGAGCCGTATCCACTGTACCCGTCTGGCTGGTTCTAAGGCTGATGAGTGGTGGTTGCGCCAGTGTCCTAAGGTGATGAACCTGCCTTTTAAGGAGAAGATCCGTCGTGCCGACCGCGACAATACCATCAATGTCTATATCTCCGATGAGTGGGAGGATGTATTGCAGGACGGCGTTTGGGAGCAGTTCTTTACTGAGAAGCCTGAGCCATTGACCCGCGAGGAGAAGAAGGCTTGGATTGCCCAGAACAAGGGTGTATCTGTAGGTAGTGATGCTTTCTTCCCATTCGGCGACAATATTGAGCGTGCTCATAAGAGTGGTGTTGAATACATAGCAGAAGCAGGCGGTAGTATCCGTGACGATCATGTTATTGATACCTGCGACAAGTACGGCATCGCTATGGCGTTTACTCACGTTCGCCTCTTCCATCACTAATTTATTATATAATTAAGGTATATGAGTGACATTGACGATATTATCATGGGCGGTATGGTCTTCAAGGGCGGCGGTGGTCCTAAGAAGGATGACGACGACAAGGTGAAGACCAAAGCTAAGAAGAAAAAGTACATAACGGGTGCTCACGGTAGTGGCTCTGCCCGTCAGAAGGCAAAGTATCGCCAGCAGAGAGCCAATCGTAAATCCCAGAAGAAGAAATAATACTTCTCTATCATAAATAAATGTTTCGCCCGTATGCTGTATAATAACAGCGCACGGGCGAACTGTTTTCTGATAATGGAAAACATGAATAGAGTACTGGCAAGCGAAAGACAGCATACTGGTATAAGTAAGACAGCCCACTAGCAAGCGTATTGCCAGTGGGCTGTTCTTCTTAAACGGTTACTGGTTCTTTACACTCTTTACGCCCCTGCCCTTCGTTAGATGAAGGGTTACAGGCTTCAATTGATGCTTGGCGTGGTCATAAATGATAGCTGGATCCAGTCGTCTACCGCCAAAGCTAACCTCGAAATGGAGGTGCTCTGTGGTAGCCCTACCGGTACGGCCCGTCAAACCGATTACCTGACCAGCCTTTACCTTATCGCCCTTCTTCACCTTGTTCCTACTCTGATGACTGTAGAGCGTCTCGAAACCATAAGCATGCCTGATACGGATGCAGTTTCCGTAGCCATAGAAGGGTCCTGATGCAACAACCGTACCGTCAAAGGCTGCCACAATCTCATCATTCGGGCACGTCTTGAGGTCAACCCCCGAATGACGGCGCTTGCCACCATAAGGACTGATTACCTTGGCACCCGGCAAAGGATAAGCCCAGGCTGTCTTTTCTATCTTCTCCAAATCAAGCTCGAAAGTATTGGTAATGGTAAACGGATCATTAACCTCATCAGGATCGAGCGTCATTCCATCTCCTATTCCTCCCTTTTTCTTGCCAGATGCCTCCTTGTCAGCCTCAGCATTTCTTCCTACAGAAGAATCCTTGCCACCGATAACCGAAGCGATGACACGGGCACCATGCTTACGGAACTGCATAGTCTGGCGGCGCAACTTATGCGATTTCAACTCTACGAAAGTTTCCGGATTCAACCTACCGCCATTCACCATGATAGAGAAGTCGCAATAAGTTTCCCCCTCCTTAGAGCCTACAATGGCAATCGTCTGTCCGGCATCCACATGCTGTCCAACCTTAACCAGGTTCTCGGCATTGTTGGCATAAACGGTTTCCAGACCGCAATCGTGGCGCACCACGATGACATTACCCATTGATTCCGACTTTCTGGAAAGTCGCACATAACCTTCGAGCATCGCCTTGACAGCATCGCCTTTAGAGGTAGAAATACGCAACACATGATTGTTCAGAAGGGTTGCTTTGCCCACAGGAAGCGGGAAGGAATATTCCTTAGCACGGAATATCTCAAAGTCTACATTAAATGCCTGACTCTGGGCAAAGAGACCGGGTGTTGCAATACTCACCTGCTGCTGTTCGGCTGCCGTGAATACATTTTTAGCGGGCATAAAACTGCTCAGCGAGAACACCATGAGTCCTGCCACAGCCAATAGCCGCAATCCTTTTTTCATTCTTTTCATTATTTACTTTTTCTTTCCGATTTTCAAAATATTCTATAAACTATTAACTATAAACTATAAACTGAAAAACATCCATTTCTCCCTCTCCGTTCTTACAGAAAAGGAAAAATGGATGTTATCTTGAAAACTATCTGGTACTTACCTGCTAGCAGGCTTTTACTTCAACAAGATGCCAGTATAGATTCTGCCACTCTCGATACCCAGCTTTCTGGCAGAGAAGTACTCATCGCTATGGGCAAAAGTACAGATGCCACAATCCTGGATATTCTCTTCGGCCACTCCACAATGCAGAAGAATCTGTCTGTTGCAGAGCGGAAGATTGAGATGCCATTTCAGCGGCTGCACGATATTCCCCTCAGCAGCCAGACGCTCACGCTCAGCAGGATCAACCGAGAAGGCGGCATTAGAACGCTGTTCGGCAATCTCTTCCATAGGGAAAGCTGCCTGCTCGAACGCCTCGTAAACCTCATCGCCCACCTCGAAATGGTCGAACGAAATGCCCGGACCTATCACCGCCTTCAACTTCTTCGGGTCGGTATGATAGGTAAACGTCATCTCCTGAATGGTTTTATGCACGATGCGAGCCAGCGTACCACGCCAGCCGGCATGGATGGCAGCCACAGCATGATGCTCCTCATCATAAAGAAGCACAGGGATGCAATCGGCAGTAGAAACACCGATACATACACCTTTCTGGTCAGTCATCACGGCATCTACACCTTCGAGCACCATCTTGCGGATATTCTCAGGCATGGTGAGAAACTCACCGGCAATATTGCGCACCTCTACTCCATGCACCTGATGGGGCATGATGATATGGGCTGTATCAATACCCAACTCTGTGGCAAGACGCTTGCGGTTCTCGGCAACATGCTCGGCAAAATCGCCGCAATATTCGTTGATATTAAATTCGCCATAGTTGCCCTGGCTTACTCCTCCCTTGCGGGTAGTAGAGAAAGCCATGACACCAGCGGCTACCTGATATTCTTTGATCATAACATTTACTCGTATTCGAAATCATCGAGGTCGTCAACATCCTCGATTTCATCCTCATCAATATATTCTACTACATCCTCGCCCTCTGCAGCCAGTTCCTGCTGGAAGCGAGACATATCCTTGTCACGGTGAACAAGCGTATCTTCGGCAGTAATCTCCTGAAGCTTGTTGCTCTCAGAATTGAGTTCCTTCCAGAGCACGTCCTTCAGTTCCTGAATCCCCTGTCCGGTAACAGAGGAGATGAAGACCACCGGAAGATCGGTAGGCAAAGTTTCCTTGAGCATTTCAATCAGTTCTTCGTCGAGCAGATCGCACTTGGTGATAGCCAGCACGCGATGCTTGTCGAGCATCTCTGGATTGAAGTTCTTCAGTTCACCCAGCAATACTTCATATTCTTTCTTGATGTCGTCAGTATCGCCCGGAACCATGAAGAGCAGCAGAGAGTTGCGCTCAATATGGCGGAGGAATCGCAAGCCCAAACCTTTTCCTTCGCTCGCGCCCTCGATGATGCCAGGAATATCAGCCATGACAAAACTCTGGTGATCGCGATAATCTACGATACCCAGCGATGGTTCGAGCGTAGTAAACGGATAGTTTGCAATCTTAGGACGGGCACTTGATACAGCACTCAGCAAAGTTGACTTACCGGCATTAGGGAAACCTACCAGACCTACATCGGCAAGGAGCTTGAGCTCCATGATGATGGTCATCTCCTGCATCGGCTCACCTGGCTGCGCATAGCGTGGAGCCTGGTTGGTAGAGGTACGGAACTGGAAGTTGCCCAATCCGCCACGACCGCCCTTGAGGAGCAGAACTTCCTGCCCGTCATAAGCCACATCGCATACAAACTTGCCTGTTTCGGCATTATATACCACGGTACCGCAAGGCACATCGATATAAATATCCTTGCCATCGGTTCCATGACACTTATCACGGCCACCATTTCCACCATGCTCGGCAAAGAAGTGGCGCTGATACTTGAGGTGCAGCAACGTCCAGTAGTTATGGTTGCCGCGGAGATAGATGCTTCCTCCACGTCCGCCATCGCCACCGTCAGGACCGCCGTTAGGCTGGTACTTTACGTGGCGCAGGTGCATGGAGCCCTTGCCACCCTTACCAGAGCGGCATTGTATCTTTACGTAGTCTACGAAATTGGATTCAGCCATTTTTATATTATAATGTTATTCAAGTTTCGCAAGCTCAGAAGTTAAAGGAGTTAAAGGAGTTATCGCTCCCTATG
>OLOE01000590.1_pt1 | contig 18044 bp, 10 predicted proteins | sample 1673201 | NCBI WGS metagenome assembly OLOE01 (sample SAMEA3136765, study PRJEB25190) | human gut metagenome | biome: human gut; feature: human-associated habitat; material: faeces | place: Austria | collected 2013
TTTTAGATCATGTCAGCCGCGGCGTAGGAGAGATCGACCAAGGAGTGTCCGTATTAAAAGAGTTCATTGATCCAGGGCAGGGAACGATTGACTTTGCTTTCATCTATGCGCTGAGCCCGTCCTTTGTCCCGCATCTGGTGAAGAAATTTCTGGACGCCCCGGAGAATAAGAATATACACTTTCATTTTTACCAGGGGAATTCCAGAGATATTATTAGAAAAATAAAAGAAGGCAGCTGCGATGTGGGATTCTGTTCTTACGTAGAAGATGAACCCCTCGTCGAGCTGCGTCCGATCACGAGGCAGGAATATGTACTTATGGTCTCCAGGCATCATCCGCTTGCGAGAAAGCATACCGTGACCTTAAAGGAGGCGGCCTGCTATGACTTTATCCTTCCGCTGGACAAGACAAGCTTCGTGGAGCAGCAGTTGAAAAAAGCCAGCATCACTCCAAGCGTATCCAGCCGAGTGGAGGAGGATCACGCCGCTGCCGCCCTTGTATCCATCAATCTTGGGATTGCCATAATCCCTAAAAATAAAATGCTGGAGCATTACGACGTGAAACTGATTCCTTTTGGACCGGAACCTTTGTACCGCGTATTTTACATGGCAACCTCAAAGGGGCACAGTTTTACTCCAGCTGCCGGTAAATTTTACCGGTTTCTACTGGAAGAGACAAAAAGATAGACCATTCCCTTCTCAATGTCCTTCCACGATCGGCCTTACAAGTTCCAGCGGCATCTTTCGGCCTGTCCATATGTGAAAACTTTTGGCACCCTGGAAGAGGAGCATGTTCTGCCCGTTCATAATCGTGCAGCCGTTTTGCTCAGCCATTTCAAGAAATCTCGTCTTTCTGGGATTGTAGATTACATCCATGACTGCCAGTCCCGGACGGAAGAGACTCGTATCATTCACCGGGCTCTTTCCTTCCATTTTCCCCATTCCTACAGGCGTTGCATTTCCGAGGACATCGCTTTGCGCCACATGCTTTCTGAGAAGTTCTTCGTCAGACAGTTCCAGCACCTCTACTTTGCATTCCGTAGATTCATTCAGTCTTTCGGCCAGCCTGCGCCCGCTCTCAAACGTAGGGTCCTTAATCCCGAACAGCGCGATTTCCCGCATGCCGTCCACAGCTGCCTGGGTGCAGATGGCAGCGCTTGCGCCTCCCGTTCCGATCAGAGTCATCTTGGCACCTTCGATGGTAACGCCATTGCTTCTAAGCGTTTCCATAAATCCATATCCATCCGTATTGTAACCTTTCAGCCGGCCATCTTCGTTCAGCACACAGTTCACTGAACCGCTGAGTCTGCCCTCCTTGCTGACCTCATCCAGATACTGGGCCGCAATCTGCTTGTTTGGCATGGTGACGCTGAATCCCCTGGCTCCGAGCGCCCTCAGTCCCTCGATTGCCTGCCCGAGCGTTTCCGGCCCGACGTCAAATGCAAGGTATTCATAGTCCAGTCCGAGCGCTTCAAACGCCGTATTGTGAATCTTTGGCGAACTGCTGTGCTCAATGGGGGTTCCGAGTACTCCCAGCAACTTTGTTTTAGCCGTCACATCTACACTCATCTCAAATAGTACCTCCTTTATGCTATCGTTCATTCTACTGTTCAAGATACCATTTGCCTGTATCAAAATCAAATTGCAAAAATGTACGAATTGATAACATTATTGTTATAGAAGTGCTGAATCGGGTTATGCCAGGGAAGAAAGCACCTTGGCTTTGGTTACGATTCCTTTTAACTGTCCATCCTTGCCGACTGCCGCGATCGGGTAAGCTGTTTCTGCCGCCAATCCCATGATATCCCCAACAAGCGCATCCGTATCTACCGTGGGGACATCCTTATGGATAACGGAACGAATGGAGAGGCTGTTCTTTTTGGCCTCGATTGCGTCGGCGATGGTAAGAATACCGGCTAGCTGGAGGCTGGCATCCACCACATATACGGTAGAGAGTTCGTTCTTCTTCATCACCCGGATGGCATGGTCTACGCCGTCATCTTCCTTAATCAGGGCCTTTGGCGTTATCATGATGTTGTGGACGCTTAGAACCTTGGATTTATCGGCATTGTTGATGAAGGCTTCTACGTATTCATCAGCGGGATGCGCGCTCATCTGTTCCGGCGTGTCCGTCTGGATCAGTTTTCCGTCTTTCATGATCGCGACCATATCCCCCAGCTTGAAGGCTTCATCAATGTCGTGCGTGATGAAAATGACGGTTTTTTTCAGTTTGCGCTGAATCTGCAGCAGTTCAAACTGCATGTCCTGGCGTACCAGCGGATCAAGGGCGGAGAAGGGCTCATCCATCAGAAGCACGTCCGGGTCATTGGCAAGGGCGCGGGCGATGCCTACGCGCTGCCGCATACCGCCGGAGAGGCTTGCGCAGGACTGGCGCTCCCAGCCGTTGAGCCCTACCATAGAGATAACTTCCATGGCCTTTTCTTCCCGCTGCGCTTTTGGAATGCCTTTAACCTCCAGCCCATAAGCCACATTGCCGAGCACGTCCCGGTGGCTCATAAGGCCGAAGGACTGGAAGACCATGGAGATTTTTTCCCTGCGGAATGTAAGGAGTTCTTTTTTTGAAAGGTCTGCAAGATCCTTTCCTTCAAAAAGGATATGTCCATAGGTCGGCTTATTTAACTGGTTAAAGCATCTTACCAGGGTGGATTTGCCTGAGCCGGACAGGCCGATGATCACGAAGATCTGGCCTCTGGGAATCTTCATATTGATATCCCACAGTGCTACAGAAACGCCGGTTTTCTTCTGCACTTCTTTTTTCGTGCTTCCATTGCTCATCATATGTGATGCCTCCGGCTTGTTAAGGCCATATAGCTTCGTTACATGCTGTACTTCAAATACAGTGTCTTTGCATTCCATATTCATCATCCTCCCTCGCTATTCTTCACTCTTGGCTTCTGACTCTGTCTTGCTTCTGGTGAACCATCCCTGCGTCAGACGGTCTATCACGACTGCCAGAATGACCACGCAGCCTCCGGCTATCAGACCCCGGCCGATCTCCGTACGGTTTACCGCATTCAAGACTTCCATTCCAAGGCCCCGGGCCCCGATCATGGAGCAGGTCACGACCATTGCCATGGCCATCATCAAGGTCTGATTCACGCCGGTCAAAATAGTCGGGATTGCCTGTGGAATCTGCACCTTAAATAGTGTCTGCCATCTGGTAGAGCCAAAAGACCGTGCGGCCTCCACCACTTCCTTGTCCACCTGGCGGATGCCAAGGCTGGTCAGGCGGATGACGGGGACTATGGCATAGATGACGGTTGCAATGACTGCGGAAGCATTTCCAAGCCCGAAAAGAAGCAGGGCGGGAATCAGATATACGAATACGGGCATGGTCTGCATCGTGTCCAGAATGGGACGCACGATGCGATTGGCACGAGGCGAGTTAGAAATCAGTATTCCGATAGGGAGTCCCAGCAGAAGGGCAAGCACGACGCTGGCAAGCACGATGGAGAGGGTGAGTATCATCTCATCCCAAAATCCCACTATGCCCACCAGGCTTAGGATTGCGGCATACAGGACGCCGGTTCGAAGCCTTCCTTTTGCGCGCCATCCCGCAAGGAATACCAGAATCAGGAATAAGAACCAGGGAATGTGCTCCAACAGCCATTTGAATCCGTTGACCATTCCACCAAGCAGGGCCTGGATCTTCTCAAGGACAGGCTCTGCGGAAACCGCAAAGTGGCGGACTGCATTATCGATGGCATCGGTATTGGGCTTATGTACGAAAGGAAATCCGCTAAGCCAGTCAGTCCCTTTCTTATTCGCCCCATTCTGAAGGCTGGAAGCCATAGTCTTAGCCTGCTTGGGCGTCAGACATTCTTCGATCAATTCAGGGTGCTGCTTTAGCAGCCATCTGGCGGCCTGGGAGTGGTCTGCCTTATGGTCCTGCATATAAGCAAGCCCTTCGCTGATCAATTTGGAACCTGTGTGGTATTTAGAGAGAAATTTGCAGAAATCAGGATTAGACTTGGTAAATTCGTTGCTTGCCGCTACTGTAACCGTGACTGCCGGGCAGGCGCCGATGCCGTCCTGGAAGGTGGCAGCATCATAAGGACTGTCCTCAAGCAGCACAAGGTCGTATTTCCCCATCAGCCAGGTAGGCTCCCAGTAGTAGGCTACGAAAGGCGTCTTCTTATCCCAGGCGGAAGTGATGACGGAATCAAGAGCGGGATTGCTTCCGGGAATGACATAGTTGTAGTATTGATTCAGACCATAAGCATTGATCTTCTTCTGCATGATCTCGGTAACTTGCCATCCGGGAATCCCGCCGTAGATAATCCCCTTCCCGGGATCCTCCGGATCCGCAAATAGTTCCGGATATTTTGCCAGATCCTTAACGGTCTTAAGGTCCGGGTATTTTTTTGCTACATACGCGGGAATATAGAGTCCCTGATAATTGTCATCAAAGTTGACCCCTAATTCCGTAAATTTTCCGGCAGACAGATCTTCCTGATAAGTGGTGATATTATCCGTCCATTCTTCCATGTGTACATCGATTTCATTATTCATTAAGGCTTCATGGGTGATTGGCGTAGAGCCTGGAACCTCTGACCAGGTGTAGCCGAAGACTTCTTCTGCAATCAGGCCTGCAATGGCATTGTTCAGTTCTATGGAATCCCACCCCACGTCCGCGAAGACGATTTCCTTCTTTTCATCTGCGGCAGATACCATAGTTACAGGCGTCATTGCTGATAACGATAAGACTGCAAAAAGTAACAAGATTTTTTTCATATCCAATGCCCTCCCATGAAGATATAAATAACGTGCAGGAGTCAGCGGACAAGTTCGGACACATAACTGAGATTGGCAGCGTTACATGCCACTACAATGATTGTGTCTTCATGAAGCAGTGTCTGCGGGCCGGGAGAAAACTGGATTTCCCCATCCTCGCGGACAGCGACTATGGTGCCGCCTGTCTTCTGGCGGAACTTTAGTTCTCCAATCGTCTTTCCGACAGCCTCGCTGCCTGGCTGGATTGGAAACTCATAAGTCCTTAGCTGGTCGCTGTGCTGGAAACGTTCTTCCAGCGCCATGATTTTTTCAAAAAGGCTGCTGATCTCTTCGTTCAACTTATTTCTCTGAAGCGTCAGAGTCTTGAGCCGTTCTTTCAATCCGCGAAGATCATTATCGATCCCGTATTGTTCCACGTATTCGATAGCGAGCGTTCTAGATGCCACGGTTACGCCTACATTCTGGCGGATATCCACTACGTTCATGTTAGCCAGAAGATTCATAGCCCGGCGTATCGTCTCGGAAGATACGCCATACTGGGAACTGAGAATGGTACGTCCTGAAAGACGCTGTCCTTCCTTTAGTTTTCCGTTTGCGATCTGGGAGGCAATATCATAAGCGACCTGCGCATAGACAGGTACATTCGTCGAAAGTTTCATTGCTTGCTGTTCTCCTTGAAATATACATACTGACAACCTTATTTTAATGCAAAGGTTGTCGGGTGTCAAGCGCATAGGACGAAAAGAAGGCAGGAGTCCTATGCTCCTGCCTCCCTGAATATTGAACTTATGGATTCAAGGTTGCTTTTACCAATTCGCTGTGTGACAGGGCAGATAGTTCTTTTACCTTCCCAAAGTCAAGCCCCATGGCCTCGGTTATGCGGCGGCCGTAATCCTCGTCTGCCAGATAGCAGTGAACGGCATGGCGGTATTTTACGTTGTCGGTTACCGGCGCGATGTTGCGTGCCGTATTCTCTATCAGCAGCGCCTTCTTCTCTTCGGTCATCAGACGGTACAGTTCTCCGCCTGCCCGGAAGCAGTCGTCGGTTGGATCATCCTTGGGGTCATACGCATAAAGCGCGCCTGACAGATCAAGCGGCGGCTCCATCACATCCGGCTGGGCGGCCCAGTCTCCGGCACTGTTAGGAGAATAGGCGGGCGCTCCGCCATAGTTGCCGTCCGTACGCATAAGCCCATCCCGATGGTAGTCATGCACTTCGCATTTGGCCTGGTTTACAGGAATCTGGTTGTAGTTAACGCCGAGACGATAGCGCTGAGCATCGCCGTATACAAAGAGGCGGCCCTGCAGGAACTTGTCCGGCGAGAAGCCGATGCCCGGTACGACATGGGCCGGCGTAAATGCGGCTTGCTCTACCTCTGCAAAATAGTTCTCCGGATTGCGGTTCAGTTCCAGTACCCCTACTTCATGGAGCGGATATTCCTTATGGCGCCAGATCTTCGTAATGTCGAATGGATTCTCATAATGTTTCCTGGCCTGTTCCTCCGTCATGATCTGGACATACATTGTCCAGCGTGGATAATCGCCCTTTTCAATGGATTCATATAAGTCCCGCCCATGGCTCTCGCGATCCATAGCGATAATTTTTTCAGCCTCCTCATCCGTCAGGTTCTTGATGCCCTGCTGGGTGTGGAAGTGGAACTTGCACCATACCCGTTCATTGGCGGCATTGTAGAAACTGAAGGTATGCTCGCCATAGAAATGCATATGCCGGAATGTGGCAGGGATGCCTCGATCGGACATTACGATGGTGGTCTGATGGAAGGTCTCCGGAAGCAGCGTCCAGAAGTCCCAGTTATTCTGGGCCGAGCGCATGCCTGTACGCGGGTCCCGCTTTACTGCCCGATTAAGGTCCGGGAAATTATGTACATCCCGCAGGAAAAAGGTTGGCGTATTGTTGCCTACTAGGTCCCAGTTGCCTTCTTCCGTGTAGAACTTGCAGGCAACCCCGCGGATATCACGTTCCGCATCCGCAGCCCCGCGCTCCCCGGCAACCGTGGAGAACCGAACAAAGACATCCGTCTTCTTGCCGGGCTCAAATACCTTCGCCTTGGTCCACTTGGTGATATCGTGGGTTACGGTAAATGTGCCATACGCGCCCCAGCCTTTTGCATGCATTCTTCTCTCAGGAATTACTTCACGGTCAAAATGCGCCAGCTTCTCAAGAAGCCAGACGTCCTGCAATGCCACCGGGCCACGGGGGCCGGCGGTCAGTGAATTCTCGTTTTCCGCTATGGGAGCGCCGACTTCATTGGTTAATTTTTTATTATCCATAGTGTTCCTCCTTCTGTAATTATGAATCCAAAAACAATAATAGTTATTATAATTATCATATTCCTTTTGGAGAAAAATGTCAATAAAAACTTACGGCGCATTACTGGGCTGTGTAATGCGCCGTAAGTTTTTTATTGATACGATTGGCATTCTATATAGGGACAGATGCGTGGCCTATGATCCGGTAGAATTCCGGCGGATACATTTGCTTAGAAGCTCCAGCAGTTCTTCCACCTGGATTGGTTTGGAGAGATGACCGTTCATGCCGCTTTCCATGGATTTCTTCAAGTCCTCGTCAAAGGCATTGGCAGTCAGCGCCAATATCGGGATCGTACGTGCATCCGGGCGGCCGGAGGTGCGGATGCATCGGGTCGATTCCAGGCCATCCATTACCGGCATCCGGATATCCATAAGGATTGCATCAAAGTATCCGGGCGCGTGGCTGACAAAAAGATCCCGGGCCTTCCTCCCATCATTTGCACAGCATACGGTAAATCCATTCATCTCAAGAATTGTCTGGGCAATCTCCTGGTTCAGTTCATTGTCCTCTGCCAGAAGGATTCTATAGCCATGGAAGTCAGGAAGCGCCGCCGATGGCTTTTTGCTACTGTTGGCCATAGGAGAGGCCGAAGCCAGAGCATATTCGAAGGAAAGGGTAAAGTAAAATAGGGAGCCCTTGCCTACCTGGCTTTGAACTTCCAGCGTACCACCCATCATCTGTACCAGGCTCCGGGAAATAGACAGTCCAAGCCCTGTGCCCCCATGGAGGGAGGCAGTGCGGGAATCTGCCTGCTCGAAGGCGTTGAAGATCCGCTCCATTGCGGAAGCTTCGATGCCGATGCCGGTATCCTGGACAGAAAACTTGAGCACGCTCTTTGGCGAAGTCTCTAATTCCTCCACACGCAAGGTGACAGAGCCTTGGCTGGTAAACTTGATTGCGTTGCCGATGATATTGACCAGCACCTGGTTCAAGCGGAGGCTGTCGGCGATGAGGCATCTGTCCATAACACGCATGTCCTCAATCCGCAGCAAAAGCCCCTTCTCCGTGGCCTGGGCCCGGAACAAGGATTCCAGGCTTGATAATAGATGGGAGAGATCCACGGTTTCATAGTTGAGTTCCAATTTGCCGCTTTCGATGCGGGACATATCCAATATATCATTGATAAGGCCAAGCAGATAGGTGTTGGCCGATTCGATCTTCTCCAGGCAGTCCAGAGTCTTTTCGCGATCCGACAGCACGCTTTTGGCAATCGTGGTCATGCCGCTGATCGCGTTCATGGGCGTACGGATCTCATGGGACATTCTGGAGAGGAAATCTGTCTTGGCCTGGCTTACGGCATCCGCTTTGGACTTCATGATAAAAGAAGGAACAATCTTAACCATCTCTTTTAACAATTTCCGCTGCTCAGGGGTCCATTGGTAATTCTCACGATCCACTTCAAAACTCATGGATCCCGCATATTCCCCATAGTTCCATATACCTGCGTGGAGACAGGAAGGGAAGCGGGAGATTCCTTCCTTCACATTGTGGTCCGCAAGGCCTTCTTCATCGTACATAGTGGCGCAGGCGTCAAAATCCTCCGCAGCGGCATAAAAGTTGCACCCAAGCTGCAGATCCTCCCGGCTGCGTGCCCACTGGTAAGAGAAGTGATAGCTTAGGTAAGAAGGATTGGCTTCGATAATGGATACCCGGTCAAAATGATATAATTTGCCGATCCTGGAAAGCAGCAGGAAGACCGCGTCATCCAGGTTCTTTGCCTTGCCAAGAAGATCCAGCGCAAAAGCGACAAAGTCGCCCTTGGGCTGCGGGATATCCGGCTCGATGGCATTGACAGGATGCTCGTCCGTATACAGCTGGGTCAGGAACACTCCAAGTTCATTGGACGTATCCAGATAGCAGGCAGCCTGTCCCTTTCCATGTTCTTTGACATATTTCAAGGTACTCTCCGCACAGCGGTAGAGCGCATGATACTCACCCGTCACTTCCGTGCTGCACATGCCGATGCTGACGGATACGTTAATATCCTTTTCCGGAGCTGCCAGGATACTCTGTACCTGGCAGGCAATTCTGGGTCCGATGACGGAGGCCTGGGCCTTATTACTGTTCTTGACAAAGAACATGAATTCATCCCCGCCCAGGCGCATGGAAATACTGTCCTGGGGGGATTCGGCACGGAGAATGTCAGCAACCTCCAGAAGGAGGGCATCGGCAAATACATTGCCTTCCTTCTGGTTGATTTCTTTGAAATTATCCATGTCAAGCAGCATCATTACCCCATGCTCATCGGCTGGCCTGTGCGCCAGGTAATTTTTTACCATCTGGATGCCGCTTTCCTTATTATAAAGGCCGGTCAGTTCATCCTGAGAGCGGGCTTTTATCAGCGCTGCCTCTATCTCCTTCTGGTGGGTAATATTTTCTGTAATACCGATGACCAGCTGAGGAGAGCCGTCTTCATTGGCAAGTATGACAGAAAGGGTTACCCGGCACCAATAAACGCCGTCTTGCGCCAGAAATTCACAAGATGAAGTCCGCTCCCCCTGGCTTATGCACTCATACATTTTATAGAAGGCCTCATGATACGCGGGATCCACCTGGTCAGTGGCAAAATCATAGGGCATATTGCCATACCTTTCCTGACAATGATAGATAGAGCAGGTGCGTGGCGGAACAAGGCACTCCCGGGTTTGGGGGTAGTAGTAGAACTCGCAGGTTGTGGTATGTTCCAGTGCCAGATGGAGAATCTCGTTGCTGGCCTCAAGCTGTTCGGATAAGCGCCGGTTGCTCAGTTCTGCCCTTTTTCGGCTGTCAATGTCAAGAAATACGCTTTGGATCACCTGTTCTCCGTCAATATCCAGAATGACCTCCGCGCTGCCGATGATCCACAAGGGGGTACCGCCTTTTTGAAGGAGGCGGTATTCATAGGGACTCTTATCTCCTGGAGCTTGGAGGGTCTCGATCTCTTTAAGGATGCGGACCCGGTCTTCACTGGCGATAAGGGCCGTGAGATCCCAGTTCTTCTTGGCCCAGAATTCTTCCGGCGTGTATCCGAAGATACGGATGGCTTCCCGGTTCGCATTGATAAATATGACTCCCTGGGGCGTCAGCTTATACTGGACGATGCCGCAGAGAACAGACTCGAAGAGGTGGTTGTACCTCCGGGCCTGCCGTTCTAATCCCTCCCTGGATTCTACCTCCAAAGAGATATCACGGATAACGCTTATGCAGACCTTACGTCCATCTTCGGAAAGTCCCTTTTTGCCAATATCATTCACCCAGATATAATCCCCATTCTTCTTTTTCATGCGGTATTGAATCTCATAGGCACTGCCCTCCGAAAATGCCTTCGCAACCTGCTCGTCCACAGCCTTACGGTCATCCGGATGGATGCAGTTAATAACCATGCCATTAATGGCACGGTTAAATTCATCATAGGTATAGCCCAGATAGGACAGAAGGAAGTCATTGACATAGTAGAGAGGAAAGCCTGGCTCCAGATATCCGCCTATCATGCCGCCGGGAATACTCTTTCCAAGAATGTCCAGCGCCCTAAAGCCAAGCTGACGGTCCAGTTCGGCACGGCCGATAGAAGAAGAAGGAAAGAACTTAGCCTCTTCCTGCAAGGCATCCGGGGCGGAGGCATGGATGGAGGCGATCCGGTATAGTCCGCCTTCCTCGACACAGGTAGCGGTGACCTCAAACCTGAGCGCATCGGCACCGGGAACATCCGGGAATACAGAGGCGGCAAGGAGAACTACGGCACAGTGAGCCGCGATAGAGGTTTCCCGGATGTCGTCATATTCGATCCGGCAGGAGTACGGGACTTGAGAGAATGTGGCCCGCAATGCCTGGATCACCAGATCCTTTCCATTCCAATGGATGTCCTCTGTGAGGCATTTTAATGCACGTTCTATATTCCGCTGAACCAGGTATGCATGAAGGAATTCCTGAACCACTTCGGCTGCCTTGCCTGACTGAATCATATTTCCACCTCTTTCCGGGTCAAATACAGAGATTGTCCCCCTTGTAGATATTTATTACCATTATAAGCCAGGCAATTTAAAAACTCAATGTGGGAATGCGCTTTTGGTGATTTCCTGACATGAATCAGCGCGTAAAATGCAGTGGAAGAACGAACTGCATTTTACGCGCTGGATTAGGCTGGATTATTTGAATTTTTTACGTGATAGCAGGATGAGAGCCGCCAGCGATGCTGCCGCGAGCAAGCCATACTCATTCTGTCTTGCGGTATCCCCGGTCTTGGCCGCCCTGGCATTTGCAGAACTGCCGTCCTGGCCGCCTCCATTTCCATTACCGCCATGATTGCCTTCGCTCTTTGCCTGCTTCTTATAGGCCAAAGAGTAAAGCGAGAACTTGTCTGTCTCAATGGTGATCGTAGAATCGTCGTTATCCAGATCGCTAAGAATATCCGTCTTTAGCGTTCCATCCTCCTGCTCATGGACGCGGATAACAGAGAATACCAGTTCCTCCGAGTCATCCAGGCCTTCCCGGAACTTCTCCGGGATCTGGATTGTAAGGCGTATTGGCGCGGAGGCCTCGCTAAGCTGTGTCTCAGCGCCGTTTCTTATCTTAAATAGATTGATATCCAAATGTAAAGCCAGTACCTGATCCTCGGCCAGGGCATTTTGCACTGCCTCGGCCAATGTATCATCGACTGCCTCCAGTTCCTTCATGCGCAAGTGGAAGCCGATGGTATTCCCGGCGCTGATATCCTGCCGGTCAGTATCGTCCAGAAGATGTTCTGCCATCTGAGCAGAATTATTCACCGATACTTTGACATCGGGCGTGGAAGCGTCAACGTGGACTTCGAAGTCGGTGTCCGGTCCGGGAACTTTCTTGATCCTCCAGATGGATTGCGTATCCGTTACTTCATAGTCCAGTTCCCCGTCCTTAAGGGAGAACCATCCTGTGTCAGAATCTGTATCATCGCAGGATACGATGATATCGCCGGCCTTGATGCCGTTATCGATCAATTGCGTAGGCACGCCGTCCTGCTTTCCGAGAAATGCCGTGATATGAAGCGGCTGATTCAATGTAATGCTGTCAAAACAGGTAACCGTTTCGGTTACGGCGCTGTCGTTCAGTATCAGAGTGGAACTACCGCTGATGGCTTCCGGATTGCTGGAATTCTCAACCCCTCCCCAGATATGCTCTGCGGTAGCGGAAGTAAGCGTGACGGCTGTGCTGTCCCCGCCAGTCTTGCTTCCTTCGGCTCCGTCACTGCATCCGCCGGCCCATATAGAAGGATAGCACTGCGTGCCGCCGTCGCCCATTTCTTCACAGAAGTAACCGCTTATATCATCTAGGGCAATATGGATGGAACCGGCCTTGGCAGAACCTCCCTTGCTGGCATCGCCGCCACCGTAGATGTTGCCAGTTATGGCTCCGGTATCGCCTTCGCTGATTGCCAGACTAATGCTTCCTGCCACATTGGCCTGAGATCCGCTTCCATTCGCCGTGCCGCCGCCGTATACTGCCGCGGCTACCCAACTGCCAAACTGTTGTTCCACAGGTGTTACAGAATTCGTAATATGGATGGCAGTCTCGCCGACATTTGCCTTGCCGCCACTGCTGGCATCGCCGCCGCCAATGGTGTATCCATATAGGTTGGAACAATTTTTTATATCAATAGAAACTTTTCCGGATACATTGGCAACAGAAGAACCAGATGCGGAACCGCCTCCATATAACATCATCATCTCATTGCCATCCACCTGGATATCAACGGATTCAGCATTCGCCTGGGCGCTGCCTCCGGCCGTGGTTGAACTGGTATTTGCAGAGCCTGCGCCGTAGACCTCCCGGATATCTACCTGAGATAACTGAATCTGTACCGCTCCTTTTACGTCTGCTGTGGCATTGCCGGAGGCTCCCCCTGTTACGGAAGCCGAACCGCCGCCCCGGACGGAGTAAGTCCGACTGCATATGGAAGTGCTGGATGACCCCACATTGGCGGAGGCATCATAAGCCCCGCTGGCAACGGCGTATCCGCCGCCATAGATATTACCATGGTTGCCAACAGGAATTGCAGAAATATCTATAGAAACACTGCCGGTAACATTGGCACTGGCGTTCCCGGACTTGCCAACGGCATATCCGCCCCCGTATACCTTGGAGGCATCTGCATTTCCTTTGACAGTGATAGAAACGCTGCCATTTACATCTGCATTGCCTGTGCCGTCAGAATATCCGCCGCCGTAGATAGTTCCTATGTTTACGCTGTCAACTACGATATTGACATCCCCATTTACCGGCTCATTCTTGCCGCCGCCGTAGATGGTCAAAGAACCTACTGGCGTTGCAATCAGCTTTTCATTGCCAGAACCGTCATAGATATAGGCCTTCTGGTCAGAGTCATCTTTTTTGATGACGACCGGAACGCCATAAGTATATAAAATATTTCCCTCTAAAATAAGCGGCAGGTCGTTTGAAGCCACCTCTTCAGATGCTGGTACCGCCAAAAAAGCGTCGGATGTTCCTTCCGGCACATCGCCGTCCGCTGGCGCTGCCTGTGGCTCTTCTGTAACTTCCGTCTCATCTGCCTCACCCGGATCTTCCTGTGGATCCCTGGTTTCGATGCCGCCTGTAATCGTTATCGTCTCGTTTGATTTCTCCCCTGTACTTTCTGACGAGCCGTCAGAATTTTCCTGCGCATAACAAGTAAACGCAAGATTAGCAGTCAGGATCAAAGCGGTCAGAACCGCCAATACCCGGCCATGTCTTTTCATTATGTATTCCCCCTGTATTATATTATTTTGACTATTGCTTAACCGTATCTGCGATACCGTCAATAAAACAATAATCTGCTCCCTTCCTTCATCATATTCTTGACTTTCTGATTTGTCAACAATAATGACGAAAAATTGTGTAATAAATGACGAATTTTTGATAGAATTTTACATAAATCATTTTTTTGTTTATTAGAATTGTACAATTGTGGTCAGGGGAATGTAACAATGGATGCTTGACATCTTTCGACATTTAGTAAAGAATAAACTATTATAAAGTAGTTATCGGTTTATTAATGAGTCAGGGGCGGGTGAATGGTATGTTAAAAGTATTGATAGCAGATGATGAGAAGATGATATGTTCCTTGATATCCCAATTGCTTGACTGGAATGCGCTGGGGTACGAGATTGTAGGGATGGCATACACTGGGGTGGATGCCTATGAAATGATCCGAAAGGAACAGCCGGACGTCATCATATCTGATATCCGAATGCCGGGATATGACGGCATCGAATTGATAAAAAGGACGAAGGAGGCCGGGATAGAGGCAGAATTCGTTATGATCAGCGGCTTTAAGCAGTTTGAGTACGCGCAGAATGCAATGAAGTACGGTGTCAAATATTATCTTTTAAAACCGATAGAGGAGGATAAGCTTCAGGAAATCGCAGAAGAGATCAAGGATTCCATTCTAAGCAGAAAGCAGCATGATCATTACCGGAACCAGCTGGAATTGGAGATTCAGGAGACTCGGGATAAGATGAAGAAACGGTTCCTGACTTCCATGCTGTTCGGAGAGCAGGAAAGCAGGAAGATTGCCGACTGCAACAGCATTAACCAGGAATACAGCACCAGTTTTAAAGAAGGCGTGTTCCAGGCGGTATTTATCAAGGTTGATACAGATGGAGGGGAGGAAGAAAGCATCGGCTCTATGATCGAAAAGTTGGAGAAATATACCGATATTCTGGGGGACGTGTGCGAGGAGCATATTACCACAGAGATGCATTCGGGGATTATTACCTTGGTGAATTATAAGTTCGAGCAGGAGGCGCTGGTCAGGAAGAAGATAGAAGAGATGTATGAGGAGATTAAGAAATATATAGACCGGTTCGAAGGGTTCTCTGTGGTACTGGGGGTAGGCCGCAAGATGGATCATTTCCTGGAATCCAATCTCTGCCTTCAGACGGCCATTGACGCGATCAAGTATCGGATCCGGATCAGCAATACCAATATCATTTATCTGGAGAATTATCAGTTCGAGCCCTATGATATTAATAAGATCGTGACAGAGGGCAAGAAGCAGGCCTACCTGTCTAAGGTGGTATCAGGCGATATCAGAGGCGCTCAGGAATGTCTGGCCGCTACGCTCAGAGAGATCAGATATAGTGGCGGCAGCTATTCACCCATTCTGTTTTTTGACATCCTGATCGCATACGTAGATTTGCTGACCGATTACTGCAAGCAGCAGGACTTGTACAGCGAGGAATATGAAAGAAACCTGAAAAAATGGAATGTAAGCACAGACAACATCAGAAGCGAGAAGATGCTCCTGGCTGTTACGGAAGATCTGATCAGAGAGACGCTGGAATATGCAGCGGAGGAAAAGAAGTCAAAAGATATCAAGCCAATCCGGGAAATAAAGAAGTATATCGAAGAAAATTATATGGAGGAGATCAGCCTTGGCCAGCTGGCGGAACTGGTGGATATGAATGCCTCGTATCTAAGTTCCGTATTTAAGAAGGAGACGGGCATGACTTACTCGGAGTATCTGATTCTTTGCAGAGTGAAGCAGGCAAGCCGGCTTCTGGTGGAGACGAATCTAAGCATCGGCGAGATCGCGCACCAGTCGGGATATCAAGATGCCAGGTATTTCAGCAAGCAGTTCTCCAAGCAGGTAGGGCTTAAGCCGTCCGAATATAGAAAACTGTATTCATAAAGGGGAAGACATGGATAAGAGAAAATATTCATCGAAGAAGATAAAGAAAATCATCCTGGCAGGAGTGCTCATCTACCTGCTTCTGGTGATTGCCTCAGCGATTCTGATGACCGGCATGATAGAAAGCCGGTATCTGCGCCTGTTCGTTATTCTGGCGGAGATCGCGCTGGGGGCAGGCTATTATACGGTCTTCTACCGAAGCATCTACAAGCCCAACCTTCGGCTGGAGCAGATCATCAGGGATCTGAACCATGAGCAGATCAAAGAAGATGACGACATGCTCCGGGAGATCAAAAGCATTATCTCCTCCCTGGATTCTATGGCCATTAAGCAGAAGAACGCGGAGATATTGATGAAGAATGCCGAGATTAATAACCTTCAGGACCAGATCAATCCGCATTTCCTCTATAACACGCTGGAAGTCATACGAGGAGAGGCTTTACTTAACGGTGACAGGAAGATTGCGGACATGACGGCGTCCCTGGCCAATTATTTCCGCTATAACATCAGCAGGAGAGAGACATTCGTATTCCTGAAAGATGAGTTAAAGAACAGCATGAACTATTTTAATATACAGAAGAACCGGTTCGGGGACAAGATATCCTGTCAGATAGTGTACCATGATGTAGAAGAGGGCCAGGTAGAGAACTGCTACATTCCCAAGCTGCTCCTTCAGCCGGTGATCGAGAACGCCATCTATCATGGACTGGAGCTTAAGATGGGAGAGGGAAATATCAAGATACATATCACTGCAGCGGATTCCAGCCTGAAGATTAATGTTGCGGATGATGGTCTGGGAATGTCCCAGGAGAAGGTAGACGAGCTGAATCGGGATTATGAAGACGGAGAAGAAGAGGAATCCTCCGAGACAGGAGGACGGCGGCATAACGGCGTTGCCATCAGGAATATTAAAAAGAGGCTGAAACTGTACTGGGGGGATGCGGCGTACATGGTGATCGTCAGCGACCTGGGAGTCGGGACACAGGTGCATATATCGATGCCGCTTCTATATCAGATTGAGGAATATATGAGTTGACCATGAAAAAGAATGTTCTGTTATTGAAAAATATTACAAAAGAAAAGGCTGGCAGCAAAGTGCTGGATCAGTTCTATGTCGAGATTCTAAGCGGCGAGATCATGAATCTGATCGGGCTGGAAGGAAGCGGAAAGGAAGAGATATATTCTATCCTGTTCGGTGATGAATGTGCGGATAAGGGAGAGGTATGGTTTGCGGGAAAGAAGTATGAAAAAGGGAAGGAACTGCCCGTCGAAAGATCCAACGGGATATTTTTTATCGGAAATCAAGAACTGATCATTCCGAACCTGAGCGTGGCCGAGAACCTGTATATTATTGAGAAGATCAATTATTTCCAGTTCAGCGTATCAAAGAAGAAGATGGAACTGCAGGCGCGAAGGATGCTGGAACAGTTCGAGATTAAGATCGCCCCGGATAAAAAGGCCAATGAGCTGAACCGGTACGAGTGCTATATCCTGCGTCTGATGCGGGCATATGTGAAGCGTGCCAGGCTGATCGTGGTGGACGATATTCTGGACGACTTTTCCTTTGAGCGGATCGGCCAGATCGTGGAGATACTGGAACGCTTCAAGCAGGAAGGCATATCCGTGCTGTGGATCAACAGTTATCCGGACGCGATTACGGAAAGTTCCGATAAGGTCGTGGTCATCCGTCAGGGAAGGAACTGTAAGATGTTCTATAAGGAAGAGTACGACAGGCAGAAAGTGTTTGAGTGCATGATTGGAAAGAAAGGTCCAAAGGAGTCGGTGCAGGAGTCTAAGGCGGGCAGCAGGATCATCTTCCAGGCAGAGAATATACAGAATGATTATTTTGATGGGCTGGATTTTTGCTGCAGGCAGGGCGAGATGCTTGGCATCTATGACCTCCAGGATAAGTTCAGCAGAGAACTGCGCAGATTGCTTCTGGGCAGGAGAAGCTATAGCGGCGGCTTGATCGTAGACGGGTCACCCTATAAGGCGGATTCTGAGTATAAACTGGTGAGAAGCCATATCGGCGTGGTGGATGGGAATAAATACCAGTCACTGATCTTCCCGGATCTTACCGTCAGGGAGAATATGGAGATGGCTGTTTATAAGAAGACTACCGTGTGCGGGTGCTTTATTAACGGTAGGGTGAAAAGATATCTGGATAGAATTGGAATGGAGATCTGCGAGAATAGCCGGATCAACCAGGAGATGGTCAATGTCAGCAGAAGGGATGCCATGCAGATCATCTACCGCAGATGGCAGCTTACGAAGCCGAAGATTCTATTCTGCTTTCAGCCATTCCTCAGGCTGGACG
>OLOE01000596.1_pt1 | contig 17980 bp, 11 predicted proteins | sample 1673201 | NCBI WGS metagenome assembly OLOE01 (sample SAMEA3136765, study PRJEB25190) | human gut metagenome | biome: human gut; feature: human-associated habitat; material: faeces | place: Austria | collected 2013
CTGCCGGAGCGGTGCTTAAGCCGCAAGGCGGGAATTGTGCGGTGTTGCCTTAATTTTAAAAGAACAAACAGAAAAATCCGTATCCTCCTGCCCTGCTTGGCATTCGGGATACGGATTTTTGTTATATTGCTGATTTCATGCACTGGGCATGTTATTTCTGTGCAAAAAAGTCTTTGACCACCTGCACCACGGCTGCGCGGTCGGCTTCGGTCAGACCATAGTACAGCGGCAGGCGGGTCAGGCGGTTGCTTTCCTTTGTGGTGTATTCATCCACACCGGCAAAGCGGCCGTATCGGATGCCCGCCGGGGCGCTGTGCAGCGGCACATAATGGAAAGACGATGCCACACCGTGGGCTTTCAAATAAGCAATGAACGCGGTGCGCTGTTCCAGGTCCCGCAGCTTGACATAGAACAAATGCCCGTTATGCACACAGCCTTCCGGCACGGTGGGCAGCTCCAATAGGCCTGCTTCAGCCAGCGGTGCCAGCTCTTGTGCGTAATAATCCCAGCTTTGGGTACGGTCTGTATTGATGGTATCGGCCTGTTCCAGCTGTGCCCACAGGTAAGCGGCATTCAGATCACTGGGCAGGTAGCTGGAGCCATAAGAAACCCAGGTATATTTATCTACCTGGCCGCGCAGAAAACTGGCGCGGTTGGTACCCTTTTCCCGCAGGATTTCGGCCTTGGTCACGGTTTCGGGGTCATTGATGACCAGCGCGCCCCCCTCCCCCATTGAGAAGTTCTTCGTCTCATGGAAAGAGTAGCAGCCAAAATCACCGATGGTGCCCAGTGCCCTGCCCTTATAGCTGGCCATCACGCCCTGGGCGGCATCTTCCACCACCTTCAGGTTATGGCGGCGGGCGATCTGCATGATGGTATCCATATCGCAGGCCACACCGGCATAGTGCATCACACAGATGACTTTGGTTTTTTCGGTAATGGCGGGTTCAATTTTTGCTTCGTCAATGTTCATGGTATCCGGGCGGATATCCACAAACACCAGCTTGGCCCCAGCTAAAACAAAGGCCGTTGCCGTGGAAGAAAATGTGTAGCTGGGCAGGATCACCTCATCACCGGGCTGGATGCCGCACAGCAGGGCAGCCATTTCCAGCGCGGTGGTACCGCTGGTGGTCAGCAGCACCTTGCCCGCATGGAACCGCTGTTCCATCCATTCATCACAGCGGCGGGTAAAAGGGCCATCGCCGCAGATCTTATTGTTGGCCATGGCCTGGCGCATATAGTCCAGCTCTGTACCAACCTGCGGGGGAATATTAAAAGGAATCATTGTTTTACTGTCAACTCGCAATCTATTGTAACCATCCGGCCGTTATCACTGGGCGCGGACAACATCACTTTCCGGCGTTTCGGGTTCAAAATTCAGCCGCTTTTCTTCCACCACCAGGGGGCGGTCCATAATACGGGCGTTCATTGCCATGATGTACTCGCCCAAAAATCCCAGAAAGGTCAGCTGCACACCACCCACAAAGAACACAGCAATAATCATCGGGGCATAACCCGCAGCAAAGGTATTCCAGTGGATCAGCTTTGCCACCAGGAACACAAGCCCCAGGATAAAGCTGACCGCCGCGCAGAAAAAGCCGAAAAACTCCGCCATCCGCATCCCAATCTTGGTGTAGCTGGTAAAGCTGAGCATGGCGGCATCAAACAGGCTGTACCAGTTGTTGTGGGTCTTGCCTGCCCGGCGCTTGGGCTGGGTGTATTCAATCTCCTTGCGCTCGGGGCCAAGCTCCGCCACAATCCCGCGCAAAAACGGGGTGGGGTCGTGCAAATCACGCAGGGTCTGGATAAAGCTTTTATCGTACAGGCCAAACCCGGTAAACTGCTCGATCATTTCCACATTGCTCATCTTTTTGATGGTTTTGTAGTAACAGTCCCGCAAAAAGTACATGACAGGGTTTTCCTGGCTGGTGGTCTTTTTGCCGATTACAATTTTGTAGCCTTTTTCCCATTCAGCCACAAACTTTGGAATCATCTCCACCGGGTCCTGGAAGTCCGCGCAGATGGTAATGGTGCAGTCCCCTGTGGTATGGATCATACCGTAATAGGGGCTGTTGAACTGACCAAAGTTCTTGCTGTTAAAAATGGCTTTGACCTTGGGGTCCTGCGCGCAGATGTCCGTAATGATCCGGCGGGTACGATCCTGGCTTTTATTATCAATAAAAAGGATCTCATAGTCATAATCCGGGCAGTCCTTCCGAATCTCATCCCGCACCGCCTCATAGATGGGGCGGGCGTTCTCCTCCTCGTTATAGGTAGGGATCATAACAGAGATGACTTTTTTCTTCTCGCTCATGCAGGTTTCATTCCTTTAAGTTTAGTCTTTGGCCCACTGCCGCAATAGCCGGGCAGACCCTTATCACTATACACTATTTTGCAAAATAGGTAAAGAACAATTTATTTTCGCAGTTTTGCGTTTCAAAGTTCAGGCTTACAGGGCGGTCCGCCAGGGTGTAGGGCTCCTCGTTTTCCAGGCAGAAAGTCCCCTCTTTGGCAATGTGGCAGATGCCGCGGTAAATTTCCATGGCCGGGGTGCAGGCACCGATCAGCAGCGTTGCCGCCAGCAGAATGGTCACGGCATGCTGTGCAAGCGTACCGTCCCGCCATTTGGTGCCCACCAAGGCGATAAAGTACCGGGCACAGAGGGTCATCAGGATAAAGATAGCCGGGATGGACACCCGCATGCAGAAATCGCACCCCTGTCCCACCTTAAAGAACGGAATGATGAAGAGCGACACGGCGCAGGTATAAAACAGCCAGCTGCGGCGGTTCTGCCGCCAGAGCAGCAGCAGATAAATGCCGGCATCCAGCAGGTAAAATACCAGCATGCCTTTTTGCAGGCTGGTCAGAACGTTTTGGCCAAAAGTCTGCTGCGCTGCCTGGTTCCCGGCGACAGTTTCGCCCAGAACGCTGTAGCCAAAGGCGTTATTGGCCAAAAAATAACTGGCCGTAATGCTGAGCACCACAACCAGCACCAGCACATTGGCCGGGGAGAACGCCGATTGCAGCACGCCTTTTTGACGCTGTGCCAGCAGAACAATGCCGCGCACCACCATAAAAATAACCAGCCCCACAAATGGGAAGGGGCCGCACATCAGGCAGGCCGTGCCCAGCAGCAGGTAGTTGCGGCAGTCTTTCTCCTGCAAAAAGCAGACGGTTGCCAGCCATGCCCCCACTGTCTGGTTGAACACCCAGAACAGGCAGGTCGTCAGGGAGCTGAACTGGAAATCATTCGTCCACCATTCCAGGTGCATAGCGTCATAGGCCAGCAGGTCCGGCAGTCGGCTGCTGTACAGCGCGCCCAGAATATCCATGCCGCTGAAGAAAATCAAAAACAGCAGGCCGATCCCCTGCTTTTTGCCGGTATCAGCACGCAGGTAGACCAACAAATTCAGCGCCGCCAGATAGGTGCCCAGCGCCGTCCACCCCCAAAGGGCCATACGGGCGAACATCCATGCGGCATCCAGCCCAAACAGGGCGTATACCGGTTTGGTCAGCGCCGCCGGGACCAGCCAGTGCCCGATATAATACACCAGCGCCGTATCCTTTTGCGGGTAATACACCGGCCAGCTGTTTATGATCAGATCCCGGTAAATGGCGTTGCGGTAACCCCAGTCCGAGTTCTGGTAAAAAAAGCCCGTCTGACCGCCCAGGTAGCCCCACAACAGCATCAGGGCAAACAGCAGCACCAGCTTTGGCACCGAAAGCGTAATGCCCTGCTCTTCTTGCCCCACTTGCTTAACCTGCGGCGTTTTGCACACGGCATACCACCAGGCAAAGGCCAGCACGGCCAGGCCCGCAACGGCAAACGGCGCGCGGAGATACCCCGCAAAAAACACCGCCAGCGGCGCGGTGAGATAGGATAAGGCAAACGGCTTTAACTTTTGGTAGGTCAACTGCATAAATACTGTCTGGCTCCTGTTCGTCCATGCGGGTCCTGCCCGCACGGACGGGGTTATTCCTTATTGGCTTAATTGGTTTGCTTTTGCGTTTTTGCCCACGCAATGGTGGCGCGGATGCCATCGGCAAAGGCGGTGCGCGGCGCAAAGCCGGTATCCGCCGCAAGCTGGGTGATATCCGCCTGCAAAAACATGACCTGCTGCGGCCCGTAAGGGATTTTGCCCAGGCCAAGTGGCAGGGACAGGTCGATGGCATCACGCAGGGTCTCAATATATTCCCGCAGGGGGCGGGCGGTGCCGCTGCCCACCGGGTACACGGCACCGCTGCGGCCATGGCAGGCCATGCGGTACAGTGCATCCGCAGCATCGGCGGAGTAAAGATAATCCCACTTCTGCTCCCCTGCCGTCAGGTCCGGGCACTGCCCGGCCAGCAGTTTTTGGATGGTGGCGGAGATCATCGTGTTGGGGCCGTCATGCGGGCCGTAAACCGAAAGGATACGCGCCCACACATGGTTCATGCCCAGGGCGGCGGCCTCGGTACGGCTCATCTGGCCTGCACACAGCTTGGCCATGCCGTACCCGTTTTCGGGGTTTGTGGGGGTATCGGCCCGCAGAACACCGTCCACACGGCCATACTCTGCCTGGCTGCCGGTACCAACAAACACACGGCAGCCCATTGCCGCCGCGGTGCGCACGGCATCAATGGTATAGCGGATATTCTCAATCTGAGCCGGCATATCATTGCGGCCCGCGCCAATGGTGTGCGCCCACGCCAGGTGGAAAAAGGCATCCGCCTGCACGGGCAGCCCGGCTGCGGCCATGCACTGCGGCAAATCCGCCAGGTTGGCGGCATCGCAGGCAACTACATACAGGTTTGCATCCTTGGGCAGCGCTACGGCCCGCGGGCTGCCGGGGCGGCAGACCGCCACCACGGTACACCCGGCCTGCAGCAGCCGGCTGCACAATGCTGTGCCCACGGCCCCGGTGGGGCCGGTTACGATTACGGTTTGTATCTGCCTTTCGATTTTTTCCATTTTCAACACCTTATTTGTTTTTCGCAATGATCTCTGTGCAAAAAGCATGCCAGCTTTTTTTCATTTGCCTGTCTATAATTTTCCCTACATAATAGACAATTCCTGCCGCTATTGCACAGCAGGCAAAAGAAAGAACCAGCCTTTGCAGTTCGGTCACTTCTACGCTGTACATTGCCAGTATATTCGGCAAAAATTGTACGCAATACAAATGACTCAAGAAAACTGGCATGGTTACTTTCCCCAGAAATCTGACAAAGCCGTTGTCAAATTTTCCGTAGAAAAGCGATTTTCCGCTTGCCGTAATGGTAAATGCCGCACCCAACGCCAAAACCACAATGCCATCCAGCATAGCACGTGTCTCATTCATTGACCATATATGGTAAAGTACCCACGCATACCCAGCCAATTCCACGGCTGTCATCATCGCGGCCATCTTTTTCCCTACATCAATTTTTTTCAGAGTTGATGCAGCCCTGTTTGCTACTACCCCTCCCAGAATTCCTGCAAAGGCACGCAGCATTCCGGTATTAACCCAGCCAAACAGAAGTGTACATGGGGCATCCAGTGAACCACAGTTCTGCAGGATCACGCCCAGTATCAGCAGGATTGCTGCCGGGGTCGCCTGCACAGTCAAGCCATAATGCCTGCGCAGCAGCGGATACAGCACCCAGACCGCAAAAGTCATTGCGGAAAGATACCATAGCACCCCTGTTGTGGAGGCTACAGAAAACCCAAAGTTCTGTAAATACAGGAAATCTGCCGGAATCAGCTGTAAATTCAACAGAATTGTAGCGCTGTCCCACTGTTGTGCATAGGCACGCACTATAAACCCCAAAACGGTTGCCACAAGAAAGTATGGAAATATCAAACGATAACGCTTGAGCACATCCCATGTCGCTTCTTTCATGGCATTTTCTAGCGAAGGGCAGGTTGTTTCTCTTGCGTTTAACCGGCATATCTTTTCGGCAAGAAAATACCCTGTTACGATAAAAAAGAATTCAACGCCGATATATCCCCTGCGCACGTACCACGCATGGAACAATACCACCCCCACGCAAAATACAAACCGCAGCAATTCAATATTGCCATTCCGCGCTTTTTTCATTTTTTATTTTTTTACCCTTCCGGCACCAGGGGGATAAACATCTGCTTTTCCAGCTCTTCCCGCGGCAGGAACGGTGCCAGGTCCTCAAGCGGCGGGCTGACCAGTGTACCGTCCGGCAGGCGCTTGGTGGCGCTCTTCGGCTCCCAGACCTGCTGGGTATCGGTAAAGATCTCGCAGAAAGTCGGGCCTTCTGCGGCAAGGGCGGCATCCACCACCTGTTTCATCTCAGCGTTGGAATGTGCGCAGGAATACGGGTAGCCGAACGCTTCGGCAATTTTGCGGAACTCCGGGAAGGACAGATCCCCGCTCTCCGGCCCAATGCCGATCTTGCAATGGTCTTTGAACAGGTTGTTCTGGGTCAGGCGGATGGAGTGGTAGCCGTTATTGTTGATGAGGAAAATCTTGATCGGCAGCTTATTTGTCAGGATGGTCTGCAATTCCTGCAGGTTCATCATGATAGAGCCATCGCCTTCCAGGCAGATGGTGGTACGGCGGCCGCCTGCAATGCAAGTGCCAATGGCGGCGGGCAGGCCGTAACCCATGCTGGCAATGGCGCTGTTGTTGGCCATGCGGCTGCCTTTTTGGATGACATACGCCTGATTGCCCACCACGCAGCAGGCGCCGTTGGAAACTGCGGTCAGGCTGTTTTCCGGCAGGCGGGAACTGAGGTAGCGCACAAAGGCGTACACATTGGCGGTGGTGCCGTTTTCTTCCCACTGGCGCGGCAGCACGGCGGGGTAATCTTTTTTCCATCGCTGGCAGGTTGCCAGCCAGTCCGCTGCCTGGCTGACAGGGGTCAGCGGCGCTGCGGCGGCATCCAGCTTTTGCAGAAAGTCCTTGGCATCCGCCCACACGGGGTGCTCCACATGCAGGGTGTGCTTTTTCATCTCGGCGCGGTCAATATCCACCATGATGACTTCCGCCGCGCGGGCCCAGGTTTTCCAGTTATAGCCCACCTGGCGGATGGAAATGCGGGTGCCCACAGCCAGAATCAGGTCTGCGTTCTGGATGGCCCAGTTGCCAGGGCGGTCGCCCATATTGCCGGCACGACCGCAGTAAAGCGGGTTTTCGTCCTCGATCAGGTCCACGGCGTTCCAGTAGGTCACAATGGGGATGTTCAGCTTTTCCGCCACGGCGCGGAACGCTGCGTACCCGCCGGAAAGCCGGATGCCGTACCCAGCGTGGAACACCGGGCGCTTGGCGTTGCGGATCTTTTCCAGCACCATCTGCACGGTGGCATCGTCCACCGGGGGCGGCAGCCGGGCATCGTCCTGCGCCGGGTCATAGCCGGGCAGGCTGTCGGTTTCAATGTAGCCGCCCTGATAGTTGACCGGGATATCGATCCACACCGGGCCGGGGCGGCCGGTGGTTGCCAGGTGCCAGGCTTTTTCCAGCACATAGCGGATCTGGTTCGGGTCTTCCAGCATGGTGGCGTATTTGGTCATGGGAGCAACGGATTTGGTGATATCGTATTCCTGGTCGCCCACCGCGCGCAGGGGCAGGCCATCGGTAAACTGCGCGGCATAGCGGGCCGTGGTATCGTACCGAACCTGGCCGGAGATCACGAACATAGGGATGGAATCCAGCCAGCCGCCCACCACACCGGTCAGGGCGTTGGTGCCGCCGGGGCCGGTGGTAACGCACAGGGCGGCAATTTTGTTATCAATGCGGGCGTATGCTTCCGCCGCAATGGCACTTGCCTGCTCATGATGGTTATAGGTAACATGCAGCGCCGGGTGGTGGCCCAGTGCATCATTCAGATGCATGGCGCCGCCGCCCACCACGCTGAACACATCCGTAACGCCGTGCGCCGCAAGAAAATCGGCCACATAATCGGCCAGACGCTGTTTCATTGGGGGTGTCCTCCTTTTATTTAATCCGTTCAAGCTGCGGCTGAACCATTACAAAATACAAAGTTCTGGAATCCTGCGGGGCATCGACCCGCTTGCCGCTGTAGCTAATATCGATTGTACTTTCACCAAAAGGAATATCCGCAGTATAGCGGATTTTCATGTTTTCCTGGCTGACCACAAAAGTTTGGCTACTGTCACCGAAGGTAATGGTAATGCTGGGGCGGTCAGAAATATCAAAGAAATAATCCCCCACTGTAAAGGTAAAGGTGTATCTTTCCGTATTCAGCTGCGGGTTTACCAGTTTGATCTCCGCACTTTTCTTGCACCAGTAAAACGGCAGCTCTTTGTTGGAGTTTTCAGGAGTATAATATTCTGTGTTATAAATGCCATCCCCCAGCTGCATGGTAATAGACGGCACATTATACAGCACCCACACGCCATAGAAAACGGCAAGGGAAACTGCCAATGCCCCCAGTGAAGCGCCGAAAGTAACCAGCGTGCTGCGTGCAGCTTTTTTATCTAGTTTTGATTGTTCAGGCTTTTTGGTTTTCAGCGCTGCCAACACACAATTTACTGCCTGTACAACGCCCCAGATGATAGCTGTCAGTATTGCCAACTGTACAATGGTGTTGCGAATATAAGAGTTACGCTCTTCAAAGATTGGAAGCGGCAGATTAAATACCATCAAAACCGCAAAAGGCAATATATTTTGACGTGTCATCACCTTTTCCTGTGCAAGAAAATACGCCAGCGGAATCAGCGCCATGCAGTAAATATAGTTGCCCTGGCTTTGGTACATCATAGCCACGGTAATCAGCAGCAACGCCTGCCATTCCTGGCGGCAGAGCAGAGCACACACAACCAGTACCGCCGCCACAGCAAAGGCTGCTGCAAAAAAAGATACCGTTGCATTGCTGGTTCCGGCAATCAGGTCCACCAGATGCGCCCCATGTGCGAACATGCTGTTGATGCCATTGCCTGCCCAAGGTGTTTTACTTTTACTTCCAAAAGAGAACAAAATCTTCAGCCAAAGCTGCAAGCCGTACACGCCCTCCTGGAAGGCAAACACCGGGAGCACCAACGCTGCAATGCCATAAAACACCGTGCGGATTGCTGCTTTGAAATCCCGGTTTCTTAAAAGCATAACACCTAAGAATGCGGGATAAATTTTAAGTCCGGCTGCTACTGCCAGTGCAACCAATGCCAGTTCCCGCACCCATGCGCGCTTTGAACGGTGATACATGACGAAAAAAAGCGAAAGTCCCGCCGCCAGCAAAATAATATTGCCGCGGTCTACCGCATTAAGCACACCAAAGCTGAACAAGGCAAAAAACGTACTGGCCCTGGCCCACTGGGCATTTTGCATCACGTCACGGAGCAAAACCGCCAGCAAAAGAACCGCCAGCACCACAAAAAAGACGTATAGCAAAAAGCACGACTGTGTTGTACGTAAATCAGTTTCTGTGCCGCGCATGGCAACTGACGCCTCAAAGTCATAGGTCCAGTTATCAGATACCGAAGCAGGCACCAGTAAAAACAGGGCATAAAAGAACAAATTTGCCAAGGGCGGATACAGTGTGTCAAACACCGCATACGGCTGGCGTCCACGAACATATTCAATGCTATGGAAAAAATCCATGCCGGCATCCAGTGTATCATGGTATAAAAAGTACGAAAGAAAATCACCATGGGTAACATACAGCGTTACCATAACCACAATGGCACACACTGCGCTGAGTACACAGTACAGCTTGGCCGTTTTTTTCCAGAACGGATTGCTCCCTCTTCCTTTTTTACCAAAAAGGCCTTTTCCCCGTTTCGCGTTATTCTCTTTCAGCACGCGCTGGCTGTTGCATTCATTCTGGCCATAATTCAGTTCCAGCTGCACCGATTTGTTATCTTCCAGCAACAGCTGATCTAATCCAATGCTGATACCAGATTTATTCTCGTTATTTGTTGTCATGTTGTCCATACACAGCCTTGCCCTATTTCTGTTCCCGGTTATGTATCAGATATTCCCTGGTTTCCCATATTTTTTACCGATATATTTTGCAGTCTTATTTTCAACAATAAAGCACCGCCAACCAACCTCGTTGAGTCGGATGATGGTTAGGGATCCCGATACCGCACTTTTCTGTGCCGGATAAGCTCCACATCGTTGACGGGAAACATTTTGTCGTTTATCTTTCCTTAAATGTCCACAACTTGTTGATGATAAAATTCAGCGGAATCGTGACCAGCAAATTTACAATCGGCGCAATCGTTTTGCTGACGCTGAAGAACGTAACCTCTATCCAAAGCAAAACATTAGAAAGGATCGACGTGCCGCCGTAGCTGACATATGTTTTTCCAAGGCGTTTCAGTTTACTGCGCCAATCGTTTGCATTCCCGGTAAACACAAACTTATCGTTCCAAAAAAAGGCATTGGCAATGCTCAGAATTGTTCCCAGAACGCTGCCTACCATATACAGGTCTGGGCTGATCCACAAAAAGATATAATACACCGCCATCGATACCGCCGTGTTGCTTACGCCAACAAGGCCAAACTTGATAAACTGTGCAAGCAGTGCAACAAATTCCTTTTTGCTTTTTGCTCCCAACAGCGCCAACAATTTCTGCATGGATCCCGTTCCTTTATTATTCTTTATAAGCAATCAAAAAGCAAAGCCTGTATTGATAATTTACCGCAGTGCAGCAGCCATTTTTTCTTATCAGCACGGCTTTGCTTTTTCTTATTGATTCATCTTATCAGCGCATTTTACTGGTTCACCGCTTCAATAATGATCTTTGCCATATAGTCGATCATCTCATCGGTCATGCCGGGGTACACGCCGACCCAGAAGGTGTTGTTCATGATAAAGTCAGTGTTGGTCAGCTCCCCTGCCACGCGGTAGGCGTCGGTGCCGCGGATCTGGTCAAAGCAGGGGTGCTTGATCAGGTTGCCGCTGAACAACAGGCGGGTCTGGACATTGTGGTCCTCAATATAGCGGGTCACGGCGTTGCGGTCCAGGCCGGATTCCGGCTTGACCGAAATCAGGAAGCCAAACCAGGACGGGCGGCTGTTGGCGGCCGGTTCCGGCAGGATCAGCTTATCGGCGGCCGGTTCCAGGGCTGCGCGCAGGCGGTCCCAGTTATGGCGGCGGCGCTCGATAAAGCTGGGGAACTTTTTCAGCTGTTCGCAGCCGATGGCGGCCTGCATATCGGTCACTTTCAAGTTATAGCCAAAGTGGCTGTAAACGTACTTGTGGTCATAGCCTGCGGGCAGTTCGCCATACTGACCGTCAAAGCGGTGGCCGCAGAAATTATCATGGCCGGACGGGCAGATGCAGTCGCGGCCCCAGTCGCGGTAGCTCTTGATCAGGCGGTTCAGCAGCGGGCTGTTTGTATACACGCAGCCGCCCTCGCCCATCGTCATGTGGTGCGGCGGGTAGAAGCTGGAGGTGCCGATATCGCCCCAGGTTCCGGTAAAGCGGGTTTCGCCGTTGATGGTGTACTGGGTGCCCAGGGCATCGCAGTTATCCTCCACCAGCCAGAGGTTATGGGCATCGCAGAAGGCTTTGACGGCGGACAGGTCAAACGGGTTGCCCAGGGTATGGGCGATCATGACTGCCTTGGTCTTGGGGGAAAGAGCGGCTTCCAGCTTGGTCACATCAATGTTGTACTGCGGCACGGTCACATCCACAAACACCGGCACAGCGCCATACTGCAGCGCCGGGGTGACAGTGGTGGGGAACCCGCATGCCACAGTGATGACCTCATCGCCCTTTTTGATCTGGCGGTCGCCCAGTTCCGGGGCGGTGAGCGCCATAAAGGCAATCAGGTTGGCGGAGGAGCCGGAGTTGACCAGGTTGGCGAACTTTACGCCGATCCACTTGGCAAACTCTTTTTCAAATTCATCCGCAAAGCGGCCGGTGGTCAGCCAGAAATCCAGCGTTGCATCGGTCAGGGCGCACATTTCTTTTTCATCAAACACGCGGGATGCATAAGTAACGCGGTCGCCGGGCTTGAAATCCGCCTTTTTCTCCTTAAAGTCATGGTAATATTCTGCCACCAGCGCCTTGATCTGCTCGCGGGCTTCGGCCTCATTGCTCCAATTTGCCATCGTCTGCTCCCTTACTCACTCAAAAATTCCTTGATCTCTTTGTCCATCTCCGCCGGGATATCCCCGCCGGAAAGCCATACCTTGCTGAACGCAACGGTCTTTTGCATACATTCCGCCATATGCCAGCGCGGTTTCCAGCCGAAGGTGGATTTCAATTTGCTGCAATCCAGCTTCAAAAAGTTTGCTTCATGCGGGGCGTTTGCCTCAGCGCGGTTTTCCCATGCAGCACCATCGCCCCACGCCTGGCAGAACAGGTCTACCAGGGTGCCGGTCGTCACACAGTCGCAGTCATCCGGGCCGACATTATAATAGCCGGCGTACCGGTTATCCTCATACTGGCGCTGGGCGATCAGCAGGTACGCCGCCAGCGGTTCCAGCACATGCTGGTATGGGCGGGTGGAATACGGGTTGCGCACACCGATGCTCTCCCCTTTTGCCATCGCACGCACACAGTCCGGGATGATGCGGTCATTGGCAAAATCGCCGCCGCCAATCACATTACCTGCGCGGGCAGTGGAGATGGCCACGCTGCCATCCGCAAAAAAGCTGTTTTTATAGCTGTGGGTCACCAGCTCCGAGCAGCTTTTGCTGTTGGAGTAGGGGTCGAAGCCATCCAGCGGTTCGTTTTCGCGGTAGCCCCAGCACCATTCATTATTCTGGTACACCTTATCCGTTGTTACGTTCAGCACAGAGCGCGGTGGAGTTTGGGCGGTGCGCACGCATTCCAACAGGTTCACGGTGCCCATCACATTGGTTTCATAGGTATAGCGCGGGTCCTTGTAGCTGTCCCGCACAATGGGCTGAGCCGCCAGGTGCAGCACAATTTCCGGCTGGGCGGCATCAAAGGCCGCTTTCAGGCTGGCAAAATCGCGGATGTCACCGATCACGCTGGTCATTTTGCCTTCCAGCCCTGCCAGAGAGAAGAGGTTGGGGGTTGTGGGCGGTTCCAGGCTGTAACCCGTTACCACTGCACCGACCCCCACCAGCATGCGGCAGAGCCAGCTGCCCTTAAAACCGGTATGCCCGGTTACAAACACGCGTTTGCCGCGGTAAAATTCCAAGTTCATTGTTGGTTCCACACTTCCCAGGGCGCACAGCCGGACGCCCACATTTTTTCCAGCATACTTTTTTCGCGCTCGGTATCCATGCACTGCCAGAATCCGCGGTGCACATAGCTCATCAGCTGGCCTTTGGCTGCCAGCTCGCGCAGCGGGGCCTGCTCAAAAATGGTATCATCACCGCTGATGGTATCAAACACTTCCGGTTCCAGCACCATATAGCCCGCGTTGATGATAGCCCCATCGTTGACGCTTTTTTCACGGAACGCCTGAACCGAATTGTCCTGGCCGATATCCAGCACGCCTTTCTGCTGTTCCTGCACCACGGCGGTCAGGGTTGCCAGCTTGCCATGCTGCTTATGGAACTTGACCAGTTCGGCAATGTTCACATCGCAGACGCCATCACCATAGGTCATCATAAAGGTTTCGTTGCCGATATATTTCTGCACCCGCTTGATGCGGCCGCCCGTCATCGTGTTCAGGCCGGTATCCACCACCGTCACGCGCCACGGCTCGGCGTGCTGGTCATGCACGATCATCTCGTTGCCCTGGGTGAAGTCAAAGGTCACATCGCTGGTATGCAGGAAATAATCCGCAAACCACTCCTTGATCATATGCTGCTTGTACCCGGCGCAGATCACAAAATCATTGAAGCCATAGTAAGAATACTCTTTCATGATATGCCACAAAATGGGCATACCGCCGATTTCGATCATCGGTTTCGGCTTGAACTTACTTTCTTCCGAAATGCGCGTGCCATAGCCGCCGGCAAGAATTACAACTTTCATATTTTTCACTCCCGTAAGCCTGCAGCGGAACCCTGCTTGCAGTCCCGCAAAAACTGTCCGTCCCACCAGCATTTCAACCGCCGGACAGTTTGGTACACACCCAGCCTATTTTTTATTACTATGATAGTATATCATTTTCACGTATTCAGTGCAACCGTTCCAGGAAACTTATCACACCTAGTAGGCTTGCTTTTTATTCCGCGTTTTGCTCTTTGTTATCACATTTTAACGCCGCTTTTGTTGCCGCTGTGTAAACAGTATTCTTTACGTTTTTTCGTGCGTATTTTGTCCCTGCCAGGCGGCCCACTTTACATTAGTAGGCAAAACAGGTATAATAGTTTAGTTAATCTGTGATATTGCGCCATTTTGCCATATTGCGGGTGCAGGCGGTCTTATTTTATCCTTGCTGCCTGTGGATTTTTTGCGGCACGCCGTGCGTTGTGCGGTACCGCTCCTATTAGGTCTGGAGGTTGCGCTCATGGGGCTGCAAAGCCTGCAATACTGTGCATTTTTGGTGGTTGTGGCTGCCGTTTACCTGCATTTGCCGGTGCGCATGCAGCCGGTGTTTCTGCTGGGAGCTTCGTGGGTGTTTTATGCGCTGGCCATGCCGGCCATGCTGCCGTTCACCATTGCACTGGCGGTGTTCACCTACCTGTGCGGCCGCGGCCTTGCCTGGCGGGGCGGCGCACACAAAACCGCCTTTTTGCGCTTTGGCGTGATCGGTATGCTGGGCATTCTGGCCTTTTTTAAGTATAACGGCCTGTTGGGCGGGGTGCTGCACGGCTGGCGCGCGGTAGCCATGCCGCTGGGCATCAGCTTTACCAGTTTTGCCGCCATCTCCTACCTGATCGATGCCGCCCGCGGCGACTGCGAGGTGGAAACCAGCTTTATCCGGCTGGCGCTGTTCCTCAACTTTTTTGCCACCGTCACCCAGGGGCCCATCTGCCGCGCCGGTTCGCTGCTGCCGCAGTTGAGCGCCGAGCACCGCTTTGATGCCGCCCGCACGGTGCGCGCTTTGCGGCTATATGCGCTGGGGCTGTTCAAATACATTGCCGTGGCGGATGTGCTGAACATGGTGGTGGATACGGTTTTCCCCCACTATGCGGATTACAGCGCCCCCATGCTGATTTTGACCGCGGTGATGTACACTTTTTATCTGTATTTCAGCTTTTCCGGCTATTCCGAGATTTCCCGTGCCACCGGCCTTGTGCTGGGGCTGGACCTGCCGGAAAACTTTAAGACCCCGTTTTACGCCACCAACTTTTCCGGCTTCTGGAGCCGCTGGCACATCTCGTTTTCTTCCTGGCTGCAGGATTATCTCTTTATGCCGCTGGCCTGGGCAGATCTTGGCCGCTTTGGCCGCCTGCCCACCGAGCTGTGCGTGTTCTGCGTGTTCTTTGCTTCCGGCTTCTGGCACGGCAGCACCGCGCCATTCATCATCTGGGGTCTGCTGCAGGCGGTTTACCGCGTGGGCGAAGAGCTGCTGCACCGCCGCTTTGGCAAACCCAAAAAGCGCGGCACCCCGGCCCGTGTGCTGTGGGGCAAGCGGGTTGTGGTGTTTGTTTTGTGGACCATCAGCATGGTGTTCTTCCGCGTGGGGTCCGGCAACCTTTCCGGCATGGCCGAAAACCTGGGCGTTGGCGATGCTTTCGTCTACCTGGGCCGCTGCCTGATGAACAGCTGGTCCCCCGCCCGCTTTGCCGGGGAGCTGTACAGCACAGCGTATACCGGCTTTTACGCCAATACCATTATGGTAGCGGCTTATTGGGCGTTCGCTGCGCTGGCGCTGGCGCTTGGCATCTGGCTGGATCACCGGCGCAATTTTGCCTGCAAAAACAAACCGGCTGAGGTTGCCCTGGCAAGCGCCAAGCACCGCAATGCGCTGTATGTTGTTTTGATCGTTTTTATCCTGGTGGGGTACATCATGCAGAGCGGTGGCTTTAACGCCAACGCGTTCGGCCCCTATGCAGGGTTTTAATCTTATGGAAAAAAGGAGATTTCCGGCGTGAAGCATATCATCAAAAAATTGGCGCTGCTGTTCGTGCCGGTCTATCTGTGGTTTGCCTTTTTTGTGGCGTTTGAGCCAAACAATTATTTTGGCATCAAAAAAACAGCCTCTTCCAGCCAGCCGGTGGCCCGTGCGCGCGCCTATGAGCAGAGCCCCGGCACCAACCTGATCATCGGGGACAGCCGCCTGGCCCACTTTGATATGGACCTTGTGGATTCCCTGACCGGGCAAAGCTGGCAGAACCTGGCCTTTGGCGGTGCTTCCCTGAAGGAATGTGTGGACCTTGCCAACTATGTGCTGGATTCCGGCAACCAGGTGGACCGCATTCTGTTTGAGCTTTCGTTCTACACCTTAAACAGCAGCTATAACACCGACCGTTTTTCGGCGCTGGAAGCTACCCTGCGCAACCCGCTGGCCTACTGTCTGAACCTGGAATACAACGTGAACGCCCTGACCGTGTTTATGGACACCGTAAAGGGCACGCCGGACACCATTGAATCCGGCGACTGGACCGCGGCGGATTACCTGGATGATGCCGGGAACACGATTCCGCTGCACAAAAAGCTGTATGAGTACCCGGCGCTGATCACCACCCGCTGCCAGAACTGGACACTGAACGAAACCGAGCTGGCGGAGTTTTTGGCTATGGCCCAGCGCTGCGCAGACCGCGGCGTGGAGCTGACCATTGTGCTGCCCCCCATGGCCGCCAATGTGCGCACCGAGGTATGCGATGCCTTTGGCATTACCGCCGTGATGCAGGACGAAGTTCTGCCGCTGTTGGAAAAGCAGAATTTTACCGTGCTGAATTACGAATGGGGCACCAGCTGCATTACCGATGATGACACCCAGTTTTTTGACGGGTTCCACCTGGACGAAAAATACGGCCTGCCGGACTGGACAGCCGAACTGTTTGATGATATGCAGCGCTGATGCTGCCCCACTCCAAAAAGGAGGTCCCCTGTGGCACTGGACTTTTTGATTTTGTACGAACACACCGTTCGGGAATATGAGAGCGATCTTTTGCTCAAATTGGAGCTGGAGCGCCGCGGCTACACCGTGCGCATCCGCCAGCTGCTGGATGCCAAAGATCTGCGCCTGTTTGGCAAAGACAAGCCGGAAGTTCTGGTCGCCAGCTGCATGTATGACAACGAAGCCATCAACAGCCATGTGTACAACAACATTGGCAAATGCAACAAAATCGTCAACCTGCACTGGGAGCAGATGCTCTCCGACACGCAGGAGGAGGGCGATTGGTTCAACATGAACGGCAACGCCAAGCGCTGCGTGCAGACTTGCTGGGGCCAGCGCACTGCCCAGCGGTTACAGGCCCATGGCATGGATGCCAAGAACACCCCCGTGACCGGCGCTGTGATGATGGACTTTCTGCGGCCGGAGTTCAAGGGCTACTTTAAGGATAAGGAAACCCTGTGCAAGGAATTCGGCCTTGACCCCGCCAAACAGCTGCACCTGTACATTTCCAGCTTTGGCTATGCCAGCATGACCGACCAGGAAGTGGCCGAGCTTTCCAAAATGGCGGGAACGGATTTTTCCGGCTTTGCCCACACCAACCGCGTTTCGATGGAAAAAACGCTGGCCTGGTTTGACCGCTACCTGGGTGACCACCCGGAGGTGGAACTGGTATACCGCCGCCACCCCAGCGAATGGAAATGCAAAGCCCTGGACGAGCTGGCCGCCAAACGCCCCAACTTCCATGTGATTTTTGCGGATTCCGTCAAGCAGTGGATTGTGGCGGCGGATTCCATCTCCATCTGGATGAGCACCGCTGTGGCCGAAGTATACATGGCGGGCAAAAGCTGCCATATCCTGCGCCCGGTGCCCATCGAGCACGAGTATGACCCCGTCATCTACAAGGATGCTCACTATGTGACTAGCTACCCGGAGTTTGCCGCTGCCATGGCGCAGCCGAACCCGCCGTTCCCCATTGCACGGGATGTGATTGAGGGCTATTTTGACCCCTCCCCTGCCCCGGCCTACAAGCGGATGGCCGACCTGCTGGAGGAAGTGTACAAAAATCCCCCGCGGGATGAACCGATGGGGCCCGGCTTTACGCCGCACTTCAACCTGCTCAAGTTCTGCGCACTGGCGGGGGTACAC
>OLOE01000601.1_pt1 | contig 17890 bp, 3 predicted proteins | sample 1673201 | NCBI WGS metagenome assembly OLOE01 (sample SAMEA3136765, study PRJEB25190) | human gut metagenome | biome: human gut; feature: human-associated habitat; material: faeces | place: Austria | collected 2013
CTTGCTTGTTCACCTCAAGAAGCCAAAGCTGGATTTGCTCTAGGTCATTGGTGAGGGCCCCTTCAGCCATAAGACTTTGGTCTAGTTCAGCCGATAAACGTTTAGTTTCTTGGCTAGCATTTTCTTTAGACTTGGTTAAGCTCTCAAGTTGCCCTCTGATTCCTTGAATGTCGGCATGAAGTTGGTTGTAGGCTTCACTATTTTCCTTAACTTGCTTATTGTAGAGGTCCAACTCCTGCTTTGCTAGGGAAATACGTTCTTGATAAACCTCAACAGATTCAAGCTCTTGATGAGCTTCTTGTAACTCCTTAAGACGCTCCTTAGCTTGGTCAAGCGCCGCCTTAGCCTCTTGATAGGCTTTAGCCAAATCTATCGATTTTTCCTGAGCCTTGGCTAACTCATCTTGATAATGGAGACGATCTGCCTCTTCCTTATCAAAGCGTTTGTGTAGCTCTTGATAATACTGTTCAACCTTTCGGAGTAAGGTTTGTCCACAGTCTGCTTCATAGTCCTCAGCAAAATCAAAATCAAATTGTCCCTTAACTTGCTCTTTTAGTTCTTGATAGTGTTTTTCGAGAGCTAGCTTGACTTTAGCCACTTGGTCAAGTAAATCTTGACGTTTAGATTCAACTTCGCTCAAGGTAGCCTGACGGTTTGACAAGGTAGCCACTTGCCTTTCTTTTTGAGCTTGAAGTTCCTCCACCTGATTCATAAGATCCTTCAAGGCCGCTTCATTCGCCTGTGTCTCATCGACCTTAGGATGGTCAATGGAACCACAAACCATACATGGCTGTCCATCCTCTAATTCTGCCTGCAACTGGGCAATCATGAGTTGACGTCGTGAGGCTAGAGTGGTTGCTAACTGGTCTTCCAATTCCTTGAGACTTTCTTGAGCTTGGTCAATATCCAAAGATAACCCTTGTTGACGTTTTTCCGTCTTGGCCAACTCCTGATTCAAGCCCTCTATCTCTTTTAGGTCCTGAGCCAGTTGCTTATCCACACTGTAGCCCACAGACTGGAGGAGTTTTTCGGCCTCATGCAAGCTATCTACACTAAGACGATTGGCCTCCAAATCTGATAAGGACTTGTTAAGCGTCTCAATCTTTTTCGACGCCTGTTGATAGGTTTCTTCCAACTGCTTGTAGTTAGTACGTGAACGTTTGATTTTCTCCTGCTCTCGGACAAGACTCTGAGCATAGATAATATCCTCTTTCCAAGTTTCAAGCTCCTCTTCTTTTTGAAGAGAGTCCTTAGATTGAGCTGCGAGTGCCTCTTTTTGAGCCTTAACTCCTTCAAAAGCCTGCTCCTTAGCCTTTAATTTCTCTTGAGCAATCTCAAGGTCCTGTTCTAATTGCAATAACTGCTTCTGATACTGCTTCAAACTGCTAATGGTTTCCTGCAAGCCTTGGGCAAACTGCAATTCGTCCAGATGCGCTTTCGCTTCTGCCTGTTCCTGAGCACCTTCCTCAATTTCCAGATGGTAACGCTCCTTGGCTTGCTTCAATTCTTGGAAAATCTTTGCCAAATCTTGGGCAGTTTGCAAGCTCTTCTGCAATTTTGCCAAATCCTCATGGGCATCCTTCAAGATGCTTTTTTGCTCCGTAAGACTTTCTTGACGCTGAGACAAAAGCTCTTCAAGGCGTGCCAATTTTTCAGAGGCTGGCGTTTGGGTCAAGACTGCTAATTCCTCCTCAGACCACACCTGACTGGCAAAATGGCCATCTAGCTGAGCTTGACGCTTATCCATATCCTTATTGCTCTGACGAAGACGCTCTTCTAAGCTCTTTTGAAAACGGTCAAAAATACCCGTTCCAAAGATTTTCTTTAAAATCTGAGTCTTGGTCTTGGAATCTTCTTTCAAGAAACGGCTGAAATCATTTTGCGGTAGGAGAATAATCTGCTTGAACTGCTCAGCATTGAGCCCCAAAATCTGCTCAATCTGGTCACTCACTTCCTTGATCTTATCCCCAAGCTTTTCAATCTCCTGACCACCAATTTTATCCACAATGACTAGAGAAGCCGTCGCTTTTTGCATGGTCGTACCACCACCTCGCTTGGCTCTCTCCTGCTGGAGCACTCGCTCAATGCGATAAAGATGCTTGCCTTGTTGGAAATAAAAGGTTACCTTGGTCAAATCATCCTCTGGACCAGCAAAGGTTGACCTCATCTCTTCAACATTACGATCACCACTGGTTGTGGCAAACAAGGCAACCGTCATGGCATCAAAGAGGGTACTCTTACCAGCCCCCGTGTCCCCACCAATCAAAAAGAGGGGAGCGTGGTCGAACTGGGTGAAATTGATGACTTCCTTACGATAAGGTCCAAAATTGGTCAATTCTAACTGGACTGGTCTCATTGTCGACTCCTCTCAATCTCCTCAAAAATACTTTCCACAAGGGCTGTTTGTCTCTCAGACAAGACATCGCCCCCAGTCACTGTTTGGTAAAAATCAGAAACAATTTCCTGTGGCGACTGCATTTCCAAATCTTTTAAGTGCTGATCAACGGTCAGACTTTCTTCCCTGACATCACCCAAACGACTGAAAGTGATTTCTACAATGTCTGTCCCATAAATTTCTTCCAGACGGGCACGCACATTGATACCCTCTAATTCCTTACGGCTGGACAGTTGAATATCAAAGGCAAACCAAGCCTTTTGACAAGGCTGTTCCTTATAAAATTCAGGTGACATCAAGGTTTCAAACGGTTCCTGAAGGGTCACAATTGGCCGTCTGACCTCTAAAGGATGGAAGGTCTGGGACAAGTCACCAGACGCATCCAATTCAAGAATATAGACACCCTTCTCTTCCTTACGTTTGGCTTCTTTGACATTAAAGGCGACTGGACTACCTGAATATTGCACGCGCTGGGTCGGACTAGCAAAGCGCGTATGGATATGCCCCAAGGCCACATAATCGAAAGCCTTGAAAAGATCACTGGTCACATTGGTAAGCCCACCCACCGTATTGCTGGTTTCAGACAACATCAATTCTCGAAGACTTTGACCATCTTGGTCATCTTTCTTAGAAACCGCAAAATGCGTCACCAAAATATGTGCCTTGTCTGGATCAAAGGCTTTTTCCATATCCTGGAGAATGTAGGCCAAGGCATCACCAATCCCCTGAATCTCTTTATCCCCATCATCCTTATAATAAATCCGAGCATCAATAGGATCGATAAAGGGAAGAAGAAAAATCTGGCAATCCTCCAACTCAATCGGCTCAAAGGCCTCCTCCAAACGTGTGCTTAAATGAAGACCCTGAGGTTGAAAAAAGTCTCGACCAAAATGCAAGCGTTCAGCCCCATCGTGATTACCACTAATGGCGTAGACAGGAATCTGCTCCTCCAAGACCAAACGTGCCAAAGTCTTATTAAAAAGCTTAATGGCATCCACAGGCGGAACCGCACGGTCATAGAGATCCCCAGCAATGATAACCCCATCCACCTGTTCACGAATTGCCAAATCCACAATCTGTTGAAAAGCCCACTCCTGCTCCTCCAGCAAAGACCAGCCATTGAGGGTTCGCCCCACATGCCAATCTGATGTATGTAAAAACTTCATGACAGTCTCCTCATTCGTTTTGTCTTACTCTATTGTACCTTATCAAACTGAATACTGCTTAAAAGATTCACAAACATTCGGAGCTTTCTTGCATTTCATCTAAAAGTACTAAAAAATCTCTCCCGAGCAAATGACACTCGAGAGAGATTTTATTTTTGGAATTTATGAGAGATAAGGTGTGGAAATCTTAGTCTTGGTTTTTACGACGATTCATAGCTGCAAGTCCTGACATAAGTCCCATAACAACAACACCCATTGCTGCGAGGTTGTTATCTGACTCACCTGTCACTGGCAATTGTTCATCGCCTTCTTTAGCTTTATCAGAACCATCTGTCTTCTTACCATCTTTGTTTCCAGATTTCTTCTTATCTGAACCTTTACCATCTGATGCGCCGTCGGCTGCTGAACCAGATCCAGAACCTTTAGAACCCTTAGATCCGTTTGAAGTTGCTTTGACAGCCTTAGATGTTGAGCTTCCAGATTGACCACCGTTACCGTTTGATGGTGTTGAGCCATCTTCGACTTTACGGTAGATGTAAGTTACGACTGTTTGACCCTCTGTCATCTTGTCTGTAGATTTACCTTCTTGACGGATCAATTCATATTTCACACCGTTACGGTAGATGTAACGGTCACCATGAACATTAACTTCTGAACCAACAGAGTTAGTGATCACAAGTGGCATCTTGATTTGGTTACCATACTCGTCACGGTAGATAACAACGATAGTACCAACTTCTTTGTTAACTGCCGGTTTAGCAGGTTCTGCATTAACCACCTTGTAAACAACCTTTGTATCTTCACCAGGGTTGCTTGGTGTCACACCAGTCTTATCAGCCTTGTAACCTTTCACTTCAGGAACAAGTGTCATAGCAGCCTTAGTTGGATCGTTAGGATCATTTGTGTAAGTAACTGCTTCAACACCTGGGATTGGATTCCCTTTTTCGTCAACGGCAATAATCTTACCAAATTTAGTGTAAGTTACAGTCTCAACCTTGCTGTCCATAGTGACATCTTGAGAAGCCACACGGCCTTTATCGGCGAAGTAACCGTTAACCATTGGTGTAATCACGAGATCAAACTTAGTCTTATCTGCCTTCCATTCACCAGTTGTAAGAATATCACCTGTTACAGAATCAAGCGTCAATGAACGTTTCCATTGTGCTTTCTGAACACTATCTGCTGGCAATTTAGCATCGCTATCTTTGCTTGCATAGTGAACAGTATATGTCACATCTTTAAGGTAAGCATCCTTAGCTGGCCATTTTGGACCGTTTGGTTGGTTAGGATAGATTGGTGTTCCTGGTTCGTGAGCATTGTCTGGATTAAAGTCAAGTGCTACACGTTTGAAGCTTACTGTCCAAGCTTGGTCAACTGTGCTATCCAAGTCAAAGCTTGCACCAGCTGGGTAACCATCTGTTACAAGGACATAGCCAAGGTCTTGATAGTGTTTGATACGTTCAGCTGTTGAATAGTTAACCGCTTCACCAGACTTACCAGCCAAAGCAACAGTTTCAAGGGTTGAACCACTTGTTTCATCACGGTAAACAACACTTGCTTTTTGATCGTTCTTAACGTAAACAACCTTAGTATCGCTAGACAAGTCACCTGGTGTTGCAGGTACTACCTTAGCAGTGTAACCTGGGATAGTTGGCAAGTTCTTGTCAACTGCAATCATCTTAGTTGGATCGTTAGGATCATTGATGTAGGCAGTATCTGACACACCTGCAATTGGGTTCCCATTTTCATCGACAATGACAAATTTACCAAAGGCTTTATAAGTTACGGTATCAGTTGCTTCTGGAGCATCTGGAGTTACTGTCTTACCACCTGCTACGGCTTTATCTGCAAAGTAACCATTAACAACAGAAACCTTAACTGTACCGTAAGTGTGGCTAGTTTCATTCCAAGTCACCTTACCAGTCGCTTGGTTATCCTTACCTGCAAAGGTATAGTCAGATTTCACATCTGCAGCTGGAGTTTTATCGCCAGCACCTTGGAAGGTAACTGTTTGTTTCGTCGCCTTAGTCACATCGTTAACGATTGCTACGTAAACGACACGAGTATCTTCACCTGGATTTGATGGTGACGCAGGGATAACCTTAACTGTGTAGCCAGGAATGCTTGGGAGCGTCTTGTCGATGGCAATCATCTTAGTCGCATCATTAGGATCGTTAGTGTAGGCAGTTGTTGATACACCTGGAATTGGATTGCCATTTTCATCCACAGCGATAAATTTACCAAAGGCTTTGTATGTCACTGTGTCTGTCGCATTTGGTGCATCTGGAGTTACTGTCTTGCCACCTGCTACGGCTTTATCGGCATAGTAACCAGTAACAACTGGAGTTTTGACTGTTCCATAAGTGTGAGTCGTTTCAGTCCAAGTTGTCGTATTAGTTGTAGGATCTTCTTTACCGTTGAAGCTAAAGTCATTTTGAGTGTTAGGAGCTGGTGTCTTCGTATCAGCACCAGTGTAAGTTACTGTTTGACTTGTTGCTTTTGTGACATCTTTAGTGTCTTTTTCAACGATAATGTGGTAACGGTAACCTGGAGCTAGGTATTGACCACCACCATTGGCATCAATTGAAGCGTCCAAACCTTGCGAACCGTTAGCAAATTGAACAAGGTCAACAACACGACTTTGGTTAAAGTCCCAAGTACGATCTGAGCGAATGGTTGCAATACCATTTGTATAGTCATATTGACGTTCTGATTTTAAGACATCTACGTAAGCATTAGCTTTAGATTTGTCAGCAGACGCATACTTGATACGATAACCTGCTGGTACTGGAGGAAGCTCTGTTATACCCGCATCGTAGATCTTATTGTAAGTCCTACCGTTTGCAGTGATTGTTTCAGTTGAGTTGTTGATACGGTATGTTGAAGATCCAGGAATCTTGTTTCCTGCTTCATCAACGTAGTCAATAATACCAAGGTTGGCATAGTTAACGACAACCATATAGTTACCATTTGTAATGTAGTCATAAGGTCTCATAACCCCACGATTATCACGACCAACTCTAAGATTGTTGATGTAATCAATGTTAACAAAGTATTGTTGACGTTCTGGCAAATAGGCAAGTTTGTAGCCTAGGTTTGTCAAATCAGGGTTTGTTGAACCTGCTCCAGCATTTGTCAAAACAGCAACCGCATCAGCTGAACGAAGACTACGGTTTGATACCGCAAGTCCCATAGCATTGATGAGATTTTCAGAGTTAAGGCTTGCTTCAGCAGCATTCAATTCACTGCTTGTCACGGCCAACTCACTAGTCGCCACTTTAAGGACGCTATTTACAGCATTGGTTGTAGACTCTGCGCTGGCAGTTTCTGCTGCAGTCGCAACTGAAGCTGCTGCACTTGTTTGTGCTGATACTTGACCAGCAACAGGAGCTTCGGCTACTGCTGTTGAGCTAAGAGCTTGTGCACTAGTCGCTACAGATGAAGCAGTCGCTGCTACAGATTCAGAGCTCGCTTGCGATGCAGCCTGAGAAGCTGCTTCTGAACTAGATGCTGTTTGACTAGTTGTTGAAGTTGCTTGGCTTTCTTGAGCTGCTGATTGTGGCTGTTCACTAGCCAAAGCCACAGTAGAGACTGAGCTTGGTGCGTTTTCTGTTGTTGCTGGCGCTACTGATGCTGTTGTTGGCGTTGATTGCTCCACGACGACATCTGGCTCAGCAGTTGTTTCCATACCTGCGGTAGTTGGTGCTACCGTTTCATCAGCTTGGGCACCCTGTGCATTTGAGAAGATTGAAACTCCCAAAAGGACAGAGGCTACACCAAAGCTGTATTTTCTTAATGAAAAACGTTGGCGTTTATTAAACATATCTCTCATAATAATAAATTTCCTCAATATCCAAATTACTTTATATACAGTTTCCATTTTATACTATAATTATTAAATTGTCAAATATATAATGATTATTGTTCTAAAGTTTAACTTTCATTAGAGAATATTAATTTAAAACTTTTATCTAAGTCCTTTGAAACATCAAAATGTTCGTGCTTTTATTTACCACAATCCTCTGTTTTGTTAGTTCTATAATTTTCAAAATACTTTCATATCAAACCATTTTTCATTAAAAACGTTTATCACCCTAACCTTATTTTTTAGTTTTGGTGATATTTATTAAAATACAAAATACTCTCCCTTCAAAAAGAAAAATTTTTTAACGACTCAACTCACAGTTCTCTCAACCCCTTGCCAATACTGACATAGAGACTCCTTACTACTCCTTTTTCGAACAAACTCAAAAATCCCTTTGGCATTTACCAAAAGGGATTCTTTCATCTATTATTTGAAAATAGAACTTGTGAAACTATCTGTCTCTTGTAGGAGTTTCTTATAGACAGCTTCTTTAAGTTTAGTCGTATGGCTTGTTGACACCGATTTATTACCGTTATTATCTGTTTTAATACTTGCAGCGTCTTTGGCTACTGCCGCTTTAAACAAGGCCAACAAATCATCGTAAGAACTTACAGATGTGCCATCAATAGCAACTGTCGTCAAACCATGGGACGCTTTTTCTTTCACTTCTTTGAAGTAGGCCTTCTTGAAGTCTTCCAAGGTGTTGAACTGGCCATCAGAAATCTTGCTAATAATAAAGTCATCGCCAAGGGTGTTCTTACCAGCCGCTTTGGCTTCTTGTTTATACTTGTTGGTCGCATAACCTAGGAAGCCTTTTTCATAGCCGTAGTACCCCCAGAGTCTGAAAGTATTATGCTTGAAGGACATAGCACCTGGAGAGCCCTCACTGGTATTACCACCATAAATGGCAGACATCATAGGCACATTGACATAGGCAGAAGAGAAGTCCTCAGGTTTATAAACACCATTTCCAGGTCCACGATTGGTCATGAAGTTATTATCCACAAGGTCATCAATAGAAGTCAAGCTAATAGCTTTTTCGCTATCACTTAGAGCACGAACCTTGTCGTATTGGTTTTTACTATTACCTCGTAGCTGTTTATCTACCTTCTTGAACCATGCGTTATTGAGCTCTTGCTTGCCTTGACTGAGGACTGCTTCCCCTTCAAGGGAGTCAAGAAGCATGAGGGTGTCATTGTAGCCCTTCATGTAACGGTCGATGGCTTCACGCGACTTCAACTTGTTTGGATTCGTGTTGTACCACTGATTACCGTCGTTTTCTCTTTCAAAGGCCATGTTAAGTCCCAAGGCCCCGTATTCACCTTGATGGCCCTGAGTAGCTGGTGATTGCAACATCCCTTGGGCATAAGCTTCAACGTCTGTTCCTTCACGACGACCAAAGCCTCCAAAGTAGGCAATACGGTCATTGATATGAGTTGTTTCATGAGTGAAGGCCGAAGCACCGTACTCACTAATCATGTTAGACATGACGAAGGTAACCTTGGCACGATTATCGTATGGATTGTCGTAGATGGCAGCATAGGCACCAGCCATGGCTCCGTTATCACCATAGTACTCACCGACTGGCCCATAAATTTCACGGATTGGCGCATAGACTTCTGTACTGTTCTTGAATTGGCCGTAACGCTCTGGCCAACCTGGCCAACCATGGCCCCAAACATAGAAACCTTCCCAGACTGGATTGACAATGTCTTTGAACAATTTGTTTTTGACATTATCCGCAGCCAATCTTTGCCAGAAATCAAGATAGTTGATTTGACGTTGAGCGGCTAGATCAATCTCAGGTTTCAACTTTTCTAAGGTTGTATTGTACTTGTTAGCCGTACCATAAGACATGGTGTCATAGGTAGAAATCAAGAACATCTCTGTCTTATCAAGGTTCAACAATGGCAAAATCATCTTGCGGTGGAGACCACGACTAAGGTTATCATAAACACGATACTTGTGCTCACCGACACCTTCATTTTGAGATGCCTTCTCAACAACGTAGACCTTATCCTTAGCAGCATCGATGAACCAATCATTCATATTGTCGATAGTGGTAAAGAGTTTTCGGTTGTAATTAAGGAAGTCGGTCAGATCACTAGAAAGAGTGCTCTTGGCCAGAACTTCACCGAAAGCATCGTATGTTCTTGAACCACTGATATTATTTTCCTTAGAGCCAATCTCAATCAAACGGTCAAGGACATCCACATTTTTACCATAGAAATCTGGTTTGAAGAGCATGATTTCCTTGATATTAACATCATCAAACTTCACACCATAGTAGCGATTCAAGTAAGTCAAACCTAACAAGAGGGCCGCTTTATTTTTCTCAACCTTGTCAAGAATCATTTGTTGGGCAGCTGGTGATTGGTTAAGCTGATGGTCCTCATTTTGAGCCAGCTTAGTCACCAGGTTAGTTAAATTAGCCTTAACAGCGTCAAAACTTTCTTCCAAGAAGAGGTTCTTGATAGCATTGACCTTGTTTGGACCGGTACGACCAAGTTTTTGGTAAATCGGATCAGACTGCAACTCAATCGGTTTCAGGATATCAACGATACCATTGATAAGACTTGAGTGGTCTTTTTGAACGACATTTGGAGTGTACGCGATACCCAAATCAGCAACAGTGTACTCTTTAACATTGCTCAAACCTTCTGAACTCTCTGAAAGCTTGAAGTAGTCTTTGCTTCCATCAGCATAGTGAACAATAATCTTGTTAGCATCGCTTAGGTCTGTAACAAAATTACTGTCTTTCATTGGTGTCACTGAGAGCACATCTTTGGTATTCAAGTTATGGTCTTTAGCCAGTTTGTTTGCTTGATAGACAATATAATCCTTGTTATAGAATGGCTGGAATTTCTCAATATTCTTGTAAGCCTGCTTGTATTCTGGCTTATAGTCTTGAATATTGGCAAAATCAGCTTGACTAGAAACATTGTTAAGCGTATTCAACGCGTAAGGCTCGCTAACAAATGTATCAGCTGTGATCTTGTAACCTTCAACACGCTTGTCAGCTTCTTCCTTAGTCAAATGTTTGAGCTTATTCGGACTCTTAGTATCTTTACCAGTACCATCTTCGGCCGAGCTATAGCCGACAACACCAAAGAGATCTTTGATGTATGGGCCACCGTCTTCATCATTGACATCGTTAGAAGCAAAGATTTCTTGGCCCTTGATAACCTTAGCATAGGTCACATTATTTTGAACAGCGCCGTAAGGCCATGTCTTAGCGACAATACCACCGACATTTCTTGTGTTTTTAACATCAAGAACACCTTTAGCTACTGAATTGGTTACCTTAGCCTTCGTTCCTGATTTCCAACTGTTGAGCATGTAAGTGACAAATGGCACCAACATACTTGCGTTGGCATTTTGAGCTGTAATAGTCGCATCCACATAGGCTCTGTTGACGAATCCCATGTAGTTTGAACCAGCAATCCCACCAACTGTTGAGTTATTACCAACAGAGTTGATCTTACCGATAAAGGCAACATTTTCAATCTTGCCATCTTCATCAATCTTATTGACAATACCTGCAACGTCATTGTTACCAGTCACTGAACCAGCCACCTTAACATCTTCAATCAGACCTTTATTTTTAAGGTTAAATCCAACCGTCGCGATTTGATTTTGACCAGAGCGATTGATGTCTACATTTTCAAAGTTGATATTCTTGATCGTTCCGCCATTGATGACATTAAACAATGGATGCTCTAAATCATAGATGGCATAGCGTTTATCACCATCACTGAGCAACTTACCAGTAAATTCAGTCGTAATGTATGATTTACCGTTTGGAACGACGTGACGAGCACTCATACTTTGACCCAGCCTAAATTCACCTGAAGGATTAGCCTGAATGGCATTGACCAACTCAGCAAAATCGTAGTAAACATTTGCTTGGCTAGCCTGAGGTTTTTCAATGTAATAGCTATAGGTTTGAGCAAAATGGTTTTGGGCATCACGTTGAACCAAATTGTCCGCTGCTGCAGTTACCTTATAAACCGCCTTGCCATCAACCGTTGTTTCTTCGATGGCTTTTACTGCCAAGTAAGTGGTCTTCTGATCCGCAGAAGTCATCTTCAAGTAGTAATTCGTGAGATCCTGAGGTACAGCTGCCAGACGAGTCTCATCCACTTCTGTTTGATTGTCATACTTAATCAAATCTGTACGTGCAAAATCTTTAAGCTCAACCTTCTTGAGATCCAGTTGGAGAGTTTGGTCTGCCAAAACCTGATTCTCCTCACCATTGCCACGATCATAGGTCATGGTTGTTGTGAGGGTATATGGCTTGTAATAGTCTATGTTTGTTAGGTCAGCAGTCAAGGTCGTGCTAGGAATATCAAGCGTTTGGACAATCTGTCCGTTTTGCTTGAGGACCGCTTTAATAGTCGTGATAGCTGCTGAACCTGGATTCGTCAAGTTGTAGCTAAGTTTAGCACTACGACCCAAATCATCCTTGTCAATCTGTGTCAGCGTAAGCACTGGTTTTTCAGACACCTTGGTCCCTTTGTGAACGATACGATCTTGAACAGGAACTAGCACGGTTTCAGTGACAGTTGGTGCCTCAGACGTCTTATTCCCTTTATAGGTCTTATAGACTTTGGTGATTTTATTTTGACCTTTTTGTCCGTCTTGGACAACCTGCAAGGTACCTTTCTCAAGTGTGTCATCTTCTTGGACAATTTCTTTAAATGGAAGCTCTACAATAGATTCTTCCGTCGTTGTGCCATCTAGAGGTTTGCTGCCACGACGGATTTTTCTAGGTTGTGGCACCTCAATAACCTTACCTGACACAATAGTTGGCTCACCAACCTTGACACCATCAATGGTTTGGTAAATTTTCTGGATTTCTTGGCTACCTTTTTGACCTTCTTGCTCGACAACCTCTTCATCCACATACTTGCTATCATCAGTGATAACTTCGATAGGATAATCGATGGCTTGCGTTTCAGTCTCTGTGATACTACCGACAACTGGGGTATGAATAGGATTCTCGGGTTGGACAGCCGCCTCACCTTCGTGACCTGATTCTTGTGTACCCATGGCTTCCAGTTTGCCTGTGTACTCTGGATTTGTAGGTTGAACAAGGGCTTCGCCTTCATGGCCAACTTCTTGGGTACCATTGGCACTGATTGGACCAGTGTACTCTGGGTTAGCTGGTTGAACCACTGCCTCGCCTTCGTGACCAACTTCCTGGGTACCATTGGCACTGATTGGACCGGTGTACTCTGGGTTAGCTGGTTGAACCACTGCCTCGCCTTCGTGACCAACTTCTTGGGTACCATTAGCACTGATTGGACCGGTATACGCTGGATTGGCGGGCTGAACTAGAGATTCGCCTTCGTGTCCAACTTCTTGGGTACCATTGGCACTGATTGGACCGGTGTACTCTGGATTTGCGGGTTGAACCACTGCCTCGCCTTCATGACCAACTTCTTGGGTACCGTTAGCACTGATTGGTCCAGTGTACTCTGGATTAGCCGGTTGGACCCATGCTTCACCCTCGTGACCAACTTCCTGCGTTCCATTAGCACTTGTAGTATCGCTACTGATTGAACCTGTGTACTCTGGAGCGACAGGTTGAACAGCTGCTTCGCCTTCGTGACCAACTTCTTGGGTACCATTGGCACTAATCGGTCCAGTGTACTCTGGGTTAGCAGGTTGAACTAGAGATTCGCCTTCGTAACCTGATTCTTGCGTACCTTTAGCACTGATTGGACCAGTGTAATCTGGATTTGCAGGTTGAACAGCTGCCTCGCCTTCATGACCTGATTCTTGCGTACCTTTAGCGCTAATTGGCTCAGTGTACTCTGGATTAGCAGGCTGAACAGCTGCCTCGCCTTCATGACCTGGCTCCTGTGTTCCTTTTTTCCAACTGATTCCCTTACTATCCCTATCAGCTGTCCCCTGACTAACTGTATTATCTTCTTTTATTGAAGACTCAAGCCCTTGCAAAGTATTCTCCAAAGGTTGTTCAAGCTCCGGCTTAGCAGAGTAACGCAGATAACCCACATACTCATAACCATCAATGGCAATAACACCCCTAGCCAAATCTGCTTCATTTGAAACCGCAAGAGTTTGATTATAGGCCTGCAACTCCTTGTTTTGCAAGGCAAGAACCTCTATCGGCACAAGGAGACTTTGCCCTGCGGCCCCAATCAAGACCAAGCCAATAATTTTTTTACGATGTTTTTTTGAAAATAGCAACACAGCCATAGTCGCTGTTGCCAATCCTAAACCTGTCGCTGCCCAGTCAGAGCTTCCTGTCTGAGGAAGAGTAGCTTGACTGTCTCCCTTACGTTTATAAACCAGATAAAAAGTGTCCTCATTTTGATATTCCTTAGGAATAGCATGTACCACTTGCTTCTGCTCTTCAGCTGTTAATTCATTTTCTGTGACATAGGCCATGTGTACCGATGCATCTGAAGTAACCTGGTCTGCCGAAACTGGTTTAGACACGAAAAGACCACCTGCTAACAAGAATGTCCCGATAGCAACTGGCCCTACACCTACTGACAATTTACGAATGGCGTATTTTGTCACTTTTTCAAAAACATGATTTGCTTGTTTCATTCAAAATCTTCCTATATGTTAATCCTTGTACCCCAAGGCACGTCAAAAAAACGAAGACGTTATTGAAAAAACACGCACTCTATACATTTATTAACCTTCTTCCGAAGTCTATCATATCCTTTTTTTAATCTTTAGGCAAGTATTTTCTCTAATTTTTAATCAATATAAAAAACGGATTATGATTAGTAACTAGCTCCTCGTGAAAATAATCAAACCTTTTCATATAAGCATTTTCATGCATATCACTATTTATGGGAATTTCCCCTATAATCTAAGTTACTAATATTTGTTGAATAAACCTCTTCACCTTTTGAGTTTTTATCTAATTTTTTAATATAAACAAAAACTGTCTTGTAATAGACACAAAAGAGACCCACCCCTATCGGGGTGAGTCTCTTTTTCGAAAACTGAAATAGTCTAACTAACTATGTTGAGGGATTTAACCTATGAACTATCTTAGTCTTCTTTTTTGCGTTTTCCTGCCAAACCAAGTCCAGCTGCCGCAAGGATTCCTCCGAGAGCCATAGCTGCCATAGACGCATCATCACCTGTTTCAGGGAGTGCTGGTCCTTTAGGAGCTTCTGGTGTAGTTGGTGGTGTCACTGGTGGAACCACTGGAGTTGGAGGAGTCGGTGGTGTTGGTGGCGTTGGTGGAGTCGGTGGTGTTGGTGGTGTTGGAGGAGTCGGTGGTGTCACAATATTGTTGAACTCAGTATCTTCTGGCAATTGAGAAGTTACTGTCAAGACTTTACCGTCTTTAGTTACTGAGACAACGACTGTAGCAACCATCTTATCGTAGGTAACAGTTGCATCGTTACCTTGTACTTCTTCTACTGTGTAGACGTGAGTACCTTCTTCACCACGTTTGTACTCAAGAGCTGAGAACTTGATCTTACCGTTAGCATCATTGCTTACAGTTTCGATCACATTACCCTTGCTGTCTTTAAGTACGAAGCTAAACTCACCAGCTTTAAGTTCACGACCTTCAAGTTTCTTAGTGAATTCAAACTCAACCTTAGTTGGGATATTGACTACACGTTTTTCTGTTGGTTTTTCTGGTTTTTCAACAGATTTCTTAGTTGGGTCGTATTGGTGAACGATTTGTGACGCAGTATTTTCGATGTCTACACCATCTTTAGCAGTGCCTTTGATAGTTGCAGGAATATCGAACTTGTAGTAGCGTCCGAATGCCAATTTAGCAGTATCGATCACTTGAGTATTTTCTGCATCACCGAGTGACTTAGTAAGGTCAGACTTAGATGTTGCAGTAATTACACCATTTTCAACCTTGATGTCAAACTTAGCTGTCACATCTTCTCCTGTTACAGAGTCGTATGCTTTAATATCAGCAACATTGATGTTCAAGTTTTCGCTGTCATATTTATCTGTAACACCTACAGATTGGATATTGTGAGCGTCAGTGAAGTTAGTTGTGTCGAGCCATACTTGGTAGACAAACTTATCACCTTTCTTGAGTGTCTTAGTATTGATATTTTCAGCTTCGTTGTTAGCTGTGTTGTCAGCGTAAGGATCCTTGTTAGTATCGCCTACTTTATCTTTCAACTCAGCATCATCGTCAACAAGTTTCATACCAGTGATATCGAATTTCTCTTTAGAAACAACGTATTTCTCTGGTTGGAACTTAGGTTTTTCTGGTGGACGAACAGTATTGTTGAATTCTTTATCTGCTGGATCAGTAACCTTAGTGATAAGAGCTTTAGCTTTACCATCATGTGATACTTCAACAGTGACAAGAGCTTTCATACCGTCGTATTGAACAGTACCGTCAGTACCTTTAACTTCTTCTACTGTGTACTTGTAAGTGCCTTCTTGGCCTTTCTTGTACTCAATAGGTGAGAATTTAACGTTACCTTTAGCGTCATTGCTTACAGTTTCAAGAGTCTTACCTTCTGAATCTTTAAGCACGAAGCTGAATTCGTTAGCTTTAAGCTCACGGCCTTCCAAACGTTTAGTGAAGTTGAATTCTACTGAAATTGGAACACTGTTAACACGTTTTTCAGTTGGTACGTTTGGTTTTTCAACTTTCTTAGTAGTTGGGTTGTAGTAGTTAACAACTTGGGCTGCTGTATTTTCGATATCCACACCAGCTTTAATATCTTTCTTAACTGTTGCAGGAATATCAAATTTATAGTAGCGACCAAACTCGAACTTAGTAGTGTCGATAACTTGAGTGTTTTCAGCATCGCCAAGTGACTTAGTGAAGCCATCTTTAAGGTTAGCTGTAACAACACCATTTTCAACCTTAATGTCGAACTTAGATGTTACATCCGCACCTGATACTGAATCGTAAGCCTTGATTGCTGATGCATCGACATCCAATTTAGTTTCATCGTAGTCATCAGTGATACCAACAGTTTGGATATGATCCTTGTTGTTAGCATCAAATTGAGTTGTATCAAGCCATACTTGGTAGTAAAGTTTTTGACCAGGTTTAACTGACTTAGTATTCAAGTTTTCCAATTCGTTGTTTGATGCATCATCAGCGTAAGGGTTGGTATTTGTATCTGCAACCTTATTAGCCAATTCTTTATCATCATCAACAAGTTTAGTACCTGTTACGTCGAATTTCGCTTCAGAAACAACATATTTTTCTGGTTGGAACTTAGGTTTTTCTGGTGGACGAACAGCATTGTTGAATTCTTTATCAGCAATTTCACCAACAGTTGCTACAAGAGCTTTAGCAGTACCATCATGAGAAACAGTGATTGTTACATTCGCTTTCATTGTATCGTATGTAACAGTTGCATCAGTTCCTTTGACTTCTTCTACTGTGTACTTGTGAACGCCTTCTTGGCCTTTCTTGAATTCAAGTTTAGAGAATTTAACGTTACCAGCTGCATCATTCTTAACAGTTTCAACAACTTTACCTGCTGCATCCTTCAACTCGAATGTGAATTCGTTAGCTTTAAGCTCACGACCTTCCAAACGTTTAGTGAAGTTGAATCCGACTTCAACTGGAACACTGTTAACACGTTTTTCAGTTGGTTTGTTAGGTTTTTCAACAGATTTATGAGTTGGATCGTAGTAGTGAACAACTTGATCTGCTGTATTTTCAATATCCACACCGCCAGGAACGTTTGCGTTCACTGTTGCAGGAATATCAAATTTATAGTAGCGTCCAAAGGCGAACTTAGTAGTGTCGATAACTTGAGTATTTTCAGCATCGCCAAGTGACTTAGTGAAGCCATCTTTAAGGTTAGCAACAATCTTACCACCTTCGATTGAAATGTCGAACTTAGATGTTACATCGTCACCTGTTACTGAGTCGTATGCCTTAATGTCTGAAGCATTCACAGTCAACTTAGTTTCATCGTAGTCATCTGATACACCAACTGTTTGGATGTTATCCTTGTTGTTGGCGTCAAATTGAGTAGTGTCAAGCCATACTTGGTAGTAAATCTTTTCACCACGTTTAACTGACTTAGTATTCAAGTTTTCCAATTCGTTGTTTGATGCGTCATCAGCGTAAGGGTTAGCATTTGTATCTGCAACCTTGTTAGCCAATTCTTTATCATCATCAACGAGCTTAGTACCTGTGATATCGAATTTTGCTTCAGAAACAACATATTTTTCTGGTTGGAACTTAGGTGTTTCTGGTGGGCGAACTTTGTTGTTGAACTCTTTGTCGTTAGCGCCAGAAGCGTTACCGCCATTTGCAGAGTAGTTAGCAACAGTCTTAAGAACTTTACCTTCTTTAGTAACTTCAACAGTTACTTTAGCTACCATTCCATCGTAAGATACAGTAGTATCTTTACCTGGTACTTCTTCCACAGTGTAAGTGAATGTCTTACCAAGATCTGCTTTGCTGAACAAGAGTTTTTCAAACTTGATGTGACCATCTTTATCGTTGGTTACTGTTTG
>OLOE01000612.1_pt1 | contig 17693 bp, 17 predicted proteins | sample 1673201 | NCBI WGS metagenome assembly OLOE01 (sample SAMEA3136765, study PRJEB25190) | human gut metagenome | biome: human gut; feature: human-associated habitat; material: faeces | place: Austria | collected 2013
TTCAAACACGCTCTGAGATTGCAGCGGCCCTGCCGGAAAACTCCGTAGGGTCGCATTTTTATAACAATTTTGACAAAATTCTATGTGACAAGAGGTTTTTATGGCTGAAATGAAAAATCAGAAATTGTTGAATAAAGCATTAAATCTGCTTCCGGATCTGGTTGAGACAAAAGTAGATGCAGTGCAGACAGTAGAACTTTATAAAAATGATAACAGTATTGTCATTGAGCAGGCAGTTGATTACAGAAAGAGAGTTTTGAAAAAGGGAAGCCGGGTATGCCTGGATTTTGGAAATCATCAGGTTGGGTATCTGACTTTAAATCTGAATTACAGGGGGAGTCATCCAGACGCGCCTGTGTGGCTGAAGCTTCACTTTGCAGAAAATGCGACGGAGCTTTTTGAAGATGGAAAAAGCTATCAGGGCTGGATCTGTTCTTCTTGGATCGAAGAGGAACAGCTCCATGTGGATGTGGTTCCTTCCCAGCTGCGCCTGCCAAGGAGATATGCGTTCAGGTATGTGATGATCGAGGTTCTGGATATTAGTTCCAAGTTTGATCTTGTTGTGGAAGATGCTTTTTGTACCGCTGTTTCTTCTGCGAAAGACCAGGAGCTTTCCGCATTTAAGGCGCAGAATCATAAGCTGGCAAAAATGGATCAGATCGCATGCAGAACCCTTCACAATTGTATGCAGCAGGTGTTTGAGGACGGTCCGAAGAGAGACCGCAGACTGTGGATGGGAGATCTTCGTATCCAGGCACTGACCAATTATGAAACTTATAACAATAATGATATGGTGAAAGCCTGCCTGTATCTGTTTGCAGCACTTCCTATGGAAAAAGGAAGGATGGGGGCGTGCTTGTTTCTTTCCCCGGAACCGGAAGTGGATGATACCCAGATGTTTGATTATTCCCTGTTTTTCATAAACACACTTTGGGACTATTACGAAGCTACAAAGGATAAGGAAACTTTGCAGGAGTTATGGCCTGTAGCATTAAGACAGATCGAACTGGCAGAAGAGCAGCTGGATGAGAAAATGTTGGTAGGAGATTCAGATGTGCTGGGCTGGTGCTTTGTGGATTGGAATCTGAATCTGAATAAACAGGCGTCTGCCCAGGGGATTTTTCTTTATGCGCTTAGTGCAGCTATCCGGATTGCCCAGGTGCTAGGAGATGTTATGACGGAGGAAAAACTGGCGGAGCTTTACTGTGAGTGCAGAAATGCGGCGAATTTATATCTCTGGGATGGAGAAAAACAATGCTACATCAGTGGAAAAGAAAGACAGGTTTCAGTTGCTTCCCAGGTGTGGATGATTTTGGGAGAGGCGATTGAAGACCAGGCAGCAGTAAATCTTCTGCGCAGGGTGGAGACCATTTCGGAAGCTGAAAAAATGGTGACGCCATACATGTATCACAATTATATTGCGGCGCTGCTTCTTGTGGGGGAGAAAAAAATGGCTCTGCAGAAAATGGAAGCATACTGGGGCGGCATGACCGATCTGGGAGCGGATACATTCTGGGAATTATATAATCCGGAAAACCCTTCAGAATCACCATATGGCGGCACCATCGTGAACAGCTACTGCCATGCCTGGAGCTGTGGCCCGGCGTATTTTCTTAGAAAGTATTTTACAGCAGACGGCTCATTGAAAGGGGAAAAATAATGACAGAGATCGATATGAAAGGAAATCCTTTTTTTCTGGATGAAGAAGGAGAAAATTGGGTTCTGGATACCTGGAAAAATATGAGTCTGGAGCAGAAATGCGGACAGGTATTTTGCCCCATGGGGTTCAACGGAGAGGAAGAAACGCTGAAGCATTTTACCCAGGATATTCAGGTGGGTGGTCTGATGTATCGTGCAGACAGCGCGGAAAATATTCAGGATATTTATAGAAAGCTGCAGGCGTTTTCCAATATTCCGCTGCTACTTGCGGCTAATACGGAAGCAGGCGGAGACGGACTTGCCTATGAGGGAACTTCCTTCGGAAAACCTATGGCAGTGGCGGCTACAGATGATCCGGAAAATGGATACCGAATGGGATATACCGCCTGCAAAGAGGGTGCAGCTTTGGGGCTGAACTGGTCTTTTGCGCCTATTGTGGATATTAATTATGATTTTCACAATCCCATTACCAATGTAAGAACTTTTGGAAGTGATCCAAAGAAGGTGCTGGATTTTGCCCTGGAATATATGAAGGGAGCAGATGAATGCGGTGTGGCTGTTGCTATCAAACATTTTCCAGGAGATGGGGTGGATGAAAGAGATCAGCATATTCTTACAAGTGTTAATTCTTTTTCTACAGAAAAATGGGATGAAACCTATGGATATGTTTATGGGAATCTGATAAAGAAAGGTGCGAAGACCGTGATGGTAGGGCATATTGCCCAGCCTGCTTATGTGAAGGCGCTCAATCCCCAGGCAACCAGGGAAGAGATGCTGCGTCCGGCTTCTTTATCCAAGGAGCTTCTTACTGGGCTTCTCAGAGGAAAGCTGGGATTTAACGGGCTGATCAGCACAGACGCAACACCTATGGTTGGGTTTACCGCAGCTATGAAGCGCAGCGAGGCGATTGTTCAGGCAATCAATGCAGGCTGTGACATGATTTTGTTCAACAAAAGTCTGGAAGAGGATTTTGGATATCTTCTGGCTGGTGCGAAAACTAGAAATTTGAGCATGGATAGACTGGATGAGGCAGTTCTCAGAATTCTGGCCACAAAAGCGTCACTGGGGCTTCATAAGAAGAAAGCGGAGGGCACTCTGGTTCCAGAAAAAGAGGCGTTGGAAATTGTGGGCTGTGAGAAGCACAAAAGCTGGGCGAAAAAGGTGGCAGACCAGGCAATAACTCTGGTAAGGGATGAGCAGGAACTGCTTCCAATTTCCCCTAAGAAATACAAGCGGGTTTATCTGAATGTAATCCAGAAAGATCTGGATCCAGAGAATGCTTTTGTGCAGTCATGGAAAGAGAAGTTTGAGCAGGAAGGCTTCCAGGTGACGGTCCGTGACCGCCGGGTATCTATCTCTATGGAAGATTTCGTGAATCCGGCAGGTATGACACCGGAAAAAGGAAAACTGATGCACGAAATGTACCGAAGTGTGGAGGAGATGAAGCAGGACTACGACTTGTATGTTTATATCTGTAACATGGAAAATGCTTCCAATAATACCACTCTTCGCTTGAATTGGAATGTGTGCTTCGGGCTTGGAGATGATGCACCCTGGTTTGCTCCGGAGATTCCGGCGCTGATGATTTCTACAGCTTATCCATTCCATCTGTTTGATGCACCGATGGTGAAAACTTACATTAATACATACAGTGGGAACCCGGAATTTATTCAGGCAGCAATGGATAAGATTATGGGACGCTCGGAATTTACAGGGGTAAGTCCGGCGGATCCTTTGTGTGGGAAAAATTATATTTAAGATGATTGCTGGCAGGTTTATTTGCAGTTGTTAACGGAATGGAGAAATATATGAAAGCTTTTATATTTGATTTAGATGGTGTTATTGTTTTCACTGACAAATTTCACTATCAGGCGTGGAAAAAGATGGCGGATGAAATGGGAATTTATTTTGATGAGACCATAAATAACCGTCTTCGCGGTGTGAGCAGATCGGAGAGCCTGGAAATTATTCTGGAGAGATATGAAGGACCGGCTCTTTCCAAGGAGAAAAAAGCAGAACTGATGGAGAGTAAGAACAATACTTACAGAGAGCTTCTGGCATCCATGACACCGGCTGATGTGACGGAAGATGTAAGAAGAACTCTTGCGGAATTACATAACAGGGGGTATAAGCTGGCACTTGGCTCTTCCAGTAAGAACGCAAAATTTATCCTGGAAAAGGTTCAACTGTTGGATGCATTTGATGCGATCTCCGATGGAACGAATATTACCAAGTCCAAACCGGATCCGGAAGTATTTTTGAGAGCAGCAGAGTTCCTTGGAGAAAAGCCTGAGGATTGTTATGTGGTGGAAGATGCTTATGCTGGAATTGACGCAGCGAAGAGCGCGGGAATGCAGGCTGTGGGAATTGGGATTGCAGCTGGATATGCGGCTGCTGATGTGAAGATTCAGAGTTTTGGAGAGCTCCTGACACTGGGAGCCTGAAAATGAATGAGAAAACCTCCAATTTTGGAAATGCTGATGTTTCCATAATTGGAGGTTTTTTGCTAAACCGCGTTTCCCAGTTTTTGAAAAAAAGCTGGTTTTTCCCACTTTTCGTCTATGATATTTGCAGAACAGGTGAAAAAACAATTATTGTCTTTGATTGGTGAAATGGCTACCGTTCCATGGCTGTTTTCCAAAAATACTTCTTTTGGAAACTTGGGCATTTTTGTTTCATGAATTCAATGCTTCTTTTACTCTTGAGAAAAAATACAATGGCTATCAATTATTAGTTTGTGATGGCTCAGATTTAAACATCGCTTGCAATCCCGAAGACAAAGATACCTAATTTGACAAACTCCAAGGAAAAAAGTAAAATACTAATAACTATGCAGAAACATGCATACTACAGATTTTTTCAAAAAGAAATTATAATAAAAATACGAAGAAGCGAGGATGGACCGAAATGAATACATGGGAAGCAAACATTCGTAAAGTAGTACCTTATACACCCGGCGAGCAGCCCAATCAGCCGGACATGATCAAGCTGAACACAAACGAGAACCCATATCCCCCTGCACCAGGCGTGGAGAAAGCATTACACGGGATTCAGCCAGATACCCTCCGCCTTTATCCGGACCCTACAGCTGGCGACCTGGTACACGCAATTGCCTGTAACTATGGGCTGAAAGACGAACAGGTTTTTGTAGGTGTTGGCTCAGATGATGTACTTGCCATGAGCTTCCTCACCTTCTTTAACTCAGATAAACCGATCCTTTTTCCAGATATCACCTATTCTTTCTATGACGTATGGGCGGATCTTTTCAGAATCCCATATGAATGTAAAGCTCTTGATGAGAACTTCTGTATCCGCAAAGAAGATTACTTCGGAGAAAACGGCGGAATTATTTTTCCGAACCCCAATGCACCTACAGGAGTGGAGCTGCCCCTCAGTGACATCGAGGAGATTCTCTTACACAACCGGGACGTCATTGTGATCGTAGATGAAGCATATGTAGATTTTGGAGCGAAATCAGCACTGGAGCTTATAGAGAAATATGACAATCTCCTGGTAGTCCAGACCTTCTCCAAATCCCGTTCCATGGCTGGAATGCGTATCGGCTTTGCATGCGGCAATCCACAGCTGATCAGATTTCTGAACGATGTAAAATATTCCTTCAATTCCTACACTATGGATCGTACCACTCTTGTAACCGGTGTGGCAGCTATCCAGGACAAGGCATATTTTACAGAAACCTGTGAGAAGATCATTGCTACCAGAGAATGGGCGAAGAAAGAACTGGCTGCTCTTGGTTTCACATTCCCGGATTCTAAGACCAACTTTATCTTTGCTTCTCACAAAAGCTGTCCGGCCAAAGAAATTTTTGAGGCCCTTCGTCAGGAGCATATTTATGTAAGATACTTCCCGAAGCCGAGGATTGACAATCATTTGCGGATCACTGTAGGGACTCAGGAAGAAATGGAGAAATTAATACATTTTCTGGAAAAATATCTAAAAAATCATAAATAAGTGAAAAATATCTGTTTGAACGAAAATTCTGTTCTGGTGATTTTTTAAATACACTCTGGAGCCTGTGTGAAAAATACTTCGGAACAGGAAGCTCAGAACGACAGGAGTAAATATGAAATATAAGAAATTATTGAAAAAAGCAGCTGTAAGTCTGTTACTTGCCCAGTCCCTGATTTTTACAGGCTTGCCCATTCAGGCAGCAGATATTGCCGGGCAGGGTATGGTCTGGACAGAAAGTGCGGAAATGGAAAATGCAGGAGACACTGTATCCGCTGTGTCGTCTGATAAGATGGCTGCGGAAGAGTCTTATGTGCAGGATGATTTTTCAGCAGGTGATGATCTGTCAGGGAGCGAAAGCACTTTAGATGATGCCGGTCAGGCTGGCAATGGAAGTACGGAAAACGATGCCAGCTTCACAGGCATGACAGATGGAAATCCCTCCCAATCGGAAGACCTGTCAGACGGTTTCTCAGATGGTGGTACTGATGAACTTCAGGAACAAGATTCTGGCTTTGGCAGCATGAATCCGGATTCTGCCGAAGAAGAGAAAAGTGAAGACAATCTGACCGATGCGGAGATTGAGGCTCAGCTAGAGCCAATTCGTGAGCTGCAGCCTATAAGTTATGTAGACCCGCCATCTGGCAACGGGAATGGTGATACAGGAAGCGTAGGTGCTGCCAGAGCTGCGTCTTATCCTGCGAAATACGATCCCCGAAGCAGTATTTCCATCCCGGTAAGGAATCAAAAGCCTTCCAATATGTGCTGGGCATACACATTGGCTGCCAACCTGGAAATCTCATTTTTGCAGGCAGGAGCTGGACTGTTTGATCTGTCAGAAGAACATCTGGCATATTTCTTTGCCCACCGAATGAACGATCCCCTTGGAAATACAGCTAATGACAAAAACGAGATTCTCCATTCCTACAGAGATGGAGGAAATCAGACCCTGGCTGCCATTTTCCTGAGTACGTGGAGCGGTATGGCTTTGGAATCCCAGGTTCCTTATGAGACAAATGCAGATCATACTCTGGACTCTGACAAGGTGCCGTCCTCCCAAATGGCATACCAGACCACAGCATATCTGGAAAATGCGGCGTTTTCCTCTTATTCTGTAAATAACATTAAAAGTCTGATATCAGAATATGGATCTGTTTCCATGTCCTTTGGAATGTATGATACCTATTATAATCCGTATACGTATGCATACAGCTACCCGGGAAGTGCAGGCGTGAATCATGCAGTAACCCTGATTGGCTGGGATGACAATTATTCCAGGGAAAATTTCAATTCTGCCAGCAATGTTACTTCAAACGGGGCATGGATTGCCAGAAACAGCTGGGGAGATGACTGGGGAGAAGCCGGTTATTTTTATATTTCCTATGAGAATAAATGCAATTATAATATTGTAGCAGCAGAAGCCACCACCAGTCCGAAGTACCGGAACAACTATTTCTATGATGGTTCCAGTGCACTGAGCAAACTGAAGCTGTATCCTTCCGGCAGCAGTGGGATTTCCTCCATTGCCAATGTTTTTCAGGCAAAAGCCGGAAATGGGAACGGAGAAGCCCTTGGAGAAGTGGTCCTGGCTACTTACACTGACGGAGGAAGCTACAGCATTCAGATCTATACAAATCTGAAGGATAAGAGCAATCCGGTAAGCGGAACTCCGGCCTATGCCAATCCGGTTACTTTTTATCAGGAACATGCCGGTATTTCCACGGTGGAAGTGCCAGAGGTAAATCTGATGAATGGAACCCTTTATTCGGTAGTGCTCACCAATATCGGTTCCGACACAGTGGAATACTTGTGCGAGACTAACAGTGCTTATGACTGGGTGGAGTTTCAGGCTGGTCTGGAGGCGGATCAGAGCTTCTGTTACCATGAGAAAAATGGATGGAGCGATTTTTCCAAAACAAGTCCAAGTGCCTGTGCAAGAATTAAAGCTCACACAAGAACCTTGAGCAGTGCAGTGAATGTAACCAGACCTGCTTCCTTTCAGGCTGCGGCCCACGCCTATAACCAGATCAGTCTGACCTGGAGTAAAGCAGCCGGAGTTTCCGGATATCAGATTTATAGAAAAATCTCCGACGGAGAGTATCAGAAGGTAGAGACAGCCTCCTGGTCAGATACTTCCTGGACAGATACGAAAGTTCAGCCGGGAATTACGTATACATACAAGATCCGTGCGTACAGTATGGTGAACGGTACTGCGAAATATTCCGATTATACTGCGGAAGCTGCTGCGAAGACCGTGCTTGCCACTCCGTCAGTGTCGGTGAAGGTTTCTTCCGGACTTTACAATACAGTAAACTGGAATAAGATTTCCGGTGCAGCTGGCTATGTGGTTTACAGGAAAACATACTCTGGAAAATGGACGAAGCTTGCAAACATAAAGAAAGTAGCTACTACATCCTACAAAGATAAAAAGATAAAATCAGCTACCGTTTATGAGTATACAGTAAGAGCTTATTGTACTGTGGATAAGAAAACAGTGGCAAGCAGTTACAAGTCCAGTGGAACGTATAAATCAGCACCCTCCAGGCAGAACGTCTCATCGGTTTCCAATACGAAGAAAGGTCTGAAATTAAAGTGGAAGGCACAGAAGAAGTGTGATGGTTATTACATTTACAAAAAAACCGGAAACGGAAAATATAAGCTGGCGGCTACTATTAAGAAGGGAAAAACTTCCACCTGGACAGATACGAAGGTGAAAAAAGGAAAGAAGTACCGTTATTATGTGCGTGCTTATGTAAAAGAGCCAAATGGTGTTGTAAAGGGAAAGTATAAAGCATCGGCGGCTGTTACAAGAAAGTAGGAAATCAATTACAGAGAAGAAACAGAATCTGCAGTAAAGCATTGTGAAATAGAAGACAGTTTATAGTAAAAACTATGATGGCTTTTATGTGACAGAATATTTAGATACTAGAGCGTGTTTGAAAAAGCATTCCCGCAATCTATACGCCCCACTTTGCGGTATATTTTGCCCGAATTGTGACGCACATCTTGCAGAAAGCCTTTTTCAGACACGCTTTAAAAAACGGAAGCCCATTACATGAGCTTCCGTTTTAACATTTCCGGATTAGATGAATATTTAAGTGCAGTTTCTTTTGTGATCTGGCGGTTTCGATAAAGCTCCAGCAGGCTGTTATCCATGGATTTCATGTCTGCCTGGGAGGAAGAGGCGATCACACCGTCAATCTGATAAATCTTGTTGTCGCGGATCATATTTCGGATGGCAGGGGTAAGCCTCATAATCTCAAAAACCGGAATATTGTGTCCATTCACATCCGGCACCAGCTGTTGGGAAATGACAGTCTGCAGAACCATGGAAAGCTGAATAGCAATCTGATGCTGCTGGCTGGGCTCGAAAACATCCATAATACGGCTGATGGTATTGGCAGCTCCGGTAGTATGAAGGCTGGAAAGAATCAGATGTCCGGTTTCAGCAGCAGTCATGGCAGTTTGGATAGTCTCGTGGTCACGCATTTCTCCAAGCAGGATCACATCCGGGCTCTGACGCAGGGTGGCACGCAGGGAAACCAGATAATTGGCAGTATCCGTACAGATCTCGCGCTGGCTGACAATGCATTTGTCATGTCTGTGCAGGTATTCCAAAGGGTCTTCCAGTGTGATGATATGTCCTTCACGGCTGTGATTGATCTTGTCGATGATACAAGCCATGGTGGTGGATTTTCCGCTTCCGGCGGGACCTGTGATCAGAACCATTCCCTTGGTAAGGTCAGCTGCTTCCATAACAGCCGGAGGAATGTGTAGATCCTGCGGATCAGGCAGATCAAATGCAATAATACGGATGACAGCGGCAAGAGAACCACGCTGCCGGTATGTATTTACACGAAATCTTGAGAGACCCGGGATAGCCATGGAAAAGTCATCGTCACCGGTTTCCAGCATAGGTTCTATATTCCGGTCGTGAGCAAGCTTGTAAATGATCCGGATAAATTCATCTGTCTCCGGAGGCATGAGCCGTTCTTCAAAACCATCCAGCGTACAGAGCTTTCCGTCAATTTTTACAGAAAGGGGACGACCGGCAATAATAAATATATCAGAGGCTTTTTTCTGAGTGGCAAGCTCCAGAAAAGCCTTTACTTTTTCTTCCATAAAATTATTCTCCTTTGTAGACAGACTGGCTGTTGTCCGGATTCCAGTCTGCAGTTACAACCGTATTCCAGGAGAGGATTCCGGCGATATTGCTGCTGGTCACGTCCAATCCTGCATTAATGGTATCAGAGACAGCGTTATCAGAGGCAGCGTTATCAGAGGCAGCGTCATCAGAGGAAGCGTTATCAGAGGCAACGTTATCAGAGGCAGCGTTATCAGAGACAACGTTATCAGAAGCAGCGTTATCAAAGACAGCGTTATCAGAAGCAGTGGAATCAGCTGTACAGTCAGTCCAGAATACAGCAATTTTCACAGCCAGACTCTGGGTGTCGGAAAATGCTCTCACATATTCAGCAGTATGTTCCTCTGAATTCCATTCTACATTCTCCTGTGAGTTCAGATAATCGGAGACGAGCTGGTAATATGCTCTTTCTGATTTTGCCTGTGCCTGAAATCCTTCCAGTGTCTGAACCAGCTCTGAGTAAAAATCAGCTGCCTCACTGCAGGCATTATAATAGGCTGAGGTCTGCTCCAGAGAAAGGCTGCTGGAGCGCAGATCTTGTCTGGAAGTACCATAGCCAAGCAAGGACAGGATCACCAGCATAAGAACTCCGAAGATTAGAAAAAGGGAAGGAATTCCAGTTGCGGAAAAAAGATGATTCTTTTCTTTCATGAATCTGCTTCCTCCTTTGTGGAAAAAACTGGAAAGCGAATTGTCTGTGCATAAAGACTGGGTTCCTCATTTGCATTCTGGAGTTTTTCAAAAGTGACCTGAATTTCTTTGACCTTGTCAGAAGCAGAGCAGACAAGCCTCATTTTATAAACCGCGTTTTCTTCGGAAGTATTCTGCCAGTGCCTGTCAAAATAATAGCAAATACTGTCCTGATCTGCAACTCCATCTGGCATCAGTGCCAGAAAATTTTGGACAGTGCCGTCAGTTCCTTCCAGAATTTCACCGGTACTGGTGATAAGCTCCTGGATATGAGAGTCCTCCCGGGCATGTACTCTTGCCATGTAGGAAGCCGCAAACAGTCTTACGCAGACACCGCAGGTCAGTCCCAGAAAAAGAAGGACAAATATCATTTCCATAAGAAAAAGCCCGGATTTGGAATGGGTAGTGATTTTTTTCATAAAAACTTCCTTTCAGCACATCATTCAGTAGTGACCAGCCCCAAATTCAGGAGCCTGCGAATCAGGCAGGAACCCCTGGATGAAGCAGAAAACTGGAACAATGTCCATCTGTGTCCGTTAATGTGATCCTGTAAAAAGTGTTTTCTAAAGCGTCAATCTGGAAATCCTGAAGCTGTGCAAGGTTGGTCCCCATGGAAAGATCGGCCTGGGAATCAGATGCTGTAAAAAGCTCTTTTAAATGACTGCCATCAAAATAAATGTAAGTGCAGTAATCTTTCCCCTCAATAGCTTCCTGAAAGCAAAGAACCTGTGTTCCCTGAAGCTCTGTAAGGGAGGTCATTCCGGGAATATCGTGCTGACGAAACTTGGTAGTGATGTAAGAGGCTGCCGTATAAAGGTTGTTATTAGTGTCCAGGCTTTTTACAGAGGCCTGATAGTTCCCGGCACCAAAAAGCATCAGAAATAGAAGAAACAGCACATACATTGCAAAAAGCAGCAGGGCTGCCAGTGAATCAATGCTGTGGTTCTTCCGGGTAAATCTGGAATTCATCTGGCACCTCCTTTTCTGGCATTTACCGGAAGTACGCTGATCGATGGCAGAAGATTGGATCCGTTTGGAACATATTCTACCACAAATTTCTCAGAGTCATAGGTAATATGGTAATCCGAAAGCAATTCATCCAGGCTCTCAGGGTATCTGCCTGTGAGGGCGTAGGTGCGGATGGCACCTCCTTCAAGTGCCTGCGTTAAAGTAACCTGTTCTTTTTCCAGGGAATCAGTCTGTGTACGTGCAATTCCAAGATAGAAGATCAGGCAGAGGACTGCAGCGAACAGGATTGGAACAATAAAGCGGAAAATCCGCCTGACACGAATGAGTCTGGTTTCAAATATATCCATTTTCACTCTCCCTTACAGCTGTTATGCGATCATTTCAGATAACAGTCCCAGCAGCGGCATCATAACAGAAAGAAGGACCAGTCCTACCAAAATTGAAAGGACGATCACAATAGTAGGCTCCAAAATTGACACAATGTGGGAAACAGAGTCTGTGGATTTCTCTTCATACTGCTCAGCCAGTTTTTCCATTACTTCGTCAGATGCACCAGCCTGAAAACCAAGGGAGATCAGACGAAGCTCCATAGCCTTAAAAAGTCCGGATTCCGTGATGGCTTCTGTAAATCCATATCCTTCAGCGAGCTGCTTCTGAATGGAAGCAAGCTTTTCCCTGGTCTCAGTCTGGGAGACAACAGCGCCTGCCAGTTCCACACAAAGCTCAGGGGAAAGTCCGCTTCGGATTCCCAGGGAAATACATTGGCAAAGACGACTGTAATCCAGATTTACCGGAATTTCCTTCATGCCTGGAAAACGGCAGACGATTTTGCGGATCAGTTCCTGCCCCTTTGGGTGAAGAACCAGGAAAAGGATAAAGCCGATCATCGCGGCCAAAAGAACAAGGAAGGCAGTAGAATAGTGGCTAAGTGTTTCGCCGATTCCAAGAAGGGCACCGGAGATTCCGCTCATTTCCAGTCCAAGCTGGCGGAAAACCTGGCGGAAAACCGGGAGAACCTTTACAAGAAGAATTACAATAACCGCAGTCATCATGCCCAGCATAACAAGGGGATAGGCGACTGCACTCTGGATCTGGTCTGTGATCTGAATCTCCTTCGCATAGAAAGCAGACAGACCCTTCATAACCTCATCCAGACAGCCGGTCTCTTCGCCGGTGCGGACATAGGCAGCAGCAGAAGCAGGAAAAGCACCGGATTGTTCCATGGCGTGCGCCAGAGAGCCGGATTCCTCCATGTCTTTATAAAGAAAGGTCAAAATTTCTTTGCCCCGTTCTGTCTGGCTGTCGTCATTTAAGATGGCAAGTCCCTCAATGGCGGACATTCCGGAACGTAATATGATGGAAAACTGTTCACAGAATTGGAACAGCTCCCGATTGTTTAATTTGGTAATCATATAATGTCCTCTCTGAAAAAACATCAGGCAGATCCTGAAAAAATCCATGAACCTGCGAGGCGTTTTTCGTTGTGCTATCGGGTAAACTGCAGCGTATAATTTGCGCTGTCACCGATATAGGAATTGATAAGCTCTTCATCTTCACTGTTGGCGGTAAAGGTTGGATCCATGCGGTTCCATTTCTCTCCGTCATAGGTAATTGCCTGTTCCACCCACCCTTTTCCACGTATGTAAACATCGATCCAGGCATGCTTGATGTCACCTGCATATCCGATCTGAAGCTTACAGGGAATATCCCGGCTTCGCAGCATTGCCGTCATCAGGGCAGCATAATCAAAACAGATTCCCTTTCCGGTAGAGAGGGTTTCGTCTATATCAGGAAGATAGCCTGTCTCAACGGTGGCTGCTTTGTCCTCGTCGTAGGTGACGTGCTGGGTTACATATTGGAAAACGGTGTCAATGCTTTCCTGTTCCGTGGCATCCTCTGCCAGAAGAGAAAGAGCCAGCTTGCAGGCTTCTGAGTCCGGGGTGAAATTTACATACTGGTTCGGATACAAAAACGGAAGAAATTCATTTTCCAGGGAAACCTCCAGAGCCTGAGCAAAAAGTGCGGCATACTGGCTGCCATTTACCTGCTCGTAACAGGATATCTGGTAGGTACCGCTTCCACTGGTAAACGGAATGACAGCACTTTCGCCGGAGCTTACAAAATAAGAATAAACAACGCCGTCATCCGCGGAAAGCTGGATGTTTTTGGTGGTACCATTGCTGTCACTGACAGCAGTCAGATATCCCTGGCTGATGTTGGAAATATCCAGTATCAGAGGTGAATATCCTATGGTGTCTGTCCCAGGGGCTTCCGGAACCAGAACCTTCAGCGGGGAAAAAACAGGCGGTTCTTCGCCGGAACCGGAGCTGCTGTTCTGACCGCAGCCTGCAGCTGGGAAAACTATTAGCAGGCAAAATAGAAATAAGCAAAGCAGAAGGGCCGAAATGCGTTTAGACATAGCGCCGCTCCTTTTTATAAGTTGATCATTCATTTTCAAACACGTTCCAGGGATTTTTGAAATTCGGGAAGATCGTACCATGCTGGTGGTTCCTTCATACGAACCACGAAATGGCACAGATCAGGACGAATCCTGGCTTCCAGGTATTCCATAGGACCCAGTGAACAGTGTGCTGTTCTGGTGTTGAAAAAAATAGGAGATCCCGGTTCAATGTTGAGAATCTGTGCATCAAGGAAATCAGCTGAGCTGATGTTGATGTGTTCTTCGCCAGTTTCAAATTTAATTCCGTAGTGCTTCTGAATAAAGTAATAGAGATCTACAAGCTGTTCGCGGTAGGTATCTAAATCTGGGAAAAAATCAATACGGATATAATTTGTCTGAATTATCACAGGCTGTTCATTGGAGGAAACCACTCTTTGAAGGCGGAAGACTTCTGTTCCTTCATTAAGGTCCAACGCACTGGCGACCTGGCTGTTTGCAGGAATACGGTCAATCCAGGTTCCGCTGATGGTCAGGGCGGCATTATCCGGAAACAGAGTGTTTATGTCTATTACGTTATGAAATTTTGAGAAGCTGGTAAGCTCCCGTTCTTTGGGATTGATCACCTGTGTGCCGGCACCCTGCTTTACCTTTATGCGTTTGTCTTTAACCAGAAGGTCAATAGCATGCCGGACGGTTGTGCGGCTTACCGAAAACATTTTTCCAAGCTCATCTTCTGTGGGAAGATAGGAACCTATGGGATAAACATTATTATCTATATCGGATTTTAATTTGTTATAACATTTCTTGTATGCAGGAAGTTTTTCCATAATGTTTCCTTTCAAAATAAGGTTGTTTAGTAACCTATAGTATATATGTATCAAACAAATAAGTCAAACGATAATTGGAAAAAACAGAATCTCTTATACAAAATGCATAAAAACAGGCGAAGTATCTTGTCAAATAAAACACTTTACTAAAAATAAAAAACAATGTATAGTAATGTTTATAAACATAATTATGAATTTTAAAAATAAATTAAAATAAAGGAGAAACATAATGATGAAAAAACAGGAATTTGTACCGCGAAAGATAAGCGAGAAACCACTGTATGAACTGAAATCAGTGGAAGATATTCCGGTATCAGAGCTGTATCAGGTTAAGATAAACGGAAAGGAACAGCAAGTATATCATACGGAATTTTTTGATTTTGTTTCTTTCTTGGATGAAAATGAAAAGGCAGAGGTAGAAGTTACAGTAAACGAACCATTTCAGAAGGCGGTTATCCGTCCCACAGCTGTACAGATACCATTCAAAGAAGAGGGAAACAAAATCAGCATAAGCCTTCCTGCCGGAAAGAGAATTACTCTTGAACTGGACGATAAACTGGAGTCACCACTTTATGTTCTTCCTGGAAAATACATACCGAAGCCTGAGAATGCTGAGAGTTCCGTATGTGATCAGTGGTTCCGGAAAAACAGTTCCGGAGGATACAGGAACTTATCCTAAAAGTGCCCTTGTGACGACTGATACAGAGATTGAGAGCCAGAGTATGGTTGATTATCTGTGCAGCTGCGGACATAAAAGGATCGCCTTTATTACTTCCGGAGATGAAGGTCTTGGAAGATGCCATCTCAATGGCTATAAAAGGTCACTGGAAAAAAATGGACTGGAGTATGATGAGAAGCTTATAATTCGTTTAAAACCAGGTAAAAGAATCTATACGATTGAGAATGGTTATAACTGTACCTGTGAGCTTTTGAAATCGGGGGTGGATTTTTCCTGTATTTATGCAATTTCAGATACTCTGGCGGTAGGCGCCTGCAGAGCAATTATTGACAGCGGCAAAAGAGTACCGGAGGATTATTGTGTGGCAGGAGCAGATGGTCAGGACATTGCGGAATATTATCATCCATCCATCACCACATTGAAATATCCAAGAGTGGAAACTGCCCTGCAGAGCGTCCGTACCTTGTTTGATCTGATCGACCGGAAAAAGGTAGTGAAACGGCAAATACTGGGCGGAACTCTTATAGAGCGGGAGTCTACGCGCAAGCTGTAAGGTGTAGCTGTTGCCATCCGGCCATCGAAAAGGAATCTGTGAAAATATTTGAGAAGGATTATCATGCGTTACGATCCGCTCAGATATTTTTACAGATTTTTTGCTTTCGTACTTTTTAGACAGATTTTTGTAAGTTTTAACAAGGAAATTCCGTTGACAAAAGTGACAGTTTGCTTTATTATATGAAGTGAATAAAAGGCAAACCTGTTGAAAGACAGGGACGCAAAGCCAAGGGTCTAAGGTCTCAGGACTATGACAGCCGGTTGCCGCATTGATATTGATTAGGTAATGTAATATGACAGGAGACGTGGTTCTTCTATTTGTGGCGACCGTTTATTTAATCTGATAAACGGTTTTTTTATTTCCACAAACTGATGGGACTGATAGTTTCCAGATAGCGGCAAGTCAGTTACATTATGGTTCAAGAAAGGTGTGTTATTTATGAAAGGAAAGAAAATAACAGAGTGGCTTGCAAATAAAAAAGTTGTTTCCAGTTGTGCTGCAATAGCATTGGCAGCAGTGATCGGCGGCGTTTCATTATTCTCAGGAGCAGGAGAAACACCTGAATTCCCCAGTTATACAGATCCGATCATGGAGACTTCCATTATAGAAGATGAAACTCCACTGGCTTCCCAGCCGAAGACTACTGTGAAGACTACCTCCAGTACCAAGACAACCAGGAAGACTGTTAAATTAAAAAAGGCTTCCAAGAAGAGCTACACCAAGAAACTGAAAACCAAAACAAAAGTAACCAATAAAACAAATAAATCCGGTAATACAACAGTAGATACTAAGACAACCGTTGTTACCAAAGCAACAGCGAAATACACCAAGAAATCAAAAAAGAAAGTTGTTACATCCAAGATCACAACAACTGTTCAGACAACAACTACACAGCAGGTATCAATTGCCAATGAGACCGCTGTAAGCACTACTTCTTCTGGTACTTCCGTTGCCCAGGCAACTGCAGCAGCAAGCTCTTCACAGAACCAGAGCAAATACGAGGCAAATGTAGCAGGTGTTGCAGGTAAGATGGACAATCGTGTAATTGCAGCATATCAGCAGCTGGGCTTTAAGCTTGTTGTTGATCCATCCGTTAACTATTCCGGATATTTTGATGCAAGATCAAGATCTATTACAATGAAGCAGATTGATGATTCTGTTTATCATGAGCTGGGTCATTTCCTCGCATTCATCGCAGGAAATGTAGATAAGACAGCAAGCTTCCAGAGCATTTTTGCAGCTGAGAAGGCAAATGTTACAGCCTTCAATAAAGCCTATGTAACACAGAATGCTTCCGAATATTTTGCAGAATCTGTTAAGGATTACATCTTGAATAATGCTTCCCTGAAGAGCACCAGACCACAGACTTATGCAGCTGTTCAGAATGCATTGAATCAGATTACAGATGCACAGATCGCTAAGATTCAGAAGATTTATGGAGCGTTCTGGAACTAATGATTTTAAAGATGACCGGCACCCGGAGAAATATCTCCGGGTGTTTTACTGTGAATAGAACAGGCGTGGGAAACCGGTATTTTATAAAAAGGTAAGTGACAGCTGGTACTTATCTTTGGGTCACCGGGAGAACAGGACTCTTATATATGTCGAAGAGTCGGGATATGTGTCGACAGAAAATTCTTGCAATGAAAAACCTTAGGTGTGTATAATACAAAACAAAGGTTATCACTTTCTTGCAGGCAGGGATAGATATATTGGGGGCACTGGTCCGAAGTGAACAGTAACAGTTACTGTTCACTGGTAACGTTCCGCGAGGTGTTTTTTGTGAACAAAGTTCACAG
>OLOE01000619.1_pt1 | contig 17576 bp, 20 predicted proteins | sample 1673201 | NCBI WGS metagenome assembly OLOE01 (sample SAMEA3136765, study PRJEB25190) | human gut metagenome | biome: human gut; feature: human-associated habitat; material: faeces | place: Austria | collected 2013
AACGACGCTGGCGCCCACGCCGTGCAGACCGCCAGAGACCTTATAGCCCTCGCCACCAAATTTGCCGCCGGCATGCAGAATGGTGAGTACGACCTCAACAGTGGGGATCTTCTCCTTGGGGTGCTTGTCCACGGGAATACCGCGGCCGTTGTCCTCACAGGAGATGGAATTGTCGGGGTGGATGGTCACCTTGATGGTATCGCAGTACCCGGCCAGGGCCTCGTCCACAGCGTTGTCGACCACCTCGTAGACCAGGTGGTGCAGACCGCGGGGACCGGTGGAGCCGATGTACATGCCCGGGCGCTTGCGCACCGCCTCCAGGCCCTCCAGCACCTGGATCTGGCTGCCGTCGTATTCATGCTGCGGATGTTGCTGTTCTGACATGACACATTCTCCAAACTTATAATTTTTCCGCCGTCCGCCACAGGGGTCGGGCGGGGAAAGAGGTGGTATTTCAAACGCGGCGCGGGCTTTACACGAAGAAAGCCGCGGCGGCGCGGAACCTGGGAGCCGCTCTATTTTCCGGCGGCTCCCTATTTTTCGATGTTGCTGATGCCGTCCACATACCCGCTGCGCTTTTTCAGCGTGCCCGCGGAGATCTGGCTGATGTATACGGCGGGCGATTCTCCCGTAGTTACGATAAAGCTTTTGGGCAGCTCACCCGTCACAGTTACCACACGGCCTGCTTTCTCGGCGGCCGCAAGATAATCGCGGGTGTGCCGGGAAAGCGAAGCAGTGTCCAAATCGAATATCCCGAGGATGTCCCGGGTGCGCACAATGCTCTCCTGTCCGAGATGAAGATACATAAAAACCTCCGTTTTTGGGTGATGCGTTTTGTGCTGCAGCCGCGCTTTTACAGCGCGTGCAGTATGCCGCCCTCCATGCGGTATACCCGGCCGCTGGTTCTGCGGAACAGATCCGGATCACAGGCGGTAACGATGGTCTGGCGGTGCTCCATTCGGCTGAGCAGGTAAGACTGCCGCGTTTCATCCAGCTCGGAAAGCACGTCGTCCAGCAGCATCACAGGATGCTCGCCCGTGATTTTTTGCGCGCCCGCAGCCTCGGCCAGCTTCAGGCTGAGCACAGCGCTGCGCTGCTGCCCCTGGCTGGCGAAAACCTTTGCCGCCCGGCCGTCGATGGAAATGGAAAAATCCTCCCGGTGAGGTCCCGCCGTACAGAAGCCTGCCGCGATGTCCCGCGCCCGGCTTTCCCGCAGCACGGGCGCAAGGCCCTTTTCCGGCTCGAAAGACGGCTCGTACTGAATGGCCAGCGTTTCGCTGCCGCTGGCGATGTCCCGGTATGTCCCCGTGATCTCCGGCTCGATGAGCGCAAGATATTCCTGTCTTTTTGCGCTGACAGCCGCACCGCTCTCGGCCAGCTTTTCGTCGAACACATCCAGCAGACCGTTCGCATCCGGCGTCTGCCAGTAGCTTTTCAAAAGGGCGTTCTTTTGCGTCACCAGCCGGGAATACCGACGCAGAAGCGTCACATAGCCCGGATAAAGCTGACATAACGCTGCATCCAGAAAACGCCGCCGTCCCTCCGGACTTCCCTTCACGAGGCTCAGGTGGCCGGGGTCGAACACAACGGCCGTGAATGTTCCCGCCGCGTTGGCCGCGCGCCCGTAATCCACGCCGTTGACGCGCACAGTGCGCGCCTTGCGCGCGCCCGGCTGCCCGCCCACAAAAACGCGGATGCGGCTCTCTTTGCCAAAGCCCTGCGTTTCGCCCTCCGCAACGGCGTATCCGGCATTTTCACGAATTAGTTCCGCATCCTTTGCGCCGCGGAAGCTTTTGCCTCCGGTCAGCAGCCACACAGCCTCCAGCAGATTTGTCTTGCCTTGGCCGTTTTTTCCGCAGATGACGGTCAGCTCCCGGCCTGGCTCAAAACGCGCCGCCGGAATGTTGCGGTAATTTTCGACCTCCAGAGCTTTCAGGATCACGCGCCAGCTACCTCGATTTCACTTCCGCCGAAGGAGACGCGGTCGCCCGGGCGTATTTTTTTGCCGCGCATGGTGCAGGTCTCGCCGTTCACACAGACGAGTCCCTCCTGTACCACGGACTTGGCTTCGCCGCCCGTTTCACACAGGCCCGCGTATTTCAGCAGCGCGTCCAGCTTGATGAACTCGGTATGGATGACGATACGGTCAGTCATTTTTGAACCTCACAGGCAGAACGAGGAACAAAAAGTCGCCGCCGTCCTTGGGCAGTACTTTTACAGGCGAGAGCGGACCGCTCACCTCAAACACCAGCTTGTCGCAGCGGGAATACCGCAGTGCATCCAGCAGGTAACGGTTGTTGAAGCCGATCTCCACAGGTTCACCCTCAATTTCTGCATCCAGTTCGTCGACAACCTTGCCCAGCGTTGTCTGACATCGCACGGTGATGTTGCCGTCGAAGGTGATGCGCAGCGGGTTTTTCAGACGCTCGGTGATGATGAGGCTTGCGCGCTCGATGGAATTTGAAAAATCACGCACGTCCACGGTAACACGGGTGTGATAGCCCTCGGGGATGACGCGCTTGTAATCGAGAAAATCCCCTTCGATCAGTCGGCTGATGACCGTGTAGGTGCGGGAAGAAAACACCACAAAACGGCGGTTGGCCGCAATGTGGACCACCTCGTCGTCGTCGGTGAACAGCTTGATGGCTTCCGCCAGCGTTTTGGCCGGGATGATGATGTTGATGTCTTTTGCGGCCTTTACGGGTTTTTCGATGATGGCCAGCCGGTAGCCGTCCAGCGCGACGACTGTCAGCTTATCCGGTTCTATGGCGAACAGTTCGCCGGTGTGGGCGGGTTTTTTGTCGTCTTGGGAAACGGCGAACAGCGTGGTCTCCACCATTTCGCGGAAAGTGGGTGTTTCCAGGTCCAGCGTATGGTCCGCGCCGGGGCTGGGCAGCTCGGGGAAGTCGCCGGGGTTCATACCCATGATATCGAATTCCGTAATGCCGCCCTTGATGGTGGTGGCGTTTGTTTCGGTGGCGGTTATCTCCACTTCGCTGCTGGACAGGCGGCGCACCATGTCGCCCAGCAGTTTGGCTGAAAGCACGACCTCGCCCGGCTCCAGTACGTTTGCCTCGATGCTTGTGGTGATGCCCATTTCCAGGTCGTAGCCGGTAAGCGTCAGGCTGAAGCCCTCAGCTTTCATCAGGATGCCTTCCAGCACCGGAATGGAGCTGCGCTGGGTGACGGCTTTGGACACGCCTGCCACGGCGTTAGACAGCAGGGTGCGGTCACAGATCATTTTCATGAGGAAGTTCTCCTTTGTTTGGATTTTTGAAAAATAAGCCTAAAAGAGAAATATGTGAATAGACGTAGTAATAGGGGCTGTGGATTTGTTGAATGTGTTTGATACATGCGCATTCCGCCGCGGTTTTTTCCAGGTTTTTGGGGCGTGAAAACGGTGTTGAATTTTTGTTGGATTTCAACACGGAGAATTTTAGGGTTTTGAAAGCCGTGGAAAACGATTGTTGAAAGTTGAAAACTATGTTGAAAACTTATCCGACCCGGCAGCTCTGATTTTACGTCAGGTCCGCACGTTTTTGATGATGTCCTCCACGGTCTCCCGCAGGCGGGTATCCGTTTCCAGCTTTTTCTGCATATCGTTGATGGAATACACAACGGTGGAGTGGTCCCGCCCGCCGAATTCGCTGCCGATGTCCTCCATGCTCATGCCGGTGATCTCCCGCACTACATACATGCTCACCTTGCGGGCGCTGGAAACATTGGAGCGCCGGGACGGCCCGCGCAGCATGTCGGCCGTCGCATTGTAAGTGCGCGCCACCTCGGACAATATTTTCTCCACGGTGATGGGAACGGGCTGTGTTTCGTTCAGGATATCCTTGATGGCGTTTTGAGCCGCGCCGATGACGGGCTGGATGCCTTCCAGCTTACGGTAGGCGTTCAGCTTTTTCACCGCGCCCTCCAGCTGACGGATGTTGTTTTTCAATCGGTTGGCGATGTACTCGGCCACTTCGTCCGGCATTTCCAGGCCCAGCAGATCAGCCTTGCGGCGGATGATGGCCACGCGCGTCTCAAAATCCGGCGGCTGGATGTCCGCCGTCAGGCCCATTTCGAAACGGGTGCGCAGGCGCTCCTCCAGGCTTTTGATCTCCTTTGGGGGACGGTCGCTGACAAGCACGATCTGCTTGCCAGCGTTATACAGCGTGTTGAAGGTGTGGAAAAATTCCTCCTGCGTGGATTCCTTGCCGCCGATGAACTGGATATCGTCCACCAGCAGCACGTCGGCCGCGCGGTATTTGTTGTGAAATTCCGCCGTGGTGTTGTCGTGGATGGCGCTGATGATCTCGTTGGTAAATTTTTCACCGTCCACGTATACGATGTTATAATCCGGGAAATTTTTATGGATTTCAAACTGGATGGCGCCGAGAAGGTGCGTTTTGCCCAGGCCCGAACCGCCCCAGATGAACAGCGGGTTATAAGCGCCGGATGGATTCGCCGCAACGGCCTGCGCGGCTGCGTGGGCAAACTTGTTGGTGGAGCCGACGATGAAGTTTTCAAACGTAAATTCATAATTGCCGCCGCCGGGCACCTCGGCGGGCGCCTGTTCGACAGGCGCCGGGATGGTGAGCTCCACATCGATGTCAAAACCCAGCAATTCCTTGAACGCCTCACGCAAAAGGTCCTTATAGCGCGTCTCCACGATGCCCTTTACAAAATCCGAGCGCACGGAAAGCGTGGCCACACTGCCCTCAAAGGACACTGGCTCGATGCCGTCGATGAAAAGATTGTAAGTCGCCAGCACAAGGTACTCCTTTACAGCGGCGAAAACCTCGTCGAATGAACTCATAGTATGAAAAACAACTCCCAAACAATTCAATGCAATATTAATAAGATTATATCACATTTTTTCATACAGAACAATTCTTTCCTCTACATTACTTTATTTACAATATAGAATACCCTGATAGCGTTGCCGCACGCGGTCTGTTTGAAACATGCGGACGGAAAAAACCGCGCGTGTCCCCCGGCGGCGGATGCAGGCGGGTGGAAAAAGGCAGAAAAGTGTTGACACAGAGCCGCTTTTTCGGTTATACTCTTATGTTGCAAGGCTGTCTCTGCCAGCAGAGACGGCTTTCTAGACAAGAGCAGAGACGGTACTACAAGATGTTGTGGTTCCATCAGGGAGGAGCTTTTTTTATGAAACGTACATTCCAGCCCAAGAAGCGCCACCGCGCCACAAAGCACGGCTTTTTGGCCCGCAGCAAGAGCAGCAACGGCCGCAAGGTCCTGGCCGCCCGCCGCGCCAAAGGCCGCGCGAAGCTGGCTGCCTGAGAAGGCGGCGCTCAGCAGCGTTCGGGCCGGCGTTTCTGCCGGCCCGCGCAAATGCGTCTGCGTCCCGGCCGGGATGCGGAAAAAAGAAAACGGCGCGCCCTGCGGCGCCGCCGTGAAGCAAGGCCACTGGCAGGTGGCCTTTTTGCGTATACCATGAAATGAAAGGGCCTTACCCATGCGTTATCATCCCCTGACACGCAACAATGAGTTCGCGCGCGCATACACGCGCGGAAAATCGTTCGTGCACCCGCATGTGGTGCTGTATGTGAACAAAAATCGTCTGGGCCGCACGCGCGTGGGCATCACCGCAAGCAAAAAAATAGGCAACGCCGTAACGCGCAACCGCGCGCGCCGCGTTCTGCGGGCCGCGCTGTACGAGGTGCTGCCGCCGGACGTGGGCGGGTACGACCTGGTGCTGGTGGCCCGCGGCCAGACACCGCGCCTGAAAAGCACACAGGTGGCGAAAACACTGGAAAGGCAGCTGCGCGCCGCCGGCCTTGTGCAGGAATGAGTTTATGGTGAAGCGCTTTCTCATTTTTCTGATAAAAGGCTATCAAAAATTTATTTCGCCGCTTTTGGGTGATAACTGCCGTTTTTATCCCACCTGTTCGGCTTATGCCATCGAAGCGCTGCGGGTGCACGGCGCGCTCAAAGGCAGCCTTTTGGCAACCTGGCGCATTCTGCGCTGCAACCCCTTCGGCAGGCCGGGGCTGGACCCGGTTCCCCCAAAGGGAAAATGGCGCAATGACCCGCCCACTCCGCTGCGGCCCGGACAGGCTCCGGCTGAGGATGGTGGGGAGAGGGAATAAGGAATGAGGCTGCGCCGCTTTCCGCACGGACACCGAAATACGCGCCGCATGCGCACGGCGCGTCCCACTTCACATAAAAAAAACGCCCGGGCGCAGGGCAGAATAGGACAGCGAATATGAATTTCTTAGGTTTCCTCGCACCCCTTCTCGGCATCATTATGGAATGGATCTACAAGCTGATCCCGAGCTACGGCTGGACGCTCATCATCTTCACGCTGCTCACGAAGATACTGATGTTCCCGCTCAGCGTCAAGCAGCAGAAGAGCACGGCCCGGATGTCGGCATATCAGCCCATGATGCAGGAGATACAGAAAAAATGGGCCAATGACAAGAACCGCCAGCAGGAGGAACTGATGAAGTTCCAGCAGGAGACGGGCATGTCCATGACGGCGGGCTGCCTGCCTATGGCTGTGAACTTCCTGGTGCTTTTCGGCCTCATCGAAGTTGTTTACCGTCCGCTGCAGTACATCCTGCGTGTGCCAAAGGAACTGATCGACAAAGCCGTGGAGCTTGCGAACAGCGCACTGGGCATGAACCTGATGGCAAACAATTTTACGGTTCAGAACGACATCATCAACGCGGTCAAATCCTCGCCGGACGTGTTTTCCAGCGTGTTCAGCGCGGACCAGATCGCCAGCATCAGCGATTTTAACTTTATGTTCCTGGGCATCGACCTTTCCCGGGTGCCCCATTTTGCTTTTGACGCGGCCAGCCTGATGCTGATGATCATCCCCATCCTCTCGGTGGTGACGATGATCCTTTCCCAGATCATCACCATGAAGATGAGCGGACAGGAGATGCAGGGCGCCATGAAGTGGATGCCCTGGATCATGAGCCTGATGTTCGTGTACTTTGGCTTTACGGTGCCGGTCGGCTTCTCTCTGTACTACACCGCTTCCAACGTTGTGATGCTCGTACAGTCCATTATCCTGAAGAAAATGTACGACCCTGAAGAGATGAAAAAGCAGGTCCAGGCGGAAATAGAAGCAAAACGCGCGGAAAAGAAGAAAAAGAAACAGGTAAAAGTGACCACAGACGACGGCAGGGAACAGGTAAAGGAAGTAAGCGAAGCAGAGCTTGCGCGCATCCGCCTTGCCCGCGCCCGTGAGTTGGACGAAGAACGCTACAAAGACGAATAAGCCCCCGGGCTTTCAAGGAGGGATATTTCCATGCGTGAAGTGATCAAAACAGGCAGAACGGTGGAGGACGCCACCGAGCTGGCGCTGGCCGAGTTGGGCGTAAGCGCCGAAGAGGCGGGCATTGAAGTGCTGGAGCTGCCCCAGCGCAGGCTGTTCAAGAGCATCCCGGCCAAGGTGCGCGCCTATGTGGAGGATGAGGAAGTCCCTGAGGCGCCTGCGCCCAAGGAAGAAAAGCCTTTGCCAAAGGCCGCGCCGAAAGCAGCCGAGTTGCCGGACGCCCCCAAGGCCGGGGCCCCTGCCGCGCAGCCGGAGCAAGCACAGCCCGCTGCAGGGCCTGTTGAGGAGCCCATCGACCTGGAGCAGAACCCTAAGGCCCGCGAAGCGGTGGAGTATCTGAAGGAGATCTGCGCAAAAATGGGCGCGCAGGGCCTGACCATCACGCCCGTCAAACAGGGCGAGGCCACCATCCTGAAGGTTGAGGGCGAGAGCGCCGGTACGCTGATCGGCCACCGGGGCGAAGTGATGGAAGCGCTGAGCTACCTGACAAGCCTTGTGGCAAACCGCGCGGGCGGCGACTACATGAAGATCGGTCTGGACATCAACCATTACCGCTCCAAGCGCGAGGCAAACCTGACAGCGCTGGCAAAGCGCATCGGCGCGAAGGTGGCCCGCACGGGCCGCGGCCACACGCTGGAGCCCATGAATCCCTATGAGCGCCGCATCATCCATTCCGCCATCAGCGAGATGGAGGGCGTAAAGAGCGAGTCCATCGGTGAGGGCGCAAACCGCCGTGTTGTTATTTCCAGCACCAATCCCAGCGCCCGCCCCCCGCGGGATAACCGCGGCGGCAAAGGCGGCAAGGGCGGCCGCCCCGCAGGACGCGGCGGCCGTGACGGCGCGCGCGGCCCGCGCCCGCCCCGCAAAGACGGGGAATACGCGGCCCGCACCAGCACTCCGGCCCGTGAATTTGCGGACCGCCCGCGCGACCCAAGCGCCGCGCCCACGGTACCCAAGCGCACTGAGACCATCAACGACGGCGCGGATCTGCCTCTGTACGGCAAAATCGAACTGTAAGCGCATATAACTGCCATCGGCGCTCCTTTCTGTTTTCAGGAAGGAGCGTTTTTTCGTACCGGGAAGGTTTTCCACACAGCAGCGGCCGCATGTTGAAAACTTTCGTTTTTCCGCGTCCGCCGGACACGGAAACAAACTCAGGCCATCGTCGCTGAAACTGAAAATTTTTTCTTCCCAAAAGACCGCGCTCGTTTGTGAAACAGACAAGGCTTTTTTATTGGCCGCTGCTTATTTACTTTTGGAGCAAAGAGCATCAGAAACGGTTGAAGAAAAAATAATCGTAGACTGAACACCCCCTTCCATTCAATCGGGCCTCCTCTTCGCACAACAGCACCGGCGAAAGCGCAGGACGTCCCGCAGAAAATGTTCGGAAAGTTTTCAACATGCGGCCGCTGCTGTGTGGAAAACACTTCGCCTAAAAGAATTTTTTCGATCTTTGCGCTCCAGTATACCGGGCAGGAAAAACGTCAAAAAATCGAACAAGAATAAAAATATATTGATAAACAATAAAAAATACTTGTATTTCAGAAAATACTATGATATACTGTCCCCAACGACAATCGGTGGAGGAATCGTTATGAACTGGAACAAAGACAAAAGTGTCAAGCTTTCCAAATTCTGCGTCTGCCTTTTTATGCTCATTCTGGCAGGAGTTTGCATCGGTGCACCATGGTTGTTCCGGCTGCTCATCCGTCTGCGCGTGCAGGATTTGGCCGGAAAATTCGAGTTGTTCCTCGTCAGCACCTATACGGCGGCTGTGCCCGCCGCTGCGGCACTGTACGGCCTGTGGCGTTTGCTGCGCAACATCAGCGAGGGCGAGGTTTTTATCCCGGAGAACGTCTCCATCCTGCGCCTGTTGTCCTGGTGCTGCATCGCGGCCGGGCTGGTATGTCTGTTCAGTGCGCTGTACTATATGCCGTTCCTCATCGTCAGCGCGGCTGCGGCATTTGTTGGCCTGATTTTGCGCGTGGTGAAGAATGTCTTTGCCGAGGCGGTTCGGCTCAAAGATGAAAACGACTATACGATTTGAGAAAGGACGTGCCGAAATGCCCATTGTGGTGAACATCGACGTGATGATGGCGCGCCGGAAAATGAGTGCGGGAGAGTTGGCCGAACGCGTCGGCATCACGCCCGCGAATCTCTCCATCCTCAAAAACAATAAGGCGAAGGCCATTCGTTTTTCCACGCTGGAGGCGCTGTGCAAGGCGTTGGACTGCAAGCCGGCGGACATTTTAGACTACACGGAGGACTGACAAAATGGAACAGGAGAAAAAGACGGCGGGCATGCCGTGCCCGCCTTGTAAAAGTGCGCCGTTTTCAAGGGCCGTGAAGCCCGCGGCGCAGGAGAATGCCGTGCAGGAGGCCGCCGCACCGCTTGGTGCGCCCGGTCAGTACGGGGGCTCCGCCGTCGGCCGGACAGAAAAGACGCCCGGCTTCACCGGAGTGGACGCGGCGTTTGCCTGTGGTTTCCTGGCCGTGGGCTGGCTGTTCTGGGAGCTTCAGCTCTGGAGCGGCTGGCGGTGGTTCGGCAATGCGGGCACGGGCACCGCTCTGTTCACGGCACTTTTTGCGGGCGCGGTACTGGCTTATGTGTATCTTGCAAAGCTGCGCCCGCCCCGGGAAAGCTGGTTCTGGCTGGCGGTACTGCTTTGCCTGGGGCTTGGCTATGCACTGCCCTACGGCGGCGGACTGTTGGGAGCCGTCCATTACGGCGCGCTGCTGTTCACAGCGGGATACTGGACGCTGAGCGCCACGGGCCGTCTGTTGAAAAGTGGAAAGACCTCTAATTGGCTGCCGCTGGACGTGCTCAACGTTCTGTTTGTTCTGCCCTGGGGCAACTTCATGCGTCTGCCTGCGGCGTTTGTTTTTGGCTTGAAAGGGCTTGGCCGCCGTGTGCGCGCGGCCCGTTCCGAGCCGGGAGAGCGAAGCCGGGGCAAACGCCTGCTGGGGGTGCTGGGCGGCGTGGCGCTGGCGCTGCTGTGCCTGTGCTTCGTGCTGCCGCTGCTGATGGCGGCAGACGACGGCTTTGCATCGCTGCTTTCGGGTTTTGTAGGCCGCCTTGCCGCATGGTTTTCCGGCTGGAGGGATTCCTGGACGGAGTTTGTCGTGAAAGTATTTTTTGCGCTGCCCACGGCTCTGTACCTGTATGGCCTTGTATATGGCGCCGTGCGCGGCCGCCGCGCCTGTGTTTACGACAAAAAGGAGGTGTGCGCGGTGCAGCGGGGCCTGCGGTTCGCGCCCCGCTCAACAGTCCTTACGGCTTTGTTCGTGCTGTGCGCGGTGTATCTGTTGTTTATCTCCATGCAGGCGAAATATCTGTTCGGCGCATTTTGGGGCGCACTGCCTGAGGGATTTTCTTATTCCGAGTATGCGCGTCAGGGCTTTTTTGAATTGTGCCGTGTGGCGGCCATCAACATCGTTATTCTGCTGGCCGCCAATGTGATGAGCCGTGCGCAGGCTGCGGAAAACTGTATGCTGCGGGTATGCAATACCGCGCTTTCGGCGCTGACGCTGCTGTTGCTGGCCACGGCAGCTGCAAAAATGGCGCTTTATATCGCGGCTTACGGCCTGACAGTGAAGCGCGTGCTTGCAAGCGTGTTTCTGGTCTGGATGGCCTGCGTATTCGTGTGCGTCATCCTGCGGCAGTTCCGCACTGTGGCGTTGGTGCGCGTCGCGGTGTTTCTGGGTGCAGTGCTGTTTGCGCTGTTGTGTGTGCTGCCGGTGGGGGACGGCATCAGCACTTATAATGCCGCCCGTGTACAGGCGGGCACGCTGGACCCGGACGTGATGGAGCAGGAGCTGCGCCCCCTCGTGTAACAAAATACCGCTCCGAAAAGAGCAGTTTTGCGCATGGCATCGTCAAGCACGCCTGCGGACCGAAATCATGGCCCACATTTTGCCGCCGGGACATGCCCCATCGGGTTTGGATGTACAATGCGCGAAAAAGGGGGAAAGAAATATGAGGAAAAAGCTTTGCTCTGCGGCTGTTTGCTGCCTGGTGCTTTTTCTTACGGCCTGCGGGCTTGCTTCACAGGCGTCGGTGGCGGCTCTGGTGGAGCGGGACGTACAGGCGCTGGAGGCGCTGGCGGGTGAGATCGCTCTGGCAGGCGCCGCCGGTGACGCAGAATATCCGGGAGTGGACCGCATCTCTTATGACAGCCGTACCGGACAGGTACAGTTTGAATGCGGGGTCTCGGGCTTTGCATCCCAGACAAGCTATAATGGTTTCTATTATTCGCCCGGGGATGTTCCGCTGGGCTTCGGCGGCACAGGGGATATGACGCTCGCTCCGTCGGGCGCGGGCTGGTGCTGGGAAGAAACGGAGGGGGACAACTGGTATTACACCGAGAGGCTGCGCAGCGGCTGGTATTACTACGAAATGCATTTCTGACGGCCGCGCGGCGGCCGCACACTTGACGCAGGCGCGCTTTTTGCGTACAATTTCCTTTGGCATTTCATTGAATGACAAAGGAGAGGAAACGACATGAAGGCACGCATTCCCAAACACCGCGAATTCATCATCAACCTCGCGGAGGATTACGAAAAGAAAGACGAATGCTGGGACAAGCTGCAGGAGATTATGGAGGCGTATAAGAAAGAGGGAAAATCCGTTTATACGCCCACGTTCATCGAAGACAACGAGGATAAGGTGAAAGCGCTGCAGAAGCAGTACGAGTTCACTTATACCATTGAGGAGCGGTGACGGTGCAATCTTTCCTGCGGCGCGGGAAAGGAGCACACAATGGAATTTTTTGCAGGGATCGGCGCGGGCTGGATGAACCTTGCCAGCCTGGCTTTGGGCCTTTTGGCCTGGATGCTGCCCGTGGCGGCGATGATCCGCACGGCGGCCCGGCCGCGCGCGCTGCATCCGGCGCTGCCTTTGGTATGCGTCAGCTTTGCCGCCTGTGCGGCGGCGCTGTATCTTCAATTGCGTTATCATGCGCATCTTTCGCGCATTGAGGATGTGGGAGCTTTTTTGGATACGGCGCAGGCGGCTGCGTTCGCATCGGCCGTGCTGCTGTGCGTGACGCTGGCGCTGAACGCCCTTGCGCTGTGCGCGGCGGCCGTTTGCGCGCGGAAAGCGGCGGACCGGGCGTAAGCAGCCCAAAATAACTGTAAAAAAAGAATGCCCGGCCCCGTAAAGCAGCACGGGGCCGGGCATTCTTCATTATTCCGCAATAAAAATTTCTCCGAATGACCCTTTAAAAATTTAGTGAAGCAGGGTTGAATATTTTATGAGAAGGAACAGAGGAAATACTGTGTTAAGCCTGTTTTCAACGATACATGGCCTGAGAGCCATATTTTCCGGGCCGCGGAAAGCGCAGGCTTTGCGGTGCGGAGTCAAAGGCTTATTTCAGAATTTCCCGCTGCTCGGCCAGAAGCTGTTCCTGATATGCACCCGCAAAAGTGCCCGCCAGGAAACGGGGCAGCGCTTCGGAGACAAGGCGCTCCCAGCTCGTTTTTTCCTTGCCTACGAGAATGGGATAGAACAGCGCGTCTGCGTGCTGCGCGGCGGCAAGGTCGCCCAGGGCGTCGCCAACCATCAGCACATGGCCCGGCGCATAGCCCTTGGCAGAAAGCGCCGAAAGGCAGGCCTCTTTGGTGCCTGCGTCCTGGCCCAGAACGACGTCCATATGCTGGACAAGGCCGTGGCGCGTCCATTCTTCCGCCAAAGCCTCGCTGTTGGCGCTGGAAACAACGGCGGTGTCCGTCAGCACATGGATCGCCGCCAGGGCCTCTCTGCAGCCGGGAAACGGCCGCGAATCATCGCCCATGGCGGCGATGGCCGCGTTGACGGCGCGGCTCCATTCCAACGCTTTTTGCAGGCCCGCGCCGCCGCCGGCCGCAACGGCTTCCTCCAGCGCCGGGTTTGAAAGCTTGGGGGCCTTTTCCACCCAGGCGCACAGCTCGTCCGCGCCGGGGACACGCACGCCGTGTTCCGCCAGCATGCGCATCGTGGCGGCAAGCCCTTTAAAGCGGTTCACGCCGCGGGTGCGGCTGTACAGGTTCACTTCCATCCAGTGGGGGGTGATGAGCCCGGCGTATTCCTCCAGCCCGTACACACGGATGAGCTGTGGGCAGAAGGCCTGATGGTGCTTGGAATCCATGGTGTCCATGGCGCAGCCGTCGGAATCCACGCACACAAGCCATTCTTTTTTGGGAGTGAACGCGGCGAACGGATTTTCAGACATAAGCTTCCTCCTTGGATTTGAAAGGTTCATATGGTTGCAGGGGCCGGAAAGCAGGAAAGGCGCGCGGGCCGCATTATGCCCGCGCGCTTTTTTGCAAAAGATTCACAGATGCGTGTCCCACATGCCGCAGAAGCTGTCGATGGGGTCTTTGCCCTTGAAAGCTTCCGGCCCGGCCATCAGCTCGTCCACCAGCACATCCAGCGTAGCGGGAGCGGAATCGTAGGTGTTGATATAGGTGCGGGCCTGGGGAATGTCCGCCAGGATCGTCGGCTGCTGGCAGCCGATGACGATAACAGGGAGCTCGAACACATACCAGGGAATCTCGCCGCCGCCCTTTGTCATGCCGAAGCCCGGGCGCGCCACGGCCTGGAAGCCGCCGGCCACGTCCACAAGTGTGATGATAAGATCCTGTGCGCCCACAAAATCCGCAATGGTATCCTTGCCTGCGAAGTAGATGTTGAAATCCACTTTTTCGCCCGCGGCGATGCGCTTTTGGATCTTGTCCATCGGGCTTTCGTACAGCGTTACTTCAAAGCCCTTGGCTTCCAGCTTTTCTTTCAGGCTCTCGGCTGCGTTTTTGCCGCCGCCCATCAACTTTTTCATCGCGCCGCCCAGGCCCTTGGCCTCCAGCCCGGTGACGTACACGATCATGATGCGCCTGTACTTTTCCGGCGTCATGGGCAGCACGTCCGCGTCCTTGTATTTCACCAGCGTCAGCGCATGCTCGGAGATTTCTTTCTGCATGGCCCTGTGCGCGGCGCAGCCGATAACCCTTTCCATCTCGGCGGCGGGGGGAACAAGCTCTGTCCGTGCCTTTTTGTGCAGACCCATGTGGGCTTTCAGCGCCAGGATGCGGTGCAGGGCGTCGTCCAGGCGTTCGTCGGTGATGACGCCGTTTTTGTAACCGTTCATCATGGAGGCGAAGTCTTCGTCCATGTCGTTGAAGAACAGGAACATGTCGCAGCCTGCGGCAATGGCGGCGGGGATCATGTCGCTGCGCTTCATGCGGCAGGTGAGGCCCACCATATGGCTGGCGTCTGTGAGCACCATGCCGTTGAAGCCCATTTTGCCCTTGAGCAGGTCCGTCAGCAACTCCTTAGACAGCGTGGCCGGCATGATGTCGTCGTCCTTGATGTTCGGGTTCATGGCACGGGTATAGCTTGGAAGCATGATATGTCCGGCCATGATGGCCTCCAGCCCGTTGTCGATGAGGTTTGCGTAGATTTTGCCGAAGGTGGCGTCCCATTCCTCGCAGGAAAAGGTGTTGACGCTGTTGGCAACATGCTGGTCACGGTCATCCAGGCCGTCGCCGGGGAAGTGCTTGGCCGCGCAGCAGAAGCCGGGCACCTCGTGCGCGCCCTCCATGTAGGCCTGGGTCATTTCCATCACGCGCTGCGGATCGTTGCCGTAGGTGCGCAGGCCGACGACGGGGTTGTGCCAGTTGTAGTAAATATCGGAAACCGGAGCGAAACTGAGGTTGCAGCCGATGGCCGCGGCCTCCGTGTTGGCCATTTTGCCAAGAGCTTTGGCGTATTTTGCGTCGCCCGTCGCGCCGATCTTTGTCTGTGCGCCGATCATTGTGCCGTTGCTGCACGCACCGTTGCCGCCGTTCTCGGTATTGCAGGCGATGATGAGAGGAATTTTGGAATTTTCCTGCAGAATACGGTTCTGCTCATGCACCTCGGCCGCGGTGCCGGGGTTGTAGCGGATACCGCCGATGTGGTATTTGTCAACGGTCATTTTCAAATATTCCTCGGTGCGGGAGGAACCCATGTTGAAAAACAGCTGGCCGATCTTTTCCTCAAGCGACATCGAGGCGATGGTGTCCTCCACCCACTGCACAGCCTCGTCATCCAGGTAATAGGGCTTTGCACGCATATCCACGGGCATTCGATCATATCCTTTCTTTTTGTTTTGTTCCGATTGATTATTTTGTGCAGCCTTGCACCAAAAGAAGAGTGATTGCGAATTGGTAAAAAATAACCTTCAAAATCTTTTGATTTTATTTAAAATTAACAAAGAAAATCGGATAAGTCAATGACATATCTTGCGAAACTGTGCTATACTGAAACCACGAAATACAATATCGGGAGGAACTGTGCATGGAAGTGCTGGAGCGTCTGACCCCTTATGTGGAGCTTGTGCATCTTCTGCTCAATACAAATTTTACTTATCTGACGCGCAAGCTGGCGCCAAGCGATTCGCTGGACCGCGCGCGCATCCCGTCCGCCGTGGCAAAAAGCTACGACGAGGTGCTGTTCGGCGGCGTCCTGTTTGACTGTGTTCCCGGCATCCCGTGCGAGATCAAAACCCCTTTCGGCATATGCTTCACGGCGCTGGCGCTTTGGAAAGGGGACGGCTTCGTGCTCATCGGTCCCTATCTGCCCGAGCGGGCGGACGGCGCGCAGCTGGAGGAGATCCTGGCGTCCCAGGGCGTGCCGCTGGGCCTGAAAGAACAGTACGGCGTTTATTACAGAGACCTTCCCACGCTGAGCCGCGGCAAGGTGCGCGCCGCACTGGGCGTACTGGCGGCGGGCGTGTACGGCGAGAGCCTTGCGTCCAGCGCTTTCAGCAGCCGGGATATCTCCCCGGAGGACCCGTCCCCCTGTCCCGTATTTGAGGAGGATTCCATGCAGGTGCGCGCAGACGCCATTGCACGGCGGTATGAGGGAGAGCGCAGGCTTATGGAAGCGGTGGCCCGCGGCGATATGCGCGCCGCCGACATGGTGGAGGAGACAACTCTGCGGCTGGAGCGGGTGCCCAATAAGCTGCGCAACCGGAAAAACCTGTTCATCGTGCTCAATACGCTGATGCGCAAGGCTGTGGAGGCCGCGCAGGTGCATCCGTTTTATATCGACGCAATCAGCGCCAAATGGGCCATGCGCATCGAGGCGGTGGAGCAGGAGGCCGACCTTTATCCCATGCGGCGGGAGATCGTGGAGGATTACTGTCGTCTGGCGCAGACGCGTTCCATGGCCAGCTATTCCCCCAATGTGCGAAGCATGCTCACTTATGTGCAATTCAATTTGGCCGAGGGCATTTCGCTGGAGGCCATTGCCCGGCAGCTGGGTGTGAACGCCAGCTATCTTTCCAGCCAGTTCAACCGCGAGGTGGGCAAAAGCCTGCCGGAATATGTTTCGGAAAAGCGCATTGCGGAGGCCAAGCGCCTGCTGCGCGGGCGCGCGCAGCTGCCCATTGGGCAGATTGCCGCGGCGGTGGGCTTTTCAGACGTGAACTATTTTACGAAGGTGTTCAAGAAAAAAGCGGGGCAGACGCCCAGCGCCTACCGCGCGGCACAGCGCGCGCTGGCGGCGGAACAGAAAGAGATATGAATATGCGGCGGCCGGAACCCGGCCGCCGCATATTTTTCTTGAGTAAGGAAACCACCGGCAGGGGAAACACGAACTTATGCGAATCTGTTGAATCGCAATTTCTATGCTGACAGACCCAATCAAAAATGGGTAACCGATATCAGTTATATTCCAACCAAGCAGGGAACTCTTTACCTTTCCGTCATCCGCGATTTGTTTGACTTAAGCATCGTCGCCTACAAAACCAGCACCCGCCAAAGTATCAAACTGGTGCTGGATACGATCCGCACGGCAATAGAAAAAGAAGAGGTCACTGCAGAGCTGCTACTCCACAGTGACCAAGGCTTTCAATATGCTTCTCAAAGCTATTTTGCCCTAACTACACAATACGGCATTACTCCGTCTATGTCAAGACGGGCGAACCCATACGACAATGCTATGGCAGAAAATTTCTTTTCCATTCTCAAATCCGAATGCATTCCTCTTTTCAAGCCGGAGACCATCCGCGAAGCACAAACGCTCATTGATAGTTTTATCACTTTTTACACCCACGAACGTATTCAACTTAACACTAAGGCAATACCGCACAGAAAAGCAGACACAATATTGATCGATATGATATAAAGAAAGTATGGAAAAACAAATGAGCATGTCCGCACTGAGCGATGAACTGGCGCAGGTGCGGACAAAGAAGAAAGAATTTCTGGCGCAGATCGAACGGATCGTCCCGTGGAAGGAATGGCTTGTCCTGATCCAGCC